>Ga0307515_10015163_pt1 | contig 14215 bp, 8 predicted proteins | sample 17_EM_MG_FD_194513 | JGI IMG/M metagenome (GOLD analysis project Ga0307515, IMG submission 194513) | Populus trichocarpa ectomycorrhiza microbial communities from riparian zone in the Pacific Northwest, United States - 17_EM | ecosystem: Host-associated > Plants > Roots > Unclassified | place...
CTCGGCCATGAACCGGGCGTGGGAATCGACCTCGGACACCGCGTCGCTTTCCATCAGCGACAGGGCCAGGGTCTGGTCGTAGTTGTCCGCCAGGACGTGGCTGGCCACGTCGTCGGTCATGGTCGGGAGCAGCTTGTTCCGGGCTTGGCGATCCAGCTTGCCGCCGCGCTCCAGGATCCCGGTCAGGATCTTGATATTGACCTCGTGGTCAGAGCTGTCGACGCCGGCCGAGTTGTCGATGGCGTCGGTGTTGATATGGCCGCCGGCCCCTCCCGCGCCCATTTGGGCGAATTCGATGCGGCCCGCCTGGGTGAGGCCGAGGTTCGCGCCCTCGCCCACCACCTTGACCCGCAGGTCCGCGCCGTTGACGCGGATGGCGTCATTGGCCTTGTCGCCGGCCTCGGCCTGGGTTTCGCCCCGGGCCTTCACATAGGTCCCGATGCCGCCGAGATAGAGCAGCTCGGCCCTGGACTTGAGGATCGCGGTCAGCAGTTCGGCCGGCGACACGGACGCGGCCTTGAGCTCGAACAGCGCCTGGACCTCGGGCGTCAGGGTGATGGTCTTCAGCGAGCGGGCGAAGACCCCGCCGCCCTTGGAGATCAGGCTCTTGTCATAGTCGTCCCAGGACGAGCGCGGCAGCTTGAACATCCGGTCGCGCTCGGCCCACGACCTGGCCACGTCCGGATCGGGATCCAGGAAGATGTGGCGGTGATCGAAGGCGGCCAGTAGCTTGGTCTGCTTGGACAGCAGCATGCCGTTGCCGAACACGTCGCCGCTCATGTCGCCGACGCCGACCACGGTGAAGGGCTGGGTCTGGATGTCCTTGCCCAGTTCGCGGAAGTGACGCTTGACCGCTTCCCAGGCCCCGCGCGCGGTGATGCCCATCACCTTGTGGTCGTAGCCGACCGAGCCGCCGGAGGCGAAGGCGTCGCCCAGCCAGAAGCCGTAGTCCTCGGCCACGCCGTTGGCGATGTCGGAGAAGGTGGCCGTGCCCTTGTCGGCGGCGACGACCAGATAGGGATCCTCGCCGTCATGGACGACCACCCCGGCCGGCGGCACGATCCGGTTGTCGGCGTCGATATTGTCGGTGATGTCCAGCAGGCCCGACAAGAAGGTCTTGTAGGCGCGGATCGCCTCGGCCTGGATGGCGTCGCGATCGCCGCCGCGCGGCAGGTTCTTGGGGAAAAAGCCGCCCTTGGAGCCGACCGGCACGATCACCGCGTTCTTGACCTGCTGGGCCTTGACCAAGCCCAGAACCTCCGTGCGGAAGTCGTCGCGGCGGTCGCTCCACCGCAGGCCGCCGCGGGCGACGGGACCGAAGCGCAGGTGCACGCCCTCGACGTGCGGGGCCGAGACATAGATCTCGCGATAGGGCTTGGGGGCCGGCAGGTCTTCCAGGTCCCGCGAGGCGATCTTGTAGCTGATATAGGGCTTGGGCTCGCCGTCGGCCCCGACCTGGAAGAAGTTGGTCCGCTGGATGGCCCCGACCAGGGCGGCGATGCGGCGCAGGACGCGGTCGGCGTCCAGGCTTTCCACCGCCTGCAGGGCCTCGCCGATGTTGGCTTCAACGGCCTTGGCCTGCTCCTCGCGCGCCCTCAGGTCGGCAACGACGGCCGGGTCGAACTTTATGCGGAACAGGTCGAGAATCAGGCGGGCGACGCCGGGATTGTCCGACAGGGCCTGCTCCTGCACGCCCTGGCTGGGGTCCAGACCCGTTTGCTGGCGATAGCGGGCCAGGGCCCGGACCAAGGCGGCCTCGCGCCAGCCGACGCCCAGTTCCAGCACCAGGCGATTGAAGCCGTCGCTCTCGGCGCGGCCCGTCCAGATGGCGACGAAGGCAGCCTCGAAGGCGGCCTTGATGTCGCCGAACGACAGGTGCTCGCCGCGCTGGTCGCGCAGGGTGAACTCGTGGACCCAGACCTTGCTGGGCGGGCCACCGTCGGGGCGAGTCGTCGGGGTCAGCTTGAAACCGTCCTCGATCAGGGCCTTCAGGCCCATGTGCTCGAGGATCGGCAGCACATCGGCCAGGGGCGCGGCGGCGCCGGGGCGATAGAGCTTGAAGCGGAAGGTCAGCTTGTCGTCATCGGCGTGGCGGAAGGCACGCACCCGCACCGGCTCGTCGGCGGACAGATCGTCGACCACCGCCAGGTCGGCCAGGGCCTCGGCGGCGTCGTACTGGTCGCGATAGCCGGGTGGGAAGGCGCCCTGCCAGCGGGCCAGGGTCTCGGCGACTCGGCCCGGTGCGCCGCCATCGCGGACGGCGGCCTCGAAGCGATCTTCCCAGGTGCGAGCGGTCTCGGCGACGGCGGCTTCCAGCGCCGGCAGGTCCGGATCGCCGTGCTGGCCGGGCGTCACGCCCAGCACATAGTGCACCCGGGCCAGGGGCGCGTCGGAGAAGCTGGGATAGTAGGCGCTGACCCGGCCCTGATAGGCGTCGGCCAGGATCTTGCCGGCCCGCTCGCGCACGCCGCTGTCATAGCGCTCGCGCGGCACGAACATCAGCACCGAGATGAAGCGGTCGAACGGATCCTTGCGGGCGAACAGCCGCACGCGCGGCCGATCGTAGAGGTGCAGCACCCCCAGGGCCATCGACAGCAGTTCGTCCTCGGAAATCTGGAACAGCTCGTCGCGCGGCCAGGTCTCCAGGATGTTGCGCAGGCGCTTGCCGCTGTGGCCTTCAGGGTCCTTGCCGGCCTCGGTGAGAACATGCTCGACCTTGCGGCGGATCACCGGCACCTCGTGGGCGGGCGTCTCATAGGCCTCGGCGGTGAACAGGCCGACGAAGCGGACCTCGCCGGACGGCTTGCCGTCGGCCCCGTACCGGCGCACCCCGACATAGTCCATGTAGCCACGGCGGTGGACGCGCGAGCGCAGGTTCGACTTGGCCACCACCAGGGGCGCGCCCAGCAGCAGGTGGTCGCGGACCTGGGGCGACAGGATCGCCGGCTCGCTGCCTCGACGCAGGACGGTCAGGGTCTGGTCGCGCAGCACGCCCAGGCTGCCCTCGGGCTGGTACAGCGGCTCCTCGGCGGCATAGCCGCCGTCCGACGTGCGGGGATATTCGTAGACGCGAGCCCCGAGGAACACGAAACGGTCGCCCTCCAGCCAGTCGAGGAAGGCCAGGCCCTCGGCGCGATCCGCTTCGGGAATGGCGACGGGCGAGGCGCGCAGTTCGTCGATCGTGCGGTGGATCAGCGCCTTCATGGCCCCAAAATCATCGACCGCCACCTGGACGTCGGCCAGGGCGTCGCGGACGGCGGCGATCAGCGCCTCTTCCCGGTCCTCGCCCACCGGGGCCAGATAGACCTGGATCATCGAGCGGCGGCCGGCGGGGGTGACAATCACCGGGTGGAACATGGCCCGCACCGAGAAGCCCTGCTCGGCGATGGCGCCCATGATGCTGTCGACCAGGAACGGGCGGTCGGGCTGGACGATCTCCAGCAGGTCGCTTTTCAGGTCGGTCCCGTCGGACCGGCGCGCGGGGCGCACGCGGATGGAGAGGGGCGCGGAGGCGGTCTCGCCGAACCGCCAGAAGTCGATCCAGCTCTGGGCCAGATCGGCGGGCTCGAACCCGGGAAGCTCCTCGGCCGACCAGTCCTCCTGGACCTGGGCGGCGAAGGCGGCCTGCGGCGCGGTCAAGACCTCCACGCCCAACGCGGCTCTGAAGGCCGAGATCAGGTCTTCCGATTGAGCTGCGGCGGTCTTGGGGTCAAGTTTTGCACCGACCATGGGATTTCCTCGCGAATTTTTGGCGACAACCTAGCCCTTCCAGGCCCGGTTTCAACCTCGGATCGGGAATAGAACAGAATATCTTACCAACGATTCAAGAGGCCGCGCGGACACGGAAGCGCCGCCGGTTCGGGGGAAACCGGCGGCGCGGCCCGCCGGGGGGCGACGGGCGGATCCGCATCGGACGCTTCGAAAAATCGGACGGCGTCGCGCGGGGTCGACATGGGGGGCTGCCGACAGGATCTAGATAGGAAAGCCATTTGGGATTTTAAGTCCCCCGGGTGACGTTCTGTCGAGAAGCTAACTTTTGGCCGCGTTTTTTGGACGACTTGCCGGGTCGGGCTTCTTCGGCGCGGTCGGTTTCGGCTCTCCCGGCGGCTTGCGGTCCAGGCCGTCGCCACTGGGATTTCCGTCCTCGGACAGCATGATGGCGATCCAGCGGGTGCCGTCGAACTGGGCCATGATCAGCATCAGGGCCACGGTCAGGGGCGTCGACAGGAACATGCCGGTCACGCCCCACAGCGCGCCCCAGACCGCCAGGGACAGCAGCACCACCGTCGGGTCGATGTTCAGGCTGTCGCCCTGCATGCGCGGATAGATGACGTTGCCGACCACGAAGAAAATCGCCTCCAGCGCCGCGAACAGCAGCAAGGCCGGCACGAAGCTGTCGGGGAACTGCACCAGGGCGAACAGCGGCGGCAGAATGCAGCCGATGGCCCCGCCGATGATCGGGATATAGGCGGCGATGAAGATCAGGAACGCCCAGAACAGGGCGTTGTCGAGCCGCAGCAGCATCATGACCACAAAGGCGGCGACGGCGATCATCAGGCCGGTGACGGTCTGGATCCACAGATACTGCTCGACCCCGTTGCGGATGCGCTGGAACAGCTGCATCGCGCCGTCGCGCTCGGCGTGGTGCGGATAGAGCGCCACGATCTTGCGGCTGAAGCCGCGCCGCGAGGCGATGATGAAGCCCAGATAGATCAGCACCAGCACCGCGTTCGACGCGAAGTTCTGCAGGCTCTGGGCGGCGGCTCCCGCGTACTTGCTGGGATTGAGCTGATTGACCAGGTCCCCGATCGTCGGCGCCACCTTGACGCCGACCAGAGAGGCGACCTTGGCGATCACCTCGTTCAGGCGCGGGGCGTATTCCCGCATCTGCAGGACGAAGTTCGTGCCGTTGGCCGTCACCACCCACACCGACAGGCCGAACATGGCGATCGACAGGAAGATCGCCGTGGGCAGGGCCAGGCTCTTGGGGAAGCGCGGCAGCCGCTCGACCAGCACGCGGGCGAAGCTGTCGATCATCACCGCCAGGAACACCGCCATGGCCAGCGGCGTGAGGATACCGCGCATCCAGTAGAGGGCGGCGGCGCCGAGGATGACCGCGATGAACACCAGGGCGTTGCGTCCGGTGATCGACGGGGAAATGCTCATCGGCGGAATCTCTTTCTCGAGCGTCTGTATCTGTAAAAGACTGGCGCCACATTGCGCGAGCCGATTGGCGCGACGCAAGGGCAGCGCTACGGTTAAACCCTCAATGTGAAGGACGTTGCGTATGACCCTGGCGATTGGCGAAGGCGAAATCCTTCTCGGACTTGGCGAAGGCCCTGTAACGCAGCGCCTCGATCGCTCCAACCGGCATGGCGTGGTGGCCGGCGCGACGGGCACGGGCAAGACCGTCACCCTGCAGGTCATGGCCCAGGCCTTCTCCGACGCGGGCGTGCCGGTGTTCGCCGCCGACGTGAAGGGGGACCTGTCGGGCATCGCCATGGTCGGCGCGCCCAACGAGAAGATGCTGGCCCGCGCCGCGTCGATGGACCTGACCCTGACGCCGTCGGCCCCGCCGGTGGTGTTCTGGGACCTGTTCGGCCAGAAGGGCCACCCGATCCGCACCACCATCTCCGAAATGGGCCCCGTCCTGCTGTCGCGGCTGCTGGAGCTGAACGACGTTCAGGAGGGCGTGCTGACCGTGGTCTTCCACGTCACCGACCAGGAAGGCTTGCTGCTGCTGGATCTGAAGGATCTGCAGGCGGCCCTGAAATATGTCTCCGACCACGCCGCCGAGATCGGCACGCAGTACGGCAACGTCGCGCCCGCCACGATCGGCGCCATCCAGCGCAAGCTGCTGACCCTGCAGAGCCAGGGCGCCGAGAACTTCTTCGGCGAACCGGCCCTGAAGCTGGCCGACATCATGCGCACCGACGTGGCCGGGCGCGGCTATGTCAATCTGCTGGCCGCCGACAAACTGATCCAGTCGCCCAAGCTCTATTCGACCTTCCTGCTGTGGCTGCTGTCGGAACTGTTCGAGGAGCTGCCCGAGGTGGGCGATCCCGAAAAGCCCAAGCTGGTGTTCTTCTTCGACGAAGCCCACCTGCTGTTCAACGACGCGGAAAAGCCGCTGCTGGAGAAGATCGAGCAGGTCGTGCGCCTGATCCGCTCCAAGGGCGTGGGCATCTATTTCGTCACCCAGAACCCGGCCGACATCCCCGACGCGGTGCTGGGCCAGCTGGGGGCCCGGGTGCAGCACGCCCTGCGCGCCTACACCCCCGCCGACCAGAAGGGCCTGAGGGCCGCCGCCCAGTCGTTCCGGGTCAATCCGACCTTCGACACCGCCGAGACCATCCAGGCCCTCGGGGTCGGCGAGGCCCTGATCTCGACCCTCGACGCCAAGGGCGCGCCGTGCGTGGTGCAGAAGACCCTGATCCGCCCGCCGGCCTCGCGCCTGGGTCCGCTGACGCCGGAGGAGCGCGCCGCCCTGATCGCCAAGAGCCCGGTCGCCGGCCTCTATGACGTCACGCTGGACCGCGCCTCGGCCTACGAGACCTTGCAGGGCCGCTCGGCCCAGGCGCAGCAGCAGGCCGACACCGCCGCCGCCCGGGCCGAGGCGGAGCGTCAGCAAGCCGCCGCCGAGAAGGTTCGTGACCGGGAAGAGGCGCGAACGACCCGCGCCGCGCCACGTCCACGCGCCTCCAGCCGTCAGTCGATGGGCGAAGCCTTCGCCACCTCGCTGCTGCGCACGATCGCCAGCCAGGCGGGCCGCGAGATCATGCGCGGCCTGATGGGAAGCATGTCGCGACGGCGGTAGGGCGCCGCTTAAGCGCCCCTAAGCCGCCTTGCGGCGACGCGGCTTCTTGGCCGCCGGAGATTCCGCCGCCACGGGCGCGGCCTTGACCGCGGCCACGCTGGCCAGGGTCCAGGCCAACAGGGTGTCGACCGGCGCGGGACGGCCGATCGCGTAGCCCTGCAGCTCGGCGCAATTCTCGCCGCGCAGGAAGTCGATCTGCTCCTGGGTCTCGACGCCCTCGGCCACGCAGGGGATTTCCAGGCTGCGGCCCAGGCCCAGCACGGCGCGGACGATCACCGTCGCGCGGTCGTGGCGATGGATGTTCTCGACGAAGCTCTTGTCGATCTTGATCTTGTCGAACGGGAACGACTGCAGGGTCGAGAGCGACGAGAAGCCGGTGCCGAAGTCGTCCATGGCGATCCGGACGCCCAGGGCCTTCAGCCGGCGCAGATTGTCGAGCGCCCGCTGATAGTCCTTGAACAGGGCGCTCTCGGTGATTTCCAGCTCCAGCCGCTTGGGCGACAGGCCGGTCTGGATCAGGACTTCATGCACCACGGTGGGCAGGTTGGGCTGGTTCAGTTGCAGTGGCGACAGGTTGACCGCGATGCGCAACGGACGCTCCCAGGTCACGGCGTCGGCGCAGGCCCGGCGGAGAACCCATTCGCCCAGCTGGGTGATCAGGCCGTTTTCCTCGGCCACCGGGATGAACTCCAGGGGCGGGATCATGCCGCGCACCGGATGGTTCCAGCGCACCAGGGCCTCGAAACCGCAGACCTCGCCGTCCGACGCCTTGGCCAGCGGCTGGTAATAGACCACCAGCTCCTCGTCGATAATCGCCTGGCGCAGTTCGCGGGCCATGGTCCGGCGTTCGCGGATCGACTCGTCCATCTCGCGCTTGAAGAAGCGATAGGCGCCGCGACCGCTCTCCTTGGCGCGATAGAGCGCCATGTCGGCATTGGCCAGCAGCGCCTCGGCCGTGCGGCCGTCGTCGGGGAACAGGCTAACGCCCAGGCTGGCGCCCATGGCCAGTTCCTGGCCTTCGTAGGCGGCCGGCGCCGACAGGTCTTCCAGCAGACGGCCGGCCAGCTCGGCGGCGGCGGCGGGCTGATCGCCGGCTGCGACCTGCACGACGATGAACTCGTCGCCGCCCAGTCGCGCGGCGAAGGACGGGGCGACCAGGCTGTCCTGGAGCCGCCGCGCGGTCTCGACCAGCAGGGCGTCGCCCGCCAGGTGGCCGTGCAGGTCGTTGGCTTCCTTGAAGTGGTCCAGGTCGATGCAGATCAGCGACAGGCTCTCGCCCGAGGCTTCGACGCGATCCAGGGCCGCGGCCAGGCGCGCCTGCAGCGAATTGCGGTTGGGCAAGCCGGTCAGGCCGTCGTGTTCGGCCAGGTAACGGATCTTCTCCTCGGCCGAGCGGCGCTCGCGCAGGTCGCGCACGGCCAGCACGGTCAGGCCCGACGTCTCCTGCCGGGCTCCGTCGTCCATCAGGCGCGAGAACGCCTCGACCGGGATCGCGCGGCCGCCGTCGATCGGCTGCAGCACGCCCTCGCGGCGCACGCCCTCGCGGGTCGGCGCCTCGCTGTCGAAAGTCAGCAGGCTCGACAGCGGGGTGAGCAGCAGGGCGTCCAGCTCGGCGCCGGCCAGTTCGCAGAAGGCGGCGTTGGCGTCGTTGATGCGGCCGTCCTGGACCACCACGATGCCTTCATAGGCCGCGTTGGCCAGGCGGCGGATCCGGTCCAGGGCCGAACGGCTGGTCGAGGACTCGATGGCCACGGCGCCCAGGCCGCCCAGGATGATCATGCCGGTGATCGAGGTCACCGCCAGGGTCAGGATGGCGCCCGACAGCATCTGGTCGGGAACGTTGATCGCGGGATCGGGAACGATGGTGATCGCGCCCATGCCGGTGAAGTGCAGGGCGCAGACGCCCAGGGTCAGCAGCGCGCCGCCGCCCAGTTGCTTGAGCAGGCTGCGCGCACGGCCGGCCACCTGCAGCGCCACGGTCGCGCCGATGACGCCGACCAGCACCGAGGCGGCGATCGTCGCCTGCTCCCATTCGACGAAGCCCTGGGTGACGAAGGCCGACATGCCGGTGTAGTGCATGGCCGCGATGCCCATGCCCAGGATCAGGCCGCCCGCGAAATCATTGGTGCGGCTGCGCTGGGCCGAGGCCACGGCGAAGCCGCCGGCCATGAACATCACCGCGATCATCAGCGACAGCAGGGTTCCCGTCGGACTGTAGCCGGTCTTCAGGCCGGGCCCATAGGCGACCATGGCGATGAAGTGGGTGGCCCACACGCCGGAGCCGGACACCAGGCCGGTCAGCAGCAGCCACGCGGCCCGCACCACCCCTTTTGCCCCACGCATGCGCGAGTAGAGGCGGAACGCCGTGAAGCACGCGGCGAAGCAGATCAGTCCGGCGACGACGACCAGACGAAGATCATGCTCCGTCGTCAGGCAGGTCAAAACCTTCAGCACACACAGGTCCCCCAGGGAGTTCCTGCCATCAATACCGCCGAAGATGCAAAAAAAGCGTTTCTCGAAAAGCGCGTCATCCGCGTGCGACCTCGGGCGGCGCAACTCGGGCGGCGGAAGGGCTGGCGGGCGGCGACCGGACTTACGACGTCCGGCTCACGAAGCCTGCGAGGCGACCATGGCCGCCCGCATCTGCTCGGCCTGCTCGGGCGTGATGCCCATGGCCGACAGCAGCGGCGAGGGCGCGGTGTGGTCCCAGCTGCTGCGGCCGCCGATGGTAATGCCGCCGTCGACCACGATGTGGGTCCCGGTCACGAACTCGGAATCGTCGCTGGCCAGGTAGAGGGCGGCGCGGGCGATGTCCTGGGGCAGACCCGCCTTGGGGATCGGCTGGATCTTGGGTCCGACCTCGGCGACCCGGGCGGCCATCTGGTCGGCGACCTCGCGCGGCAGGCCCATCGAGGCGCCGAAGATGGAGGTGGCGATCAGGCCCGGGCAGATGGCGTTGACCCGGATCTTCTGGGGCGACAGCTCGGCCGCCGCGCACTTGGTCAGGTGGATCACCGCCGCCTTGGCCGTCGAATAGGCCAGCGGGCCGAACCCGGCCTGCAGGCCGGCGATCGAGGCGGTGTTGATCACGCTGCCGCCGCCGCGCTCCAGCATCAGCGGCAGGGCGTGCTTCATGCCCAGCACCGGGCCGCGCAGCAGCAGGGCGAAGGTGGTGTCCCAGCCCTCGGCGGTCATGTCGGCCACGCCGTTGGGCGCGCCGCCGTGGCCGGCGTTGTTGAACAGGATGTCCAGGCCCCCGAAGGCCTCCTGGGCCAGCGCCATCGCGGCGGCGACCTGGCTTTCATGGGTGACGTCGCAGGGCGCGAAGCGGACCTTGTCGGGGAAACGCTTTTCCAGCATCTGCCCCTTCTCGGCCTGAACGTCGGCGGCCACCACGCTCGCGCCCTGGCTGACAAACAGCTCGACCGCGCCGAGGCCGATGCCCGAACAGCCGCCGGTGATCACCGCGACCTTGCCTTCCAGACGTCCCGTCATGCGCCGCTCCCTGGGGCCCCGCGCGGTCTCTGGGATCGGGCCGCTGCGTCAGGCGCGGCTATCCTGGCGCGGCGACGCGCCTCTGGCCAGGACTAAGTGAACAGCGTTCAGGCTTCTTGGCGAGCGGGTGTCGGCTGGAAGCGGTTGACCACCAGGCTGAACAGCAGCCAGACCGCGCAGGGCAGCAGGACCACCGCCCAGGCCAGCACCAGGCCGACCAGGCCGAGGATCGCCCCGAGGCGTTGCACGAAGCCCGCCCGCTCGACCTTCTCGGTCGGCGGCGGCAGGTAAATGTTCAGGCTCATTGTCCCCCCAGACCATCAGAGCGCGCCAGATCCTTGGCCCGTGCATATTCGGCGCCAACGGCTTGCGGGTTCTTGCGAGCGTCCGCCTGCCTGGCCAGCGCCCGTCGCAGATCGCGCAGGGCCGGCCCCATCAGGTGCCAGGGCTCCACGCAATAGCGGGTGAACAAGCGCTGCGGATCGACCATCAGGCGGAACAGCCACTCCATGCCCACCTGCCCCATCCAGCGGGGCGAGGGGCGCTGGACGCCGGCCTCGTAGTCGAACGCCCCACCGACGGTGAAGGTCACGCAGGGACCCAGCTTGGCCTGGTTCTCCAGGACCCAGACTTCCTGACGCGGCATGCCCATGCCCACCAGCACGATGTCGGGCTCATAGGCCTTGATGGCGTCGACCACCGCCTGGTTCTCGGCCGAACCGGCGGAAATGTCGAAATAACCGTGGTGGGTCTGGATCTGGGCGCCGGGCCAGTCGGCCTGGATGCGGGCGGTGGCCTTCTCTCCGACGCCCGGGGCGCCGCCGACGAAGAACACCTTCCAGTTCTCCTGGATGGCCCGCGCCCAGAAGGCGTCGCGCCAGTCCAGATAGGTGCAGCGGTGGAACCGGCGGCTGGCCCGGCCGACGATGCGGGCCCAGAAGATCAGCGGCACCGAGTCGACCTCGATCAGGTCGGCCGTGCGGAAGAACTCGCCGATCTTCTCGTCCTTGCGGATCAGGTACAGGCTGTGGAGGTTGTGGTTGGCGACCACGGCGCTTTCCCGCGCGGCGATCTTGCCGGCCACGAAATGGAAAACTTCCTCGGGGCGGACAAGGTCCATCGCTCCGCCGAGCACCTGCACACGCTCTTCCGGTCGCCTGTTCTGACGAAAGTTTTGACGCACCTCTGGAGAGAAGGCGTCTCTCGCTGGAAGAAACATCTGACCGTGCTCCGACGACTGGCGCACAGGTCTAGAGGAATAGGCTTAGCTATTTGCCAAAAAGGATGATTAGCGAAACTTAACCTTGAATTTATCCTTTAATCTTCATTCACCATCTAAACAATTGGAGGCACGCGCGGACCGCGACGAGGCGGATAGTCTTGCGAGGACGGCCACGGCCCGCGTGCGCTGCAATGTCGCGACCTAGTCGTTGACGACCACGACCTTGCCCATCGCCTTGCGGCTGGCCAGGTGAGCGATGGCGTCGCCGGCCTTGGCCAGGGGGAAGCGTTCGGAGACGTAAGGCTTGATCTTGCCCGCCGCGTAGAGCTCCAGCAACTCCCGCACGTTCTGGGCGTGGCCCTTGGGATCGCGAGCCACCGCCGCGCCCCAGAACACCCCGACGATGTCGCAGGACTTCAGCAGGGTCAGGTTCAGCGGGATCTTGGGGATGCCCGACGGGAAGCCGATCACCAGGAAGCGGCCGTTCCAGCCGGCGGCCCGGATGGTGGCCTCGGAATAGTCGCCGCCGACCGCGTCATAGGCCACGTCCCAGCCGCCCGGACCACAGGCGTCCTTGATCAGGCCGGCCAGGGCCTTCTGGCCGTCCTTGTCGAACGGGCCGCGCGGATAGACCACGCCGGCGTCGGCGCCGTGCTTGATCGCCAGGTCGACCTTCTCCTGGCTGGAGCAGGCCGCGATCACCCGCGCCCCGGCCGCCTTGCCCAGCTCGACCGCCGCCAGGCCGACGCCGCCGGCCGCGCCCAGCACCAGCAGGGTCTCGCCGGCCCTCAGATGGGCGCGGTCCTTCAGGGCGTAGTAGGACGTCCCGTAGGTGAGGATGAAGGCGGCGGCCTCGTCGAACGGCATGGAATCGGGGATCGGCGTGCAGCGGGCCGCCTCGATCGCCAGCCTGTCGGCCATGCCGCCGTGGCCGGTCGAGGCCTGGACGCGCTGGCCGACGGTCAGGGTGGTGACACCCTCGCCCAGGGCCAGCACCACGCCGGACACCTCGCCGCCGGGGGCGAACGGCCGCTCGGGCTTGAACTGGTACTTGTCCTCGATGAGCAGCACGTCGGGATAGTTGACGCCGCAGGCCTTGACCGCCAGCAGCACCTGGCCCGGACCGGCGACGGGGTCGGGAAGCTCCTCCAGCACCAGGGTCTCGGGTCCGCCGACCGCCTTGCTGAGCACCGCCTTCATCTCGCCTCTCCCGTCTTTTGTCGTTAAGAGGCCGGACGCTAGCGCAGGGCGACTGGCCAAGGAAGCACAATGTCAAACAAACGTTTTACTCTCGCCCTGCACGGCGGCGCCGGGGCCAAGCGCGGCCATGACTACGCCGTCGAGATCGCCCACATGCGCGGCCTGGTCGAGGCGGCGCGCGACCTCTTGGCGGCTGGAGCCGGGGCCCTGGACGTCGCGGTCGAGACCGTGGTCGCCCTGGAGGCCTCGGGCCTCTACATCGCCGGCAAGGGCGCCTCGCCCAACGCCGACGGACACTACGAGCTGGACGCCAGCCTGATGGACGGCGCCACCTTGCGGGCCGGATCGGTCGCCGCCCTGCAAGGCTTCGAGAGCCCGATCCTGGCCGCCCGGGCGGTGATGGAAAAGACCCCGCACGTCATGCTGGCCGGCGAGGGCGCCATGGCCTTCGCCCGGGCCCAGGGCCTGAAAGAGATCGCCGATCCGGCGTCCTGGTTCACCCAGGCCGGGGCCTTCGAGGACAACACGGCCGCCGCCAATGTTCTTCCCACCGGCACCGTCGGCTGCGTGGTCCGCGACGGCGAGGGCCGGCTGGCGGCGGCGACCTCGACGGCCGGCGTGTTCGGCAAGCTGCCCGGCCGGGTGGGCGACTCGCCCATCATCGGGGCCGGAGCCTGGGCGGACGGTCACGCGGCCGTCTCCTGCACCGGCCAGGGCGAGTATTTCATCCGCACCGCCGTCGCCTCGCAGATCGCCCACCGGGTGCGGTTCGGCGGCGAGAGCCTGGAGGCCGCCGCCCAGGCCGCGATCCAGGGCGTCGCCCAGCTGGGCGGCCACGGCGGACTGGTGGCGGTCGACCGCGAAGGCAATATCGCCATGCCCTTCGCCTCCAGCGGCCTCAAGCGCGCGGCCCTGCTGCCCGACGGAACGATCGTCGCCGAAGCGTTCTAGCGTTTGGAAAGCGTCATCTCCCACCGCTAGAACCCACTGCCTCGCCGCGAGGCAGATGAACGGATCCGCCGCGCGGCGGGACCACGGACATTGAACGGCGAACCGGCGATCGATAAGGGTAACCGCATGCATGAACACGCTGGGCGCCAAGCCCGACCCGAAGACCTCGTCGACCTGGACGCCCTGACCCGCGCCTATTTCGACGTTCACCCCGATCTCTCGAACGTCGGCCACCGCGTCGCCTTCGGCACCTCGGGACACCGGGGCTCCAGCCTCGACGCCGCGTTCAACGAGGACCACATCCTGGCCGTCGTCCAGGCCATCGTGGAATATCGCGCGGCCCAGGGGATCAACGGCCCGGTCTTCGTCGGTCGCGACACCCACGGCCTGTCCGAGCCCGCCTGGCGCACGACGCTGGAAGTGCTGGTCGCCAACGGCGTCGAGACGCTGATCGATTCCCGCGACGGCTTCACCCCGACCCCGGCCGTGTCGCACGCCATCCTGCGCTTTAACCGGGATCATCCGGGCCA
>Ga0307515_10015164_pt1 | contig 14213 bp, 8 predicted proteins | sample 17_EM_MG_FD_194513 | JGI IMG/M metagenome (GOLD analysis project Ga0307515, IMG submission 194513) | Populus trichocarpa ectomycorrhiza microbial communities from riparian zone in the Pacific Northwest, United States - 17_EM | ecosystem: Host-associated > Plants > Roots > Unclassified | place...
TCTGCAAAATTAATAATTTTACACGTAGCTATAGACCAACCATCTTGCATGCACACAAATGCAAGTGGCTTTTCTAAAGCCAACAAACTCAACCACATTGATTAAACATACAGGAAGATCCATTTATTTTTCATATCATTTATTTTATCTATTTATATAAAAATAAAATAAAAATAATACATGATGTAATTTAATTGATAAAAAATTTTTTTTCTACATATATCCCCTCCAGACAAGTTCACTTATACTTAAAAATAAGTGGGTATGTCTCGAAAATATAGTTGAGAAAGTTTTATAATTTAAACATATTTTTTAAAATAAAATATGATTTGATCCTACTAAATTTTTACAATTATAAAATCAAATATCAAATAATAAAATGTAAAATTTGAAACAACAATACATGCAACCAAATAAAAGTTGTCGTCGAACCATCTAGGTGGTGGCCAGTGGTAAGAGCTTGAGACCAAGAGATTTGCTCCCTCTATGGTCTCAGGTTCGAGCCCTGTGGTTGCTCATATGATGGCCACTGGAGGCTTACATGGTCGTTAACTTCAAGGCCCATGGAATTAGTCGAGGTACGCGGAAGCTGACCCGGACACCCACGTTAAACTAAAAAAAAAAAATTGTCATCGTTTATAAATAATAACCAATAATTTTAACGGGCATTCGGGACTTTTTCCTTTCACTGAAAATAGCTGTTGCGACATCTTGTTTTAAAGATTTCGTTGTCTCGAATACAATTTGCGTAATTCCAATGAATGGTGGGTGAGTTATAACCGATGAAAATCTTGACTCCTTTTTCCCCTATTGCCTTGGATTGCGTAATTCCAATGAATGGTGGGTGAGCTAACAACGTGTGGCTATCCTGTGCATATATTAGGAAAGTTTTTTTTTTTTTTTTTACACGAATTAATTAGGCATTTTTTATTCTCTTTTTGTTGATTTCCAGAATAGGTCAACCGACCTTTACCAATTTGGAACTGTGCCCTTTTGCTTTTACTGCGATTATACTTGCGACAGGAAATAAAATTTGACTCCCCCGTGTGCCCGTTTTAGTTTAGAAGATGAAACGAATTTTTTTACATTTAGCCGACTTTGCTCACACAGAACCAGAAAGATTTATTGTTTTAGATTAGGTAAGGATCCCTGAGGTGGATATAAAAGAGCATTACTGTCTGTAAAGCCTCCACCAGTCCTAGCAGGTATGCATGGCTTTTTTTTCAATTTTTTTCTTTCTGATGAGTGTGTATTCTTTTTGCCAATTTCTCTTAGAATTACTTCAAAAAAAAACAACTTATTTGCACTAACAAATTTAGAATTCAGTGCCCCTGTTAACGATTTAGTGTTCCTTAACAAGCTCTCTTTGCGCTAATAACACCAATATTACCATCTTCTTGAACAGGATTTCTTAGAGAGAATCGAGGCAAGTCATACACACTTTTGCTCTTACCAGGCCAATAGAAGAAGATGCCATTCGATGCAGCAGATTCTCCTATTCCTATTGATTAACGTCCCATCAGGAGCTATTCTTTCGCAAAGAGCTTCCACAAATTAAGAGTTTATTCATGCGCAACAACTTCTTCTAATTCTATAGCAGTCTTCTACCTCACACCGGTGACTGAAGCAGCAGTCGTGGACAACAACTTCTTCTAATTCTATAGCAGTCTTCTATCTAACATCGGTGACTCAAGCAACGGTTATTCGTATAGACCAAGAGTTCCTACTGCCACACTAGTAATTCCATCAAAACACTTTGTCGAGACACTCATTTGCTTTCTCCTTTTCGATGCCATCTCATATTTCCCCTGAGATGTCACTTCGACTATTCAAAGTTGAGTTATAAAATAAAATATTGCAATATCTTGTGTACAACACAAATAAAATATTTATTTATTTGCTTTATTTTTTTTAGATGGGGATTTTTAAAAATTCTTTTTTTCTCAAAAAAAATTCTTATTAATTAAGAACAGGTATCATTGTATAAGCTTTCGTGCATATGAACCTACCATTGGTTCATTCTCTAAAAAATAGTCTTCTGAAGCATTAAACATTTAACTTGTTGGTCATTAGAGACTACTTATGAACTTTATGGTCATGATGGTTCCTCAAGAAGTTTTACAACTTTAGTTCTTCTTTCTAAATTCAACAACTTTTCCAGTTGATCTGCCACCATTAGACTACCATAAACATGTAGGAGATGCTACTTGCAAGATTAATTCCCAATATCTGATGCACTTGAATATACTCCCAGGTATTGGGAATGGACAGAAGATATTTTGAAACACTTCAAGCTTATCCTCGAGAGGGCACATATTCGAGACATTATTTTTGCATCCTTTTTAATTATAACTGGCAAATAAATGTTATCCTTTCTTTCTACAACCATTGGAATCCTTCTACTAACACGTTATCTACCCCGAATGACAATGAGTTTATATCACTTTAGGAATTGAAATCATGTAGCGGCCTTTATATTTTTAGCACTTTTTATGATGAAGTTATCCCTTCTCCTGATGAACTTAATGAAGCTGATAAGAAAGGACGTTTTTTTCTTCCAATTAGCTATAAGTATCTATTTATTGCCTTTGATAAAGAATATGAGACTATTGATAGTGACTACATAATGACTCTTCAAGATTGAGTAGATTTCTAATTCTTAGATAACTTGAGATACAAGGTGTCTTTCTTTATGAGTATGTCTAGAGAATCAAATAAGATTACTTATCCATCTAGCTCAATTGACAAGTCTCGTATTCGGTCTAGCAAATTCATGCATCCACTTAAAGAGCTTAATATCCATTCTCATATTCAGGATGAAGTTTCTTTAGAAGTTTTTCTTTCATATTGACTATGCAAATTTGTATTTCCTAGCAAAGATGTTGGTTTTATTTTTCTTATTACTTTCAAAGTAGCGTCTATTATGGCAGCTAGAAGGCAATTTTCTTTTGCAATACCAGTTCTAGCAAGTATTTTTAAAGGTCTAAAGGAGATCCAATCTGGATTAGATGTGACTGCACGAGACATCCCTTTTCCTATTTATTTTCTTAGCAGTTGGCTTGCGGAAAAATTTGGCACTCATCAAATAGCCATTAGCCCCGTCAAGTTAGTTAAGATGACAAAATATACCAGTGAAAGGTTAGCAAAAAATTTCAATAAATCTCAAGCTAATTTTTTTTTCAAAAATCTCAAGAGAATCATATCTCCTACAATACTTTCCCTAGCTAAAGTTGTTATCTTGTGTGATGATGGAAACTTATCGATCCTCAAGAGTGACTACTTTATGTGTATTTGATTCGGCTATTTGACTCTTTGTTATGATGATACTTTTATTATTGAGCCCTATTATTCTGATAGATTCAGTAAACAATTTGGATTTTGCCAACATATTCCCCGTGACTTTAGAGGGAGAACTTTGGGTTCAAACTTTGGAAGATGCGTTTCAACTTTGACATAGCTTTACTAAACTCAACACTCATTCTCAGTGCAAGCTTTTACTGCCCCCAAGTGCTGGACTTCCTTTAGTTACTAAACTTTGGAAGATGCGTTACATGGATTGGTTGACTCTAGAGTGGTTAAAAATTTATCCTGTAGAGATGAAAATCATTCTAAAAAATCCTATTAATGTTTTTGTAGTATCTCGGAAGGCAAAAAAAGAAAGAATGACCCTAACTTAATAAAAAAGAAAAGAATTTCTCACACCCATAAAAGAGATAAGCAGGCAGTTGATGTTGATTTAGGCAAGGATGATGGTGCCCAAATATGTGCCCACATAAAAAAGACATCATTTGTGATTCTTAATGCAAAGAAAGTGAGTGCTTCAGAAGATCCTCTCAAGAAGAAGTCCATTAACTCCTCAGGGGCACAAGAAGGGAGTGCTCAATCCTTTTCTCCACGATTGGTAAATGAACACTTGTTTTTTTTCATGTGCCTTGTTAATTTTTTTTTAACTAAGATGCTCACAACGATATGTGTGTAGAAGAAGAAATAAGATGTTATTGAAGCAATTTTAAATGTTGAGGTGGTGAACAAAAAGATAATGATCATCATTGAAAAGATTTAAAACATACCAAAAAAATGTTCAATTCTGTGGACTGAGTTTTTTTTATGGAGTCCCTAGTGCATCAATCATGCCAAATAATGTTGATGAATTGGTTTGACACTTTCTTTCTTCTTCAATTCATGTTACTTATCATATATTAACCTTTTTTTTTATTGTTCTTTGTTTCAGCTTGGTCAACAGGATCTTAGGAATGACTTTGATATGTATATTAGGCCAGAAATGAGTGTTGCTTCTATTTCTAACTGTAATCCCTTCAATATTTTAGTTGTTGGGATTGGAAACTCTCATCCTTCATCTAGTTTACCACATGAGTAGTCTAAACATCGATCTATAGCATCACCTCCACCAGTCCTTAATAATATATGGACTAACTTACATACTTCTAGACCTACAACTACCTTTGAGCCTTCGGGAGTGACTAGGTATTGTGCAGATGACATAATAGGCGAGATAAGATCTAAATTTGTTGTTAAATGTTGGGAGAGCATCAGAAATAAATTTGTTCATACACCGGTCCATTATATTCCTAACTTAGTTGGTGAAGTTGAGAAGATCCTTCACTCCATAAAAGATATAAAGGTTGATTGCTCCTCTGTTAGAAAAATGGTGACTAGGGTGATTGAATATGCTAAAAAACTTATCCATTTAGAGTCTTCACTATCTCTTATGATGACATTAGAGTATCGAGCTTTATACGTTAAAAAGCTTGAAGTACGATTAAAAAATTCTGAAGCTTTTAAGAAGAAGGCATCTAGATCTATTTCCACCACTCATGTTGAGATAACAAAAATACAGGAACAATTGATGGAGCTGCAGAGCAGAAAGACCAAGTTGGAGTCATCCCTCAAGGCATATGATGAAGAGTTTTTTAAGAGAAAAGTAATCACCTCCGGTATTCGAGCAGAGATCACCATAATATTCAATTCCCCTGTGATAAGTGAAACTAATGTAGTCATTCTTCAAAAATTAAAAGGACTATTGGAGACCAAACAAAAAAAATTAGAAGGACATAGTTGGAAGCCATAGTATACGATAGTTTCTTATGCTTTGGAATGATTTTTAGTTTTGGTAACATTAGCTTATGACTTTATATTGTGAATACACACTTTATTTAGTAGAATTCTTTTTTCAATTAATAAAATTTATATTTTGCCCACGTTTGCATCTTATTACCTGGGTTTCCATGTCATGATTATATTGTCATGTTTATTTACCCTTTTTTTCATACGCGAACAATTATATGAGTTTGAATTGTTTTAAAGGATGGTGTGACTGTACTTAAAATAATTTCTAAGTTGCTTACATACTTTTATGGATAAAGGATCAAGTCACAACGTAGTTTATAGGATTTTTTTATCAATTAATTTTTTTTTACATGATTGTACTCGAAAAGAGTTTCAAGTTGCCTATGTATCTTTGTGGATAAATGATCAAGTCATAATGTAGTTTAATTTTCTTGTTTTTTTTTCTTTTTTGTGTTGTTTGTAGTTTTAGCTCGTGTAGGTGAGAAGCCACATCAAATTTCAAGCATAGTATCTTTTTAAGAATTTATCGTTGATAGGCCCAATCCTTAATCCATTCTTATTGACAATTTTGTAAGCTCTATTAGTGTAAACTTCTTGAACCATATAAGGGTCATCTCATTTGGAGAGGAACTTATTACCTCTATGTTTTGACATGATTATCAGGCGTCACACTATCAAGAAAAGATCTCCTACTTGGAATAAGAGCGGTTGGGTCTTTTTGTTAGAAACTCTATAAAGTCGGGCTTGATAACATTCTAATTATTGTTGAGCTTCAAGACGTTTTTCTTCTAAAGCTTCAAGCTCTTCAAAGCATGGACAGACATTGTCTTCATTAAAGAGTCTTTCTTGGATTCCAATTCTTAAAGATGGAATTTAACATTCTAATGGAAGAACAGCTTCAACCCCATATACCAAAGAATATAGAGTAACTTGAGTTAGCATTCGAAATGAAGTATAATAAGCACATAACGCTTCTCCAATTCTATCATGTCAATCCTTCTTCGAGTGATTCACTACCTTCTTGAGAATATTGTATAAGATCTTGTTAAAAGCTTATACCAAGCCATTAGTTGGAGCATTATACATAAAAGAGTTGTGTTGTTTGAAATCGAATTGTGTACACAACTTGTTCATGGTTGTATTGTAAAAATCTTTTCCATTATTAGTTATGATATATCTCGATACCCCATAACGGTATATGATGTTCGTTCAAATGAAGTTTACAACTGTCTCTTTCTTGACCTCTTTCAATGTTGCACTTTCTGCCCACTTTGAGAAGTAATCTGTTGCGACCAATATGTAGAGATGCCCCTTAGAGCTTTTTGGCAATGATTCTACCACATCAAGTCCTCAAGAATCAAAGGGCTAAGAAGTAATTATCGGGTGTAAAGGTTTGGATGGTTGGTAGACCAAATTAGCATGCAATTAACAACTTTGGCATTTTTTAGCATAGTCTCTTCAGTCTTTCACCATTGTACGCCAATAGTACCCTATTCTTTTTATTTGTAAGTAAAGTTTAGGACTAGATTGGTGTGCTCTACATATCCCTAAGTGTGTTTCTTTTAGTGTTTTGTAGCTTATTCTTCTCCGAGACAACTCAAAAGGACTCCATCAAAAGAGTGTCGATAAAGAGTGCCTTGGAAGTATATGAAGCGAGAAGCTCTTCACCTCACCTTCATCTTATGATATATGTTTTTAGGTAGCTTACCATGTCTCAAATGGTCGATAAGAAGTTGGCACCAATCTTCTTTTTCAATCTCGTAAACAGAAACTGCATTTACTTGTTCTTTTTTTCTACGTAATAAGTTATCGGTGGAATGACATATTTTTTACACAAAAGGACTTTTACTTCCTTATTATATAATGCTAATGTTGACGCTAGGTTTGCTAAAGTATCGTTTTGCTTACTCTTTTCGAGGTACATGTTCTAAAGTGACACAATCAAGTGATATCATCAATTTTAGTGCATACTTATGATATGGGATGAATTCTGGCTTCTTGACTTTATAAAATGAGAGGAGTTTTCTAATGACTAATTGAGAATCTCCAAAAACTTTAAAATAAGGTATCTTTATATTCACCACCATTTCCAACCCAAAAATCAAGGCCTGATATTCAGCCATGTTATTGGAATAATATTCGGTGAGTGAAAAGGTGAAAGGCAAGATCTCTTTTTTTAGGGATGGCTTCTTTCTTTCACCATTTTAAAAAATAGTCGGTGTTTCACGGTCATTCCTCTTAACTCTAGTTAGTACCTTTACAATAGTACAGTTAAATACTAAAGACTGCTTTCCCTCGACCTTTAAAGCACTCTTTCCAAATCTACGACCTTCAGGCTTATTTCTCTTGGGCTCTTGCATAGGTAATAATAAGCTTTTAGTTATCGTAATGCTAAGTTTCATGGCGTGTGCTCGAGTAGCCAATTCTTCATAAAACTTTGGTTTGATGCCTTGTAAAATATAGCATACTCCTCAATGCATCCTTTGAATACACATGTCTAATGCAGAAGTTTCAGTGAGCCGATCTCTATAGTTGAGGCTAAGGTTTCTCCACCAATAAATATAGTCGATGACAAGCTCTTCCTTTCACTGATGTGTATTGGTGAGTTCAGTCATGTTAACCACACAATGAGTGTTGTAGAAGCGGTTAAGAAACTCACATTTCAATTGCTCCCAACTATCGATTGAGCGAGATTTCAAATCAGTGTACCAGTTAAAGGTATTACCTTTCAAGAAATGAATGAAATATTTTACCTTTTTTTATAATAATCGAGATATTATTGATGAAACCAGTTTACCATTAAAGCTATGGTAAACTAGAATTCAAAACATTAATGAATGTATATATAAAAAAAAACATTTTAACCAAAGTGTAAGACGATGGAGAATAAGATTCCAATCCGACATCTTATCCTTAAAGATCAGCTTGTTCCTTGCAGTCCAAATACCCCCCATAAAATATCATATGATATCGTCATTAAAGTACTTTGCCAGAACTTGCCTTTTGTTATGTCATGTCATTAGCTGATGATTTTGTCATAGGATTGCACTTGCAAGACAGCTATAATGTTAAGCAAGAGAGGCATTTTCCTTTGTTTTATGGTCTTAGGACCAAAAGGTAGGAGCCGCAGGTGAAGGTCCAATAGAATTGATAGGAAAGGGAGAAAAATCATTACTTATATACTAAAACGTGTGGGATTCACTGTACATTTGTCATTATGCAAAAAAAAAAATTTTCAATTTGATCCTCAAACTTTGTTTTTTAGCGATCAAGTCCTATTCAATGAGCAATTGATTTCAAATCCTTATGAAAGGGTGGGATTGGAAGATGAGGGACCGAAATGAAAAATACAACAAACATAGGTGATGTATCATAAGTTTTGAAAGCATTCACTTTGGTCCTCCAACTTAAACAATCACGCAAATTATACAATTGTGGTCCTTCGAAATTGTTCCAATTCCATTTTGGTACAGAGGTTTATTTTTGTTATTTTTTGATCTCTGGTTGAGAGAGGAGAGAGAGAGGGGTCGTCGGATTCCGACGGTGGAGAAAAAAATGGTCGTCGGCATCAATTTAGGCCACCAAAATAAAAGATTTTTGTGTTAAATTATTTCATTTGATGTGGGAAGTTCATATTAGGTTTTTTCATACCTTAAAAGTTCATGAAAAAACATATTTAAACTCGGGTTGATTTTTTATTTTTGATTGAGTTCGGTTTTTGGAGCAATTTTTGGGGTTTTTTAGGCCATAATTGGATTTGTCATGGTTTCTATGGTGTTTTATAAGTGTTTTTGGTAAAAAAAAAAAAAAAAAAAAAAAAAGATTCAAAATATATTTTTTGGTCGAAAGAGCATAGGCTCTAATTTTTCGGACACCACAATGGCCGAAATTTAGGCAAAACAAGTGACGCGTCGTCTGTTATTGGCATGGCTGTCAGACCTAAGACGTCTGGGTCTGGCATGATTACCATGAAAATATAACTTTTAAATAATGCAATTGAAAGAGATAAAGTGATGTGACTAGTTAAAAAACTAAAAACCAAAAAGATGGACAAAACCTCTTCTTTTAAATAATATTGATTTTTTTTGTTATGCTTTTAATTTTTGGTGAAGTTTTTCTAGTTCATCTATGGTTTTGCTTTTATCTTTTATATAGATAAACTATGTTTTTTAAAATAAAAAAATATTTATATTTAGATGATATTTTTATTATGTGTAACCTTACATGATATTCATTTTTTTTATTCAATCAATTTAATATTCTATTTTTTAATATTAAATATCTTGATATACACCTGTCTCTTGATTTTTCAAGTTTTGTTTTAAGATGTTATTAATGATTATTTATTTATTTATTAACACATGTAACTCTTAGTTTATTTGATTATATATTTGTATAACCTTTTTGATTTGTTATATTTTTTGAACTACAAAAATATGTTGAAAAAAATCTATATATATAAATTTTATAAAATTTAAAAATATTTAACCCGCAATGTAGCATGGATCTGGTAGCTAGTAACCACTAAAATCCATCACCAAGTACAGGCCGAGAGAAGCCGAAGTAGCACCAGGAGAATGGAGGTCGGAGCAGCTTGTCCAAAACGAGTCACAGCACGAGGAGATGGTGGTGAGGACTGTGGCTTGAGGAGAAGGAAGATGGCGTGGGGCACTAGCATGTATTATTGACCACCTGGCTTTGCAATCTAGATATTATTGCGTTACTGGTGGCGGCCATTATTTGTAATGGCCCTATGAGGCTATGATAACTTTGCATCGTAATTTCATCATCGTCTCGTCACTGTAGTTGGGAATTCAACACATATTTTTACGTGGTCCACGAAATCTTCTTGATAAATATGTTGACAGCTATCGGTGTCGGCGTTTCTCAACAGTGGTTCTCATTTGTTTAGCGGCGATCGATTGAACTGACGGCTATGACAAATAAAGAGGGCAGCATGCAACGAAGAAAATGAAATTATTGGTACAGAGAGGCCGTTGACTGTGTGAGCAAGTGGTGGAAGACGTGTAGGACCATGCATGTTAGCGCTCTATTCGTTTCATCTACTGGAGAATATTTGCATTGGGTTAAAAGTGAAAATTTAAAGTGTTTTTTATTTAAAATATATTAAAATAAATTTTTTTAAATTTTTAAAAATTATTTTTAATATAAACATATTAAAACAATTTAAAAATATAAAAATAATAATTTATTTTAAACAAAAGCAAAAAATTCAAAATTTAAAGGCACAAACACACCCTCGGTTTTAGAGACTGGGGTATAATCGCGGATGAAAGGGACAGTAGTCCAAGTTACGACACTTGACTTAAAGCACGACGAAGAAGCCCTTGATGAATCATTGTTGAAAGAGAAGACAAATTACGGGATTTGGAAGTTTGACGGTTTCCTTCCATATTTTCTCTCTCTTTTCTTGGCTTAAAAATGAGAGAAGATAAAATAATTAAAGAGGAGGTAATAAAAAAGACAGTATTTTGTGTTCTGAAATGAGATGTGATATGGAGTTCGATTACCGACCACCTGATACTTGAATGCTTTGTAGGGCAAATCCGACCACCATGGATGTAGAAGTTTCAAGATAATGTAATATTACTTTCAAGAATTAAAACAATGCGTCATTTTATGCTTCAATAAATTCATCTATGTTTCTGCAAGAACATAACACCAGAAAAAATGCAGATTGACCCAATCTCATATTGTGTTCTTGGCCACCTGATACTTGAATGCTTTGTAAGGCAAATCCGACCACCATGGATGTAGAAGCTTCAAGATGATGTAATATTACTTTCAAGAATTAAAACAATGCGTCATTTTATGCTTCAATAAATTCGTCTCTGTTTCTGCAAGAACATAACACCAGAAGAAATGCATATTGACCCAATCTCATATTGTGTTCTTGGCCACCTGATACTTGAATGCTTTGTAAGGCAAATCCGACCACCATGGATGTATAAGCTTCAAGATGATGTAATATTACTTTCAAGAATTAAAACAATACGTCATTTTATGCTTCAGTAAATTCATCTATGTTTCTGCAAGAACATAACACCAGAAGAAATGCAGATTGACCCATTCTCATATTGTGTTCTTGGCCACCTGATACTTGAATGCTTTGTAAGGCAAATCCGACCACCATGGATGTAGAAGCTTCAAGATGATGTAATATTACTTTCAAGAATTAATTAAAACAATGCGTCATTTTATGCTTCAGTAAATTCGTCTCTGTTTCTGCAAGAACATACACTAGAAGAAATGCAGATTGACCCATTCTCATGCTTAGCTCTTTTTTTAGTTTGAATATTGAAACCAATTTCAAAATAGATTTATTCCATTAAACATACCAAAATGTGTTTTTTTTTAAATGATGATCACCTCCCTCTTGAAGATTTGAGAAATAAAAAATATTATTTAAAAAAAAAGCCTTATAATTTTTAAAATGTTTAGGAAATGAATATATTTTGAAAGGTTGAGACTAAAAGTTTTGAAAACGCTTGGCCTTTAAAAACTTTTAATTATGTTTTAGAAAAAAATCAAAATTTTAAAATATTTAAGGCATAAAAAGTTTCAAATCAGCTCAATTATTAATCTGAAAAAAAAAGAAATAGATTTTTATAATAAAATAAGGATAAATACCTTAATATAGCTTTATATAATTGGATAAGTCTTCAATAAATCCTTATAGTACAATACATTTCTATCATTTTGGATAAAGAAAATGACATATTAGACAATTAGATATTAATTACTAGTGAAAATAATCACACGATACTACACAGTCTAAAATCTTTTTTTTTATGGTAATTAAAATATTAAAAAAAAATCTCAATGATTTAGATTCTAGAATAAAAAATGTTTTTCTTCAGTCAAAATTTATTTTTTCTTATTTATGCGTTGTTTTTTTAAAAAAAACCATTAATCTTTTATTAAAATTAAAGAAGTTTAAATTTAGTAGAAAAAATGTATTTCTTTAGCCAAAACTCATTTTTTGTTATTAATTTATTTCTTTTTTATTTTGAAGAAAAACATATTTTTTTTTAATAAAAAACATGACTTATCATATCCAAACTTATTATGATCCGTCAAGAAATGTTTAAACAAGAAAAAAAATTAATATTTCAATTATCTTTATATGAATACATGAAAAAATAAAAAAAAAATTAGTTCAAGAAAATAATATAAAAATTATATTTTTTAGCCGATGTTAGTTTGCAAAGAAAAAAAATTAATAATTTTTAAAAAATATATATCTTCTTTTATGTATTAAACTATTATGTGATTAAATAAATAAAAAACAAACAGACAAACTAATGACATCATGTAGTTTCAGAAGCATGTGGTATCTTGGAAGCAGGTTGTATCCTTGAGTTCCTTATCTCCCTTAAAGATGCTATAAGTGGCATTAACTTTAATGTTTTCAAAAAGGTCTGTCTTTGCACCTAACCCACATGTTTACTTATGCTGTTCTCTTTTTATTTTAAATTCATTATATATTTTTCTTTTTGTTTTTTCCTAATGATTGATGTCTACTTTTCAGGTGGTGTTTATGAGTGTCGTAGTGGTTATTTTTTAAAGTATTTTTTTACTTGAAAATACGTTAAAATAATATTTTTTTATTTTTTAAAATTTATTTTTTATATTAATATATTAAAACGATCTAAAAATATTTAAAAAATTGATTTCAAGCAAAAACAAAAAATCAAAATTTAACAAAAAAAGAAGAAAAAAGATTAAGACTAATTTCAAAGAAGTCATTAAGTTATTTTCATCATTTTGTTTTGTTGGTAGAAAGCCATGGAATAAGTTGACCAAACAGAATGAAAATCACTTCCCTGCTGCTGGGATCATGACATTCCATCCATAGCTTCGTATCCCCAATTTGTCCCTTCTTCTATTTATATCATTTTAGCTCATTATTGCTTAAACATTTTTTAAGAAGCTCCGACAGATACAATTATGACCAAAATGCATGCATGTTTCGAGAATTGTTTGGATAAATGATGAAAGTGTACTGGGGGAGTGTGATTGCGGTTGTTTTTTAAAGTGTTTTTTATTCAGAAATGTATCAAAATAATATTTTTTTTATTTTTAAAAAATTATTTTTAACATCAGCGCATCAAAATGATCTAGAAATACCTAAAAAATATTAATTTAAATTAAAGAAAAAAAATAAAAAAAAATTAATTTTTTTTAAAAATACTTTTAAAATATAAAAACAAACAAAACTAAAGATCCGCTCATGTCTATTCTACTATTGTCATTTAATTTTAATATTCTAAGAGATTAATGATCTTGTTCAAGAAAAATTTAATTCGTTTCCCGAAAATGGATTTTTTGTTTTATTATTATTTTAATATTCTGACATTTGTTTTATTGGATTTAAACTTTTTATTATTATTTTTTGTTTTTTTAGAATTTTGTAATAGGATATAAACGGCCTAGAAGTTGTTATTGTCATCAAATTGTATACCTAAGAATATATTGTCATCAACATCTCTCTTCACCCTTGAAAGCTTCCTTGTTAATTGCATCGACAAGCTTCTTGACATCCTCCTCTGTGACAGGAGAACTACCTCCAAAAACAATCATGATCCATTCATTTAATGCACCGAATTATATATATATATATTACTTCAAAAAACACATTCCATAAAATTATTATTACCATCAGAATTAAAAATAAATATATGCTTGGAAAATATTATAATAAGATGAACGGAATCGTCGACTTGCGGTGGTCCAACAAAGCATAGCATTCAACTAGCTTTGATACCCGCGTGATGCCGCGGGTTATTTTTTTTTATAAAAAATATTTTAAAAAATAAAAATTGAAAAATCTTGGATTTTTCTATAAAGTTATACCCAAGAATCTTGGGTTTGGCTGCAACGTCTGACCTAAGAGTAATATTAATAATAAAATTAAACTTGCATGACCCAATAACACCAGACCCAAGAATATTGGATGTGGGTCTGGTTATAAGGTCGTGTAATAAAAGTGTGATAATTAAATAGAGTAATTAAAAAAACAAAGAAAAAAATCAACAGAAAGGAAAAAACTAATGAAGAAAAAGAAAAAAAAATTGAATTAATTGAGTTAACCCTTTAAACCA
>Ga0307515_10015165_pt1 | contig 14211 bp, 8 predicted proteins | sample 17_EM_MG_FD_194513 | JGI IMG/M metagenome (GOLD analysis project Ga0307515, IMG submission 194513) | Populus trichocarpa ectomycorrhiza microbial communities from riparian zone in the Pacific Northwest, United States - 17_EM | ecosystem: Host-associated > Plants > Roots > Unclassified | place...
ATTTTTTTTATTTTTTAGATTTGATCTCTATTATTTTGATTATTATTTATTTTATTTGAGATAATTTATGAAATTATATTTTTTTCAATTTCATTCTCATTCAACTTTTTAATTTGTAAGATTTGTTCCTCATTATTTTAATAAACTTGAGAAAAATAAAACATTAATAAGTTATTTTCCAGCTCATTTTCCATGACATAATCAAACACTGGAAAATATTTTCCAACTTATTTTCCATTACACTACCAAACATCAGAAAATAATTCATTTTCCTGGAATTCACTCTCCTGGAATTCACTTTCCTGAAATTCATTTAAAAAAAAGACTAATTTCCAGCTAACAAACGGGGTCTTGTAGGTTAATTCTCCCACTAATATTAAAAAAAAAAAACAATCAAGTGAGTCATCATATATTCAAATGCTATCCAATATCACAACATGTACACCCTTTTGGTACTTTTTTTATTTTTTATTTTTTATGCTGGAGATGTCCCTCACAAGTGAAAACACGTACCAGAAGAAATTGTAATTTTTAAAAATCTAGAAAAAAACAAAAATCCTAGAAAAAAAATTGATACACGAGAAATAAATGAAAAACCTGCAAAACCTGCACCATTGCAACACTTATACTACCGCCATGGAAAACATATTTTGATTCATTGTCATTTTTATAAGTTTTCTTTCCAGTGTCTTCGATGCATTTCATCACAATATTATGTGACGAAGAACCTACTTAATTATTGGTGAAATAAATAAAAATTTAATTATTTGATTTTTTTTTCTTGAGAAATATATGAGATAGTATCATTAATATACAAGGACATGCAATAATGCTCCGGTGGCTATATCTCTGGAATCTACCGTTGGATTATGCTTAGTTTTGGATATGTTGTTCTCATTACACTCCTCTACTAACTGACCGGAGGGATTGGACGGAACACAATCTGTTTGACAGAAATCATCATCGGAAATTTCCTGGAAAACAAAAGGGAAATGCACCTGTAGGGCAGTTTGGTCGCCGGCCAATTTATCTCTCTTCCACCGTTGGATCATGCTCATTCTTGGATATGTGGTGCGCCTAGATGTTACCTTTATTCTGGACGGTGGAGATCGGAAAATATTTCTCTGGCAAGGTTTCGTGCTTGTTGAACAGTAGCTCGTCCATTTTCAGGGAAAGCTGTGGGGACTGGACAATTGCATGGAGTGGCACCTATTCTAGGTAGGTGATTCATCACCTTATTTTGCAATTATTAGTTTTTCTTAAATATTTGTGTTGTGTGTTTAATTGATGTTAAAAGAATGAAACAAATGAATAAGTTGAGTGATTATTACAAATGAGAATTATTGGTAATTTAAGAGAAATTACCAAAATTATTTGGCTAACAAAAGAGGTTAGCCGGGTGCTGGGTAATTCGTATGGAATTACCGGATTGATTGTGGCAAACAAGATGGGTTAGCCAGATTTCTTGGGTAATTAAGAGAATTACCGGGTTTATTGATTAACAAGGAAGTTAACTGGATGATGGATAATTCGTATGGAATTACCGGATTGATTGGCTAACAAAAGAGGTTAGCTGGATGATGGATAATTCGTATGGAATTACCAGATTAATTGGTTAACAAAAGAGGTTAGCTGGATGCTGGGCAATTTGTATGGAATTACCGGATTAATTGGCTAACAAAAGAGGTTAGCCGGATGCTAGGTAATACGTATGGAATTACCAGATTGACTTTAGCAACCAAGATGGGTTAGCCAGATTTCTTGGACAATTAAGAGAATTACCGGGTTTATTGGTTAACAAGAAATTTAACTGGATATGGGGTAATTCGTATGGAATTACAGGATTGATTGACTAACAAAAGAAGTTAGCTGGAGGCTAAGTAATTCGTATGGAATTACCAGATGTATTGGTAACCGAGGAAGGTTAACCAAAAATATGGGTAATTATATGAAATTACCAGAATTATTGGCAATCGAGATGAGTTAGCCGGATAGTTAAGTTTTGAAAAGATTATGTGAATTAATTGATTGAAGTTAGAAATAGTAAATTCTAAATGTTATGAGTAAAATAATTAATATATGACTAAAATATTGAGTAAATTAATTAATGTGGTTATTGGGTAGACACAATAACTTGGAGATTGGAGGGGAATTGATAGATAATTGGTTACCATAGTGTTGGTGGCTAATCACATAAATTGATACTTGGCACTGTGATGAGGGTGACCAAGGTTATGTGAAGGATGCTTAGTGACCGTAGTGTCGATAATTAAGATTGTGTGCAAATGATATTTGGCAACCATGGTTATAATGCATATGATGTTAATAAGAAAAATAAAAGGGGTTCGGTATGAATGGAAGAATAAAATGGCATTGATTAGCCATCCAGGTTTGGATTGCTAATGGTATCGATGAAGTTTCATCGGTGCCAGTATTTCTTAAATTGATTAGTCTAGCCCAATATTAGAAGACTAATGATACTAATGAGATTTATTAGTTTCAGCGATTACCTTCTAGCAGCAGATTCAGAAAAAGGAAAAATATTGATTAGTTATTCCAAAAGAATGAGATAAGCTAATAATACCAAGAGAGGAATATCTTGGTATCAAGTGAGAATTGATTTATAAAGAGATGGTGTTCGCAAACCGTTGAGTTGTGTTGAGATTTTCAAGATAGAATTATTCTTGGCAAATGAGATAGGATATTAGATGGGATATTGGTAATAGATGGAAAATATATGTTGTAAAAGAGGTTTATGCCTAATTTTATATATAAAAAGAAATTCCATAGAGATTATTGTCTGCCATTGTTATTGCTTGTTACCATCTTTTACATTTATGTGTATATGTTAATTTCTATTTTCAGGTCCATCAGGGTCGCGTCAAGGGTAATGCTAGTGTATATATCTTTTGCTTTTGTCTATGTAAATTATTTGTAAATTAAAAGACTTATCTCTTAAAACTTGAGATGCAATATTAATCCGTAAATTTGAATGTATGTCTTTACTCTAATGGTTTAAACTCTTAGTACCTATTTGACCATACATATTTATAGTTGAAATTGAATCTTTCATTTGAACTATATTATATGATGTTATTGAATAATATGTGTTGTGTTGATGATAATGAGTTGGGTTGAGACCCAGGATGATTGGGTCGTGATTTTGAGTTATGAGATGTGAGATATTAGAAGTGTAAACATGGTATATGTCGATAACCTGGGACCTACCAATATAGGGGAGACTCTGCCGAAATTTTAGTAGAAATTTTGGTGGAACCTGTATATCACAAAAAAAAAAAAATTACCTGAAAATTTTCAATATATCAGGAAAAAGAATGTAGAAAAATCGGGGTTGTTACAGCTTCTCTCTATAGGCTTATGTTCTTGCAACACAAATTTCCTCATGGAAAAATAAACTATCCATTACTTAAGTTAGTAAAACATAAAAGGGAAAAATAAAATACAAGAAGAGAAAATAAATTAAAGTTGTAGAAAAATATATATGTGAATAATGGGTGTTTCTCTATTAAACTTGTTGAATTGTTTTTAAGTATACTTCTAATGGCCCAAGTTGAATTATTTTGGAGTTATTTACTTGGTGATCAAGGCATTTATGGATCTTGGCCATGTTAGTTGACCTCGTTAAGCGTAAAAAGTGGTGGTGTAGTTATATATAACATAGTGTGTGGAGTTACATTTACTAGCTAGTGAGTGATATTATTGGTGAAGAGGTTGGTGTTTGCATTGGCTGTGGCACTTGTTATGCTATTTGTTAAGAAGCTAGTGATTAATAGCTTTATATGAGAGCAAAAAATATCTATTGGGTGAGAAAAATGGTGCATGCTCTATATATAAAATTTTCTGTGCACCTAATAACATAGCACTAACATCATAAGAATAAATATATTGAGGTGTGTGCCTTGTGTGAGGGTGATAAAGAGCGAGAAAGGCAGAAAGTAAAATAAAAGGAGAGATAAGGTGTATGAGAGGGGAAAGGTGTGTTTGAGAGAAAAAGTACAAAGAAGAAAAAGGTATGTGAGAGAAAATATGTGTGAGAGAGAAATTATATATGTGTATACAAGAAAGCGTGTGAGAGAGAGACAAAGGGGGGAGGTGAAGCATAACCTTTTATTCTTGGCCTAAAAGGTTAGGGTGGCTATTCATTTGGATCAGGCCAAACAACTAGCATGTATGCCTATTAAGGCTGGTCCAAATGACCATTTGTTTTTTTTTTTTTTATATATATATATATATATATATACATCATTATTTTCACACTTCCAAATGTTTTAAATAATCATGTTTGAAAGACTTAAACATCAAAAGCAGAGAAAAAAACTTATTTGTTAACGTCCCTAAAAGAGAGTTGGGTGTTTGTTTATAAGAGAGACATGAGTTTGATTAGTTTGTTTATTCCTCTCACAATTGAGAAACTTATTATTTATAAAGTAGAGAATACTTTGTATGAAAGCAATATGTAAGCATTGTTTAAGAAGATGATGTATCGAGACATTAAGATTTCAATGGAGATCTCATCATAGAGATTTTTGTTGGAGAAATTAGAGACAAATCTAGAGATATAGAGATCTCACTATGAAGATTTTCATTGGAGACATTGGAGATATGAAGATGTATTACTTTTTTTTTTTTATTGAAAACTTCAAAAGATAATAGAGATACAATTTCTAAAAATTATCAGATCTTAGGTTGTGCATCATTGAATATTTCCATATTATTTCAGGTTACATTTCTTTCCTTACACATTATTGGATGAATCCCTTGAAGATCAATCTTTATATCTTTTTTTTCTAGGGCATAACATTCCTCAGTATCATAACTATGATCGTGGTGAAAGTGACAAAGCTTGGTAGGGCTCCTTGTGTTCATGTCACTTTTCATAGAAGGTAAGTATTGCTCGAATTCTTTTCCTTTGATGGTAACCAACACCTTAACATGTGTGGTGGTCAAAGATGTGGGCATAAGCTCAAGAAATATCGAACGAGCATGAATAGATCATTTAGTGCTTTTCTTGAATGTCCTAGTAAGAGATTGATTGTGTTGAAGAGATTTCCCTCTTTTGTAAATATGAGTTTTGTTATTTGGTCACACTTGCTTCTCTTATTCGAATATAGTTCTTTATTTACTATTTAATAATAGTTCTTTTTCACGGGGTTATCTCGGTCCCACGATTAGGTTATAGATGTGGTTTGATTTTTGCTCAAGCCGAATGATAAAATATTATCATTTCCGATTTCTTTAGAGGATGTATTTTTAAGAATTCACCTATGTGCTGGCTCGGATATACTCAGACTAATTTCTTTTTTTGTTTATTAAAATTATTTTCTTTTCAACTTTGTCATTCGTTATTTTATTTGTTGGGAATTGAAATTCATATTTTTTTGCATTTGTCTTGCTACGAAATTATCTTATTCTCATTTAATTTTCACTTTGTTAACAAATAAGATCATTGAGATGTTTTAGAAATATTGTAAGGATATATTTTTATAATATTGACAAGCATTCATCTCTTGCATTGAATTGTTATTGATTTTTTTGTTGTTGTTGTTATCTTATTTTCTAATTATATTATTAAATCAATCAAGCTTATTAAAATCATTCGAGTTAATGATCATAATCTTATATATATATTTTTTAAAAAAGATATTTATATCGTCTTGATATCTTTTTTATGGTGAAAAAATAATAGGTCGGCCCGCGACATAGCGCAAATAATCAATAGCTCGCCATAGATCTATGTATCTGTTTTAGTGAAACAAAAAACAATTAGATTTTTCAGATGATTTTATTAAGTGGTCTTCAAGAAAAAAAGATTAGAACAAATTTTGTAGATAGATAGGAATACGTGGAATCTCCAGCACCACTCACCTTCGCTGTTCATTTTCATAGATTCTATGTAAATTTAGTAAATGCTGAGATCACCATAATAAAAAAAAAACCCTCAACCACTCGCTCTACTGAAGATTCAGCACAGTTTTCTTTTCCATTAGATAACGTTGATATCACTAATATAGGAGGAGAAGCAGACGGATCCAAGTTGTCATATTAATTGGAAGGTGAAAATGACCGCTTGTATGATGCATGAAAGCAGAAACACAAAGCTCAATCAATTGTTAAGGAGACATGGGGGCCATGAGGGGCTCGAAGCAGCAGGAGGAGGCAGTCTATAATCTGTGTGCTCAACGGCATGTTTACCACGGGCCTAGCCCACAGGGTTTGCCTTTTTGCCTCCTGGGTGGCATCAGAACTCAGGACGAAGTCTTGAAAACGCAGAATTTGCCAAACCTGCTGGGTTGTAATTTTGTGTTCATGAACTCTGTTGCTCTTCAGAATGACAGCTACTGGTCTGCCAGCTGCAATCTTAGGTAAGCTGTCAATTTGTTGTTTGTTCATATTCACTTATAGTCACCGTCGGCATGTCAATTCGCATCAATCACTACTGCATTTAGCCACGACTTTTGGTCACAAGATATATTATCTGGTAGTGCCACCTGAACATGAAATCTTAGGGCTGCTTGAAATTGCTGATTTTTAAAATGTTTTTTTTTTTAATTTATTAAAATAATATTTTTATTTTTTAAAATTTATTTTTAATATTCAATTCAATTTAAAAATAATAAAAAAATTAATTTTAAATAAAAAATATCGAGCATAGTTTTTACACCTGGATTCTGGGTTTTGATCGGGTCACAGGGTTAATTTTTTTTTAATCAAAACGACATCGTTTTAATAAAAAAATAAAAGTTAACGGGTTATAACCAGGTTTTTGACTGGATCGCAAGATCAAACCAGGTTTTTATTTTTTATTTTTTTAACACAATCTGATTTTAACCTCGGGTGGGCTGGATTCTGAATTGATCCCCGGACTGTACCAGTTTTCAAAACTATGCAATCGAGGCTTGAAATAAGCGGTAAGCGGGTAGCTAGCTACTTGCATGGCTGGCACAGATTGGGAGGATATGGGATCTCATTTTCATATCATATGACTTCATGACTTCCTCTCTGGCTAAGAGATTGATTGATGGATCATCTTATCTTATCTTTACATATAATAAAAGACAGAGTCCAGAGTCTAAGCTTTTGATTAGATATTTTTTATTTATTTTTTTTTAGCTTGTCCCGTTCTTGAAAAAAATAGAAAAAGATAACCATTTATTTGAATATAAATTAATGATAGTGTTTGTATTGAGAAAATACGTAGTTGTATTAAAAGGATGTTTGGCTATGCGGTAGCTGCTCTTTTTTTTTAAAAAAATCAGTAATATAATGTTTGGTTATAAATAGTGATAGTGTTTTGATGCATGGGACCCATAAAAATTGAGGTGTAACCGTAGGTTCAGCTGAAGCAATATTTTTATGCTTCTTCCTGCTGTGCTGTGTCTTTGTACAGTGGAGAGCAAACTCTCCACTGTTCACTTAATTAAGTGAACAGTGGAGAGTAAAACTCCACTGTTCAAGTCCACTGTTCACTTGAACAGTGGAGTCACTCTTCACTGTTCCGGTCGGTCCGGGTCCGGTCAAAGCTAAATGCATTAAACCGGGTCCGACCTAGTAAAAAAAATTAATTTTTATTTTTTTTAATTATGTTTTATTTGAAAAATTAGAAGGCAATCCCAATTTTATTCTTGCCGGGTCCGACTTGGTTAAAAAAAATTTAATTTTAATTTTAATTTTTAATTGTGTTTTATTAAAAAAAAATTAGAAGTAGATCGTTTAATGACGTAGCATTTACAGAATTTGATCCCAACCTCAATTTTGTTCTTGATTATATCTTACCTGATGTTGTTGCGCGCTTAAGAAACTATGAAAAATATAGTCCTTGTTGGATAGATTTCGTACGTTATGAAATTGCACATAGTTTAATGGAACAATAAAAAATATTTGATATCAATATTATTTATTTCATGATGTAATAACAATAGTTAAATCTACAATATTTAAATTAAAAACCATCAATATTAATAAATATTTTTTAAATTATTTTATAACCTCAATTTGAAAAACATTCTTTTAACCAAACACATTAAACTACTTTTTGTTCAACCTCAATTTCAACCACAGTTTTAACCAAACATATATTTTTCTAAACCAACCTCAATTAAAAGTACTTTTATAAAACAACTTTTTTAAAACCACAACCACAACTACTACCGCAATACCAAACACACCCTAAGGATATTGACCCACGCTCCTTAACATATTAATATTATTATTTTTTAAATATAAAAAATATAAAAAATATTTGATAATTATATCAAATTCAAAAACTTTGAATCTAATAATTAAGTAATTTGAGTTTTGTTTGTTTGTCAAACCTAAATAAACATGGGTTTAATGCAACTTTTTAAATTTAAAAATAATAAAACAATATTAAAATATCAAAATGTTCATCATAATTATAAACAATTACACATAAACAATATGAAAGAACAAAAATACCCCATAAACAAAGCTTATTTTTTGTTTTTTTCAAAGCTAAATATGTATTTTAATTATTTAACAGTTTGTGAAATGTTAAAAAACTCCTGGGAAACAGGTCTTAATTTTGTTAATCTTGGGGGTAGAATAATATTTTTATTATGCAAATAATCATGAAAAGACTATCATACCCCTGCTGAAACATTTAATAACCAATGAGTTTATAAAAAATACTGAAATACCCCCATTACCAGGGCTTCAATTTTTTCAACTAAAGCGCAAAATGATAATTTAATTTTATGTGAAAATACAACATTATCCCCATCTTAAGCCTTCAATCTTTTACATATACAATATTTTATTTTCCTACAACATAATGTATCAATTCAAAAGTTCAAAAATTTTCTTTTATGATAATATATTTCAAAATTTCATATATACTAATAGTTATAATGTAAAATAAACTCTCCTTGTAATAAATTTTGACAATTACACCATTCAACAACATCTCAAATTTTAAAAAACATGAATCCTTTAAAAAACTGTCTAACACTTGGATGAAAACATAAAATTAATATTTTCATCCGCATTGCTTACAAAAAAAATATTTTTGAAGACTTGAAATAAATAACTTAGAACTCAACATTTTTTTTTCATTCCTTCCTCTTTGAATATAATAAATTTATAAAATAACTTGCAAACAAAAAGAATTTGCAGTTAAGTTCTACTGCATATGAATGAAAAATCTTGCTTGAATGAGGTAATATTTGTTTTTGCAGTCCAATCATGCTATTAAATGATTTTAAAATTTTTAACCCAGGTGCGCGGGTTTGGATCCAAGCGACTTGGGTCTGAAATACCATGCCACACTTAAGGAGCATGAGTCTGACAACCATGCCAAACTTAAGGTTTGCTTTTTAAAATAGTTCTTGAGTTTTTGCTTTTTCCTTGATTCCACAATTTATTATATATATTACTATTAACTAGCAAGAGTTTTTTCTACCCTATACTTATACAATATTTGTATTTATATCTATTTCTTGTTTTTTTAAATATGAAAATTAACTTGTTTTAATATTTAATTGGTGTTCACAACTTTTTTTTTTTTCAGGTTATATATTTTTGAATTCATTATATTAACTACATATATTATTAACACATTTCATTATACAGAAAACACATTCATATTATTAACACTTTTTTCACCTGCATTACAAATTAACTTCAACGTATAGTTAACCCTAAACAAAATTTTGAAAACACTGGTATTAATAAACACCTAAGGACCCTTTGCTTTGGAAGAAAATAATCTATTCATAAAACAATGGTAATTAAAAACGAACAAATCCACCATTATCCACAAATTACTCTAATTCCATTAGCACCATATATAATTGTGCTCTATGATGATTAGCAACTAGTCGTCCAGAGTTTTCAAGTGGCGTAGCGTAATGGCAAAGGGCTTGAATTCTGCACAACAGGTCTCGAGTTCGAGTCAGGGCGTGCACCTCTTAGAAGAGCCTGAAATAGCCTGGAATAGCCGAGGTTTTACTCACTCACCTAGACTCACAAAGTACGCTTTCCGGGAAATAAAGTTTCCTCGAATCCAAAAAAAAAAAACTAGTCATCCAGACAACCACCGAACAAGATAGTGATTAGCACTAAATCACCTGAGCTGTTTCAACTTTCAGTTAGGCAAATCTTCAGATTACCTAAAATCCAAAAAGTAGAGGATTAAGCCAAGCTAAGGTAATTACCAATTCTTGTCTGGCTCCCTGGTCAAAATTGTTCTCATGGGAAGGTTACTTTTACCAATCTAACCAAAAGTCAATAAAAGTAAGACAAAAAATCCTACAAAACATAATGTTCGGAAATTAATCTCCGTACATATGATGAACACAAAAGGAATCTGTGTACACAAGATCAACCAGAACTGCCCTCCATTTACCCCAGAGGACAAATTAAAGTAAACCGGCTGCTATATATCTAGAGATTAGACGGATTCAAACGGAATAACCTTTCCCTTAGCCCTAGTAATCATCATCCGCTCCTCGAAATCCTTTGCTTCATATGCAATCATCAGAATGCCTTCATTATCAAAACCATATTCTTCAGCTGATTTATAGAGAAGCTCCAAAAAACCTGCATCACCAAGTGGTTTTGTATGAACAATGAATCGCCTCGCATCATTGTTATACCCTACGCAAACATGAACTTAACCTTTAGGCGGCAATGGAGTCGTACCTCCAAGTCCCTTCACCGCTCGAGCTCCAATTAGTTTGCTTAACTAGCTAGCTTTCACGTACACCTCGAGCTCCATATAAAGAAATGCATTCTTCTGTTAAGTGCACTTGCTAAACGTTGATTACTGATATTCTTGCCATCTGAGTGAAAGAGGCAATACTAATAATTCATTTATAAAAGGTACATGGCGTGACCACAAAGTTAATTTATACACATTAATTAATTATTTTTTAACCAATAAGATTGATATAAGTTGAGAGAACAAGAGATTCCAAGGCTAGAAACTTGTAGCTAGATTTAGTTTGTCATTTATCTTGCCCTAAATTAGGTGTAAGAACTTGAAAAGGGTTTAAATATTTGCTGATAATTATCACCAATCTAATATTTTCAAAATAATTTCAGCATTTCTAATAACCATCAGCCCATATGGATAAAAACAAAAAATCGAAAGGGTTTGAATGCCGACATGATATAGTTTGGTTTTTGCTTGTTCACATCGAGTCGAGTACTCACTTCTTCGTGGTTCAATATATATATATGTTAGCAAATCAATACTAGCTAGCTAGGGCCTACGGGTACAAGTTACGTACTCATTGTGTACAGCAGAATGGAAGAAAGGGCCATGGAAAATTTTAATTTCTTTGGATGGTTTGTGATTATGATGTCTCATCTTCTTTTGTTTCTTCCTTAACCAGAAAAAAAATCATTTTTCCAACCACATTGAAACATAAAAAAGATGGAGCACGAAAGAGTCAAAATCACATGATATAGACATGAGGCATCAATTAACTAGAGAATATCGAGTTCAGTTCCAACAACCCTCCAAATTATATTAAAAAATGAATGGAGTGGTTTTGCATCAATTAGCTATTCAATAATCCAATCAGAATCCAAGAAAGATCCATCACTTTACTCTTTTAACTTTTTCTTTATCAGCATCAGAGCCTCCAAGAATGTTTTCATGTTGATTTGAGTTTTGCCATGAAAATGTTCTTTGAACTCTTGAATGATTATTAACAGCAACTTTCTATGCAATTTGAATTTTTTTTACCATGAGTTATAAGCATGTAAGGTTTCAAAAGGGCTTAATTAATAAAAAGTCTTGTAAAGATTAGTATTATAAACGTTTTGAAGGGTAAAGGGGACTGTTCCTGCTAGGAAGGTCAAGGTTCTCAGGTGCAGCAAGCCTAGCATGGCAATTCAATGTTGTATAGCGTTAATGACGATCCATTTCTACTACTGTAATGTAGACTTGATGACTATGTCTATGTGTTTAGGTTAAATGATACTTTGATGTGTGTGTGCGCGTAAATTGGAAACACTATGACCTTTCGACTCTTTGCTTAGTGTTAAATTTTGAGATGTCTAATATGATTGGAGAGCTTAAGTTAGCTGGTCATAGTCTCATCGGTGAGAAACAAGTGCAAGCTGTTGTTCATTCTCTGCTAGATAATTAGGAGCGTATGAAAGTTAACCTGCTCATAACGACAACATCAAAACTTTTAATGATGTTGGTTGGCACATTAAAGTGCTGGAGAAAGAATGTTCAGTGATGATCACACTTCCAAGCACGATGAATATGGCTGAGCTAGACTCTTGAAGGATAGCTGGCTCTATCACGAACGAAAGCAGCTCTGCAAATATAAGGGGAAAGAAGGGAAACAAAGCCTTAGTCAAAGAAGAAGTTACCAAATTTTGATAGGAACAAGATGAACAAAACTCTGGTTTTGCTCTAATAAAAACACACGGCTAACATTTTCTCTTTATTATTTACTTATGTATATTTATGAATATTTAAGGTGGCTATATATAGCCTTATGAGTTTTATTTAGACTAAGACTTTTATTATTTATCTAACTAAGGTTTATTCTTATCTACCTAACTAACTCCCGGTAATGATAAAACTCTAATAAATAATGATTTAGTATTGCGCAATTCTAACAATCTTATAATTCTTACACACTCTAAATTTTAAGTCCTAACTGATGTTGAATTCTAACACTCGCTCTCAATATCAGCTATCACTCTTTTATTACATTAAGCTGATGCTGAAAATATTCAAATTTTCTAGTGCTCAAGCCTTTTGTAAACAAATCTGCAACTTGCTCATCTGTCTTTTCAACCTATCTCAATTTCTTGTTGCAATGCTTTTTCTCTAATGAAATGATAATGTACTTTCATATATCTTCTTCTTGGGTGCGTTTGTTTCCCGGAAAATAATTTTCAGGAAAGTTGGTCTTGTCAACCTATCTCACTTTCATGTGTTTGTTTGCTATTAAAAAAATTGATCAACATAAAACACTTTCCGGTCAACGGAAAACACTTTCCAGTCAAAGGAAAATTTAGTTTGATTTCCAGGAAAGTATTTTCCTTTTATTTTGGGCGAAAAACACTTTCCGGAAGTTGTGAAAAATTTAAAAATGTTATATTATTTTGCTGATTATATCAAATTTGGTCCTCAAATTTTTGATTGCTATATATATTTTGTTGTGAATATTTTTTTTTCAATTTCTTCCCTTAGAATTTAATTTTTATATTAACTTTGATCATCATTTTTATAATTGTTATTTGCTTTTCCCTTATCATTTTTTAATTGAAATTTTTTATCTATCAAATTTGATCCTCATTCTTTTTATTGTTACTTATTTTATTTGAAATAATTTATGAAATGGTAATTATTATTATTTTAATTTCTTCATCTTTCAAGTTTTTTATTTTTTAGATTTGATCTCTATTATTTTGATTATTATTTATTTTATTTGAGATAATTTATGAAATTATATTTTTTTTTCAATTTCATTCCCATTCAACTTTTTAATTTTTAAGATTTGTTCCTCAATATTTTAATAAACTTGAAAAAAATAAAACATTAATAAGTTATTTTCCAGCTCATTTTCCATGACATAACCAAACACTGGAAAATGTTTTTTAACTTATTTTCCATTACACTACCAAACATCGGAAAATAATTCACTTTCCCAGAATTTACTTTCTCGGAATTCACTTTTCAAAAGGAAACTACTTTCCAGCAAACAAACAGGGCCTTAATGAAACATTGGATTTTTTGTCAAATAAATTGTTGATTCATTATCACAATACAACATTATTGCATAATCTACTTGTTGGCGCATATCATTCATCAACTGATAATGTACTTTCTTGAGCTGCCATTGTTGCTACTCAATAATCTACTTCTGTTATTGATAAGGATATTATTGGTTGTCTCTTACTACACCAAGAAATTGCTCATGGCTCAATCTTAAACACATAACCACTTATAGATCGTTAGGTGTCATGTTCTCTTGTATAATCAACATCACAATAATCAACTAACTTGCGATATGTACCTTCCTTGTATGAAATGCCATAACCAATTGTACTCTCCGCATATCTCAGTATTTTTTGAACTGCTTCCAAATGAGACTTCTTTGGATTTTGAATGTAACAACTTATTACACCAACTATATATAAAATATTCGGTCTAATCAAGGTTAAATAGATCAAACTACCTACCAACTGCCAATACATTAT
>Ga0307515_10015166_pt1 | contig 14211 bp, 1 predicted proteins | sample 17_EM_MG_FD_194513 | JGI IMG/M metagenome (GOLD analysis project Ga0307515, IMG submission 194513) | Populus trichocarpa ectomycorrhiza microbial communities from riparian zone in the Pacific Northwest, United States - 17_EM | ecosystem: Host-associated > Plants > Roots > Unclassified | place...
CTATTTATCGTCCTATTTCTTCTTAAGTCTGTTTATCTTTATATTTTCTAAGCTAACTATAACTATATCGCCTTTATAGAATAACGCGCTTTTATCCCTATAGGTATTAGCATTATCTTTATAGCGTTACTGTAAAATCCAGGCTAGGGCCTTAAGCTATATTAATATCCGCTTAAAGCGGTTGGCTATAGAGTCTGCGTGGAAAAACTCCTTCTTTACTTATGCTAATAGTGTTAGTAGGTGGGGGCTAGTAGGCTCGATTTTAAGGTAAGGGTTAAAGCCATAGTTTGTAAAAAACGGGGAAATACCTATACTCTCATTAACTTGGTTATTTATAGTAAACTTAGTAAATAGCAGGTAGTTAACCTAGTTATCCTATATAAAGCTAATAAAAGCACAGAGGTACTTATTTACGGTAGTGTTAATAATTTTAGTTTAGCCGTCTGTTTTTAGGTACTAGGCTAAGCTTAGTCTTAAGGTTGTCTTAAGGCGTTTACTTAGTTATTACTAAAAGTTGCTAATGAATTATGTGCTGTAATTAGAGATAATCGTGCTTGGTATACCGTAGAGCTTATATACGTTATTAATAAAGCCGTTAACTAGCTCCTTTATTAAGAGTTCTATTACTAAAACAAGGTATTATATTTTAGTTAGGCGGTCTATAATAATAAGGATATATTTATATACCTTACCGTAGCGTTAGTATACTAGCAGCGTTGTAATATAGTTGATTAAAATATTAGTCTATGGGTAAGTAGGTAGTTTTAGTAGCTTTAAAAAACTAGGCGGGGCAGAATAGGGGGTCTTAGTGCGAAAGTATAGGGCATAGTCTTTAACAAAGGTAGCTGTAAATTAGGAGATTCCTAGCCACTAGTATATTTGGTTTAAGAGGTTAAGGGTTTTAACCTAGTTAGGGTAACTAGCGGGGCCGCTGCTATAAGAGTAATAGATAACTTTTAGGTAGAGGTCTAGGGTATTAGGGATAAAGAGATATTAGTGGAAGTAGATCTATTTATTAACGATACTATATTCTAACTTATTCTAACGGAGTAATTTCCTAATCTTCTTTAGCTAATGGCGAGCTTTCCAATTATATAGGGCCGCTATTATATCTTTTACGAGTTTGTTCTCCTAGTATCCTAACTAAATTAACTTATTTAGTAACTTTTCGGCTATTTTAGGGTCTAGAGCGGCTATAAACTCCGTATTATTAGAGTTATGGGACTTATATAGCAATTCTTCTAAGATTATAGGGTTAATTTTCTAGGGCGGTATAATGACTTGGGCTTGGTGGTGAAGGCGTTTATTATTAGCGTCCTTAGGCCTTATTTCTAGTAGCCGGCTTAGGGCGTTAGGGAGCGTAGCTTTGCTGCTAGGTCTATATATAATTATAAAGTTAAACTATAAAAGGAACTCTGCCTACTAGACTTAGCGTTAATTTAGCTACTTAGTAGTTATAAACGTCTATAGGTTTTTATGGTCGGTAATAATTTTAAACGGCTCCTTAGTCCCTTATAGCTTAGAACGCTATTCCTTTAAAGCCTTAATAATAGCTAAGAGTTCTTTATTATAGATTTTATAGTTATACTTTAGCGTAAAGTGCTTTATAGAGAAGAATGCGACTAGTCTTAATTTACCGTTATTATTGTACTGGGAAAGGACTCCACTAGAAGCCTAATTTAATACATCTATCTCTGCCACTGTCTTCTTTATATAGTTATAGTATGCTAGTGCTAGTGCTGAGGTAAAGGCTCCCTTAAGGGCCTTAAACGATTTGGCTTATTTTAGTCCCTATAGCTATCTAATATCCTTCTTTAAGAGTTTTGTTATAGGTGTAGTAATAGTAAAGTAGCCTTAGATAAATCGTTAGTAAAAGTTCACAAAGCTAAGAAATTGTTATAGTTCCTTAATTAATGTCGGGTCCTTCTATTCCTATAAGGCCTATACTTTCTTAGGGTCTATAGTTATGCTATTAGTTAAGATAATTAAGCCGAGGTATTTTGTTTTAGTAGAGTCGAACTTAGACTTATTAATATTAATCTAAAGTCTAGTATTACCGAGTCTTCGGATGACTTCATTTATATATTTAGTGTGCTTGGTATATATTTTAGAAAAAATAAGGACATTATTAAGGTAGGCAGTGTAGTAGTTATTAAGGGCGTTATATAAGATATAATTAATATAGTTTTAGAATGTGGTGGGTATATTATAGAGGCTAAATAGTGTAACTAGTATCTTATAGAGTCTAAACTGGGTAATAAATGCTATAAGCTACTTATAGCCCTCCGTAATCTAGATTTAGTTAAACGTAGCAATTATATTAAGTTTAGTAAAGTACTTAGTACTATAAAGTGCGTTAAGTGTCTTATAGATTAGTAGTAGTAGGTACCGATTCTTAATAGTAACTGTGTTTAGGCCTTAGTAGTTATAATAGATTTACACACTACTATTGGGCTTAGTAGTAAGGAGGAGTAATACAGTAGCTAGTAAGGTTGATTTGCGGATAAAACCCTTATCTAGTATCTTATTAATCCACTTTTTTATACACCTAAGTTTAGTAGGTAAGAGTGATATATTTTTATAGTATAGGGCCTAGTTTTTAGGGGTAATCTCAATTTTATAGTCTTATGGTTAGTAAGGGGGCAGCTTATCTACGTTCTTAGAGAGAAAGTTCTTAATATATTCGCGGAACTCCTTTAGTAAGTGTTATAAAATGTCTTTATAGGTTAATCCTGGTTTACCTTTTAGGAATTTTTTAACATTAGTGTTAACTATCTTTCGGCGTAGAGACTTAGGCTTAGTTTTTAGGTTTGTTTTAAGGAAATTATAAAAATAAGGGGGTAGCGCTTTACGGGCTTTTTCTATTATATAGTCGCCCTTTACTAGCTAGCGGAAAGACTTTTCTAATAGGTTTAGTACTTCTATTAGGCTTATAGGCAGCTCCTTAAGTAGCTATTAGTGTTTTTTTATTTAACTAGTTCTACTAGCTCCGCTATATAGATCCTTATTACCTTTACGCCTTTTTATTTATAGAATTAGGTAAAATTAACGGTATAAGTGTATTTAATATCGTCCAGTTTAGGGCGTGTTTAGTTCTCTAGTGCTACGGCTAAGCTAGCGCGGTTTAGTTGGCCCTAGGGGGCGGAAACGCGGCGGCGGCCCTATACGGTATACGCGGGAGACAGATATAAAGTTAGGTGTTATAGGGGGGAGGTTTTAATTGCTCTAGTTTTAGTCTTAGCTATAACGCCTTTAGCTATTATACGTGCGGTTATATATGCGTATAGCAAATAACTTAGAGTCAGGTATTTTATTAGCTAGCCTAGGTTAAGCGGGTATATATAGGGGACTTATAGTTTTAGCGGTATTTATATTCTTAGGGGTAGGGCGGTGTTTTTTAGGGGTAGGGCGGTAGTCCAGTCTTCTAAAATCTCTGTTTTGTTTACTGTATATATTAGCTTACTAGTATTAGGTACCTCTTTTACTATTAGTTAACAGTATCTAAGCGTTGGCCGTATAATACGTCTATATAGTGCTACTTAGTTATAGTTAGGGATATACTATAGGAGACAGTTATAGGTATAGTAATTAGAGTTAAACTTAAGCCTTAGAACGGGGAAGTTTATACTTAGGTTATGCTTTTTAAGCTAGGGCATTTTAAGAATTACTAGTGTTAAGGGTAATAACTTTATAATATAGAAAAGTATAGATTCTGTGTGGTGGCCGATTGTTATTTTTACTATAAAGTAATAGGTAATAAAGCTGGATTGGAGTCCGTTAGTAAGGCAGAGTGGTTTTAGGACTAGGAGTCTTTTTATTATAATATTATGCTTCTTTATTAGTAAGTCTTCGTTTATAAACGCTAGTGCTATACTACTACTATTAATAAGGCTTATTGTTTTAATAAGAACTTCTAGGAGTAGGTTATATAGTAAGGAGAGGTAAGTCTAAATAAGGATGGAATTTCTATTGTTGTTTACTGTTCTAAGATTAAATAGCAGCTAGCTTAGAATAAGGTTTAACTAATCTAGTAGCATAGATCTAATCCTTTTATCCTCCTCCCTGTATAGTTCTGACCCTTAAAGGTAACTTAGTCTAAAAGTTAGCCTTTTAATAGCTGCGTTATAGGGCTTAGCTAGTAGCTATAGTCTTAGCTAGTATATCTTAATATATTAGTCTCTAACGGTGTATATATACTAAGGGGTACTTTACTAATAATATAGCTGGTCTTACGGTTAGTAGTAATACGGAGTACTTATCTATAGTTTACGTATAGGACTATTAGCTAGGGCTGTGTTAGGGAAGGGAATTATAAGGGTGGGTTTTTGTATCTAAACCTATGTCCTCATCCGCGGTTACCGCCTTAATTATTATCCCCTCTATTAAAGAATCTGCCGCGGCTAGGGGGGGTTAGCGCGGTAGTATTAAAAGGGGATTTGGGTTTTACTAAAGGTTATAAGCATCTTTTTAGTAGCTAGGTTAACCACACGCTATATAGAGTCTATTATTTATGCGATGTCTTTAGACGTTATTAGGGAAGCTATTACTACCGCTGCCGAACTTAACGGCGTCTAGGTCTATTAGGTTATTTTATAGTAATATAGGTTAATAGCCGCTAGCGGTACTTAGCTTAGCGGTATTTAACTTAGTATAGTAGGTATAGTTCTATAGGTTATAAGCGAATATATCCATCTGCTTACTCTAGCCTTTATAATTAGCATCACCGATTTTACGGCTAAGGGTAAGGGCTAGGTCCTTTATCTTAGAGGAAATATTCTTTTTAAGTAAATTTACTTTTTGTTCCTTAGTCTTGTTTACTTTAATTATTAACTTATTAAGCTCTGCTTTTTAGGACTAGTAGTTACGCTTACCTTAACTTAAGGTATCTAACTTATTTTTAGCCGCTTAGATTATATCTATAGTCTTATAGTGTCCTCTTATATATATAAACATAGACTTTTAGTTAAAAAAGGTTTATTTACTTAGGTCGTTTAGGTATATACGTAGCGTATTAAGGCCATATTTAATATAGTTATACACCTTATTTATTAGTATGTCTAATATATAGAGGATTTCGTCTATTAGGGTTTTAAAGCACTTTATATCCCTCCGGAAAACGCCTTAGATTTTTATTTCCTATATTTTAAAAATTTCTTACTTTTTAATTAGTGATCCCTTACTATTAAATAGGGTTAGATTTTTTGCTTTATGCTTTTTTCTATAGGGCTTAGTTAAAAGAGGGGAGCTAGTAGTAGGGTTCTTATCGGTAATGGTCTTAGTAAGTGTAGTAATCTAAAAGCTTAAGTTTTATATAGTTTTAGTATATGTAAGAGCTTACTGTTTATATTGTTTAATATATAGTTTAAGTGTCTTAAAGGAGTTAATTTTGTATTAAGCTTTTTTAAGTTAAGACTTTATAGCTTAGCCTTTACTATAGACGGCTTAAAGGCCGCTCTTAATATTAGTTAAGAAAGCTGTATATATAGAGAGTTGCTAAAAGGTTCCTGCTATATTAAGGTCCTTTAGGTATTTAGGACTGTTTTTAATTACCTAGGCGATATTAGTATAGGAGGTATTAAGGAGGCGGGTAAGCGCTTCGCGAGGGTTTGTTAGCAGGACGTTGTCTATATTATAGTCGCCTATTTTAGGAGATCTAGGTAAGGTAATCGGAATCTATAAGGCTAACTGTAATACTAAGATTGCTAAGACTGTACTAAGGCTATACTAAGACTATGCTAAGATTGTCTAAGACTATGGTATAGTGTTATTGGTTACGCTAGGTCGCGATTATACTGGGAAAACGGAGATAGTAGACTGGGAAAAATAAAGATCGCGATAGGGTGTAATTAGAGATACTATAAACTGTTATAGTGCTGTAATAAAGTAGACTAAATAACTACGTTATGGTATAAAGAGGAGAAGAAGGTGGAAATGGGGTATTGTATATAAATAGTAAGGCCGGCCGCTAAGGTACTAGTAGTGGGCTAGCTAATAGTAGGAAATAGTATAAGATAGTATAAAACAGTATACATTAGGTCAGTGCTATAATATTAAGGTTAGAATAGTACGTTATAAGGCACTTCTGCTTATAATAGGAGGCGGTAAATAGAAGCTTAAGGTTGTCCTAATTAATAGTTACCTTATATAGCTTTATCTAGGGTTGTTTAAGAATTACTAGGTAACCTAAGGTAGTAATAAAAAGCTTAATTAGTTCTTTATAGTTTAGGTATTAAAGTTTTAGATATACTATATAGGTAATTTAGCCTAAGACTATACGTTTACTATTAAATCTAAATATATTAATATATGTTACAGTACTATAATAAAGTAGACTAAATAACTACGTTATAGTATAAAGAGGGGAAAAAGGTAGAAAGGGGGTATTATATATAAATAGTAGGGCCAGCCGCTAAGTTACTAATAGTAAGCTAGCTAATAGTAGGAAATAGTATAAGATAGTATAAAACAGTATATGTTAGGTTAGTGCTATAACAGTACTCCTCTCCCCTAAATAGTTTAGTTTCTAAATTAAATAAATAACTTAAAAATGGGTGGTGTATAGGGTTACCTATTTTTTACTATAAAGATATTAGCTCTACTTACCGCCCTTAATTAAGCTAATAGCGATTTTCTATACTAGGCATAGAAAATCCTAATTAGTTAGTTTAGTAAGTAAGGTTAGCAGAACTCTATACCGCCACTTAAATTAGTCCGCGTGGCGTTTCTTGGCAAGAATTTAGCTAATTAAATAACTTTAACCGCTGGTTAAAGTTTTATAACATCTTAACCACCATAAATTTTAATATAGTAGTTGGCCGCAACCTTGGCGTAACTTTTCCTTATCTTATACCTAGTCTAGGAGTCCTAGCTTCTTAGGGTATTGCTTATAAAAGCGCTATATAGCTTATTTACAACCCTTTAGGTTTTCCTTTAGCTGCTAGGTTATATCCTTATAATATTTCCATTTAATCTTATAAGTTAGGCCTTAGGGGTCTTTATCGTGTATATTAAGGATTTTCTTAAACTCTTATTTGTCTTCTATATTGCCGTTATTATCTCTCTCTACTACTTATCCTTATACATTACGGCGCTCTATAATATTAATATTTGCTTAGCTAGGGATCTCTTTAGTAGCCTAAAGGCGGACCTTAGATATATTAAAGGATTTATTTACTTAGATATAGTCTAGAAGGTCTACTATAACTACCCTTTAGTATACTGCAAGTACGGGGTATAGGCCGTCCTATTTATCGTCCCATTTCTTTTTAGGTCTATTTATCTTTATATTTTCTAAGCTAACTATAACTATATTACCTTTATAGAATAACACGCTCTTATCCTTATAGGTATTAGTATTATTTTTATAGCGTTACTATAAAATCTAGGCTAGGGCCTTAAGCTATATTAATATCCGCTTAAAGCGGTTAGCTATAAAGTTTACGCGGAAGAACTTCTTCTTTACTTATACTAATAGTATTAGTAGGTAGGGCCAGCTAGCTTAATTCCGAGGCGAGGGTTAAAGCTATAGTTTATAAAAAACGGGGAGATGCCTATACTTTTATTAACTTAGTTATTTATAGTAAACTTAATAAGCGGTAGATAGTTAACCTAGTTAACCTATATAAAGCTAATAAAAGCATAGAGGTATTTATTTATAGTAGCGTTAATAATTTTAGTTTGGCCGTCCGTTTCTAGGTATTAGGCTAAGGTTATCTTAAGGCGTTTACTTAGCCATTGCTAGAAGTCGCTAATAAATTATATACTATAATTGGAGATAATTATACTTAGTGCACCGTAGAGCTTATATACGTTATTAATAAAGCCATTAACTAGCTTCTCTATTAAGAGTTCTATTACTAAAATAAGGTGTTATATTTTAGTTAGGCGGTCTATAATAATAAGAATATATTTATATACCTTACCGTAGCGTTAGTATACTGGTAGCGTTATAATATAGTTAATTAAGATATCGGTCTATAGGTAAGTAGGTAATTTTAGTAGCTTTAGGAAACTAGGTAGAGTAAAATAGGGGTTTTAGTATAAAAGTATAGGGTATAGTCTTTAATAAAGGTAGCTATAAACTAGGAGATTCCTAGCTACCAGTATATTTAGTTTAGGAGGTTAAGAGTTTTAACCCAACTAGGGTAACTAGCAGGGCCGCTGATATAAGAGTAATGGTAACTCTAAGTAAAGGTCTAGGGTATTAGGGATAAAGAAACGTTAGTAGAAGTAGATCTGTCCGTTAATAATACTATATTTTAACTTATCGCAATAAAGTAATTTCCTAATTTTCTTTAGCTAATAGTAAGCTTTCCGATTATATAGGGCCGCCACTATATCTCTTATAAGTTTGTTTTCCTAGTATCCTAGCTAAATTAACTTATTTAATAACTTTTTGGCTATTTTAGGATCTAAAGCGGCTATAAACTCCGCGTTATTAAAGTTGCGGGACTTATATAGTAATTCTTTTAAGATTATAGGGTTAACTTTTTAGGGCGGTATAACGACTTAGGCTTAGTGGCGAAGGCGTTTATTATTAGCGTCCTTAGGTCTTATTTCTAGTAGCTAGCTTAAGGCGTTAGGAAGCGTAGCTTTACTACTAGGTCTATATATAATTATAAAGTTAAACTATAAAAGGAACTCTACCTACTAAACTTAGTACTAATTTAGCTGCTTAGTAGTTATAAACATTTATAGGTTCTTATAGTCGGTAATAATTTTAAACAGCTCCTTAGTCCCTTATAGCTTAGGAAGCTATTTATCTAAAGCCTTAATAATAGCTAAGAGTTCTTTATTATAGATCTTATAGTTATACTTTAGCGCAGAGTGCTCTACGGAAAAGAATGCGACCGGTTTTAATTTACCGTTATTATTATACTAGGAAAGGACTCTATTAGAAGCCCAATTTAATACATTTATCTCTACTACTGTTTTCTTCGTATAGTTATAGTATGCTAGTACTAGTACTAAAGTAAAGGCTCCCTTAAGGGCTTTAAATAATTTGGCTTATTCTAGTCCCTATAGCTATCCAATATCCTTCTTTAGGAGTTTTATTATAGGTATAGTAACGGCGGAGTAGCCTTAGATAAATTGTTAGTAGAAGTTCGCAAAGCTAAGAAATTATTATAGTTTTTTAATTAATATTAAGTCCTTCTATTTCTATAAGGCCTGTACTTTCTTAGGGTCTATAGTTATACTATTAGTTAAGATAATTAAGCCAAGGTATTTTATTTTAGTAGAGTAGAACTTAGACTTATTAATATTAATTTAAAGTCTAGCATTACCAAGTCTTTGGATAACTTTATTTAGATACTTAATATACTTAGCGCGTATTTTAGAAAAGATAAGAACGTTATTAAAATAGGCAGTGCAGTAGTTATTAAGGGCGTTATATAAAATATAGTTAATATAGTTTTAGAATATAGTGGGTGCGTTATAGAGGCTAAATAGTATAACTAGTATCTTATAGAGTCTAAACCGGGTAATAAATGCTATAAGCTACTTATAGCCCTTCGCAATCCGGATCCGATTAAACGCAGCAATTATATTAAGTTTAGTAAAGTACTTAGCACTATAAAGTGCGTTAAGTGTCTCGCGGATTAGTAGTAGTAGATACCGATTCTTAATAGTAACTATATTTAGGCCTTAATAGTTATAACGGCGCTATTGCACGTTACCTGCCAAATTCTGCCAAATTCTGCCAACCTATAATTAGCCCGCCCAAAGCTAGCGCCTTAGCGGCTTACCCTATATATTTATTTACATCGGTCCTAGTAAGCTCTTTTTCCTTCTCTTTAGCTTAGTATTTTCGTAATATAGCATTTATTTAAGCTTCGGTTTAGAGGTATTTGTTTAAGCCGTAACATTATACTAAGCTTACCCTACCCTGCCTAGAAAGGCCTTAATAATATCCCACCCCGAAGATCTTTGTCTGCAACGACGCATTAACGCGCTATACTTAGATACTAAAACAACTCTATATTACCTAGGAAGGCCTAGATAATATCCTACCTTATAAGCTAAATAGGACTAGACCTATACCCCCAGAATTAAAACTAAAGTATATAATACTAATAAACCTTAGGAAGCTAACAATGGCACCTAAAGTAAGCTTATTTAAGAGAGCTACCTTTACCTAAGAGGAACCTAAGATCTAATTAGGATTAGAAATTAAAGATAATAATAACATTATAGACGTACGCAAGTAGATTTATACCCTTGCAGCTAGCTAGGAAGCCAATTATCTTAAAGTGAGAAATATATAAGAGACCCTATAAGAGATCCTAAAAAGCCTTACGGCCCTATTAAATAGCCTAGCTTCCCCTTCTTAAAGCCCTAGCTAACCTATTTACTCTACTAAATATAATATACTAGGGAGTATAGATATAATAACGAAGTAATTAAAGTCCGTTAAGCTTTTTAACCCCCTACTACTATCTAACGGGATAGACCCTACCTTTAAGAATTGGAGGATTTAAGTATAAGGAAAGCTCTATGTTAACTATAACTATTTCTTTTCTAAAGAAGCTAAAATGCTCTACCTCTTTAGTTAAACTACTAGGGACGCCTAACGGCACCTTTAAGCCAAGTTTAAGGATAACTCCCCTATCCGATTTATATTTATTAATAAGATAATATAGCACCTAGCGGCTATTTATATTAACCTAAATAAAGTATAAGATGCTTTTTATAACTATAATCGCCTAATAATAAAACCGAACTAACCCTTTACTAAATTCTAGACTTAATTTTTATACCTTATAGGAGAAGGCCAGGTTCCCCTTAAGAACTACTAATTAGACCTATATAATAAGCTAATAATCCATATATAAGAAAAAATCGCTATAACCTTAGATAACCTACTAACCCATAAAAGACTTGTAGCTTATTATTTATTATTAAACTTAGAACTAAAGCGGATTAACGCCTACCCTAATTAGTAAAAGCAACTCCGTAATAATTAGAACTCGCTAGCTATACCTATAGGAGCTAGAGTAGAAAGATAAGTTATAACTACTCTTATACTAAAGGCGGTTATAACTATATACTAATAAGCCTTACCTAACTAGTTATATATTATACTATTAACTAATATTTACCGCAATACTCTAATTAACTCTGCCTTAGCTATATACTATAACTATAATAAGTAGGGTTACTTTACCTCATCCTGCCTGGAGCTAAAGGATATAGGCAATATTAAGGAGATAAAGGAAGGAGAAATATCTAATAAGTTAGAAAAAGAAGAACCCTAGGGAAAGACCCCCCCCTAGGGTACCCTATTGATCTTAAAGAGATTAATCTTAGTTAGTTAATAGGTAGAAAGTATTTTATAGTTCTATATATAGTATCTTAAAATAGATATAAAGTTAATATAACTGCCCTTATTAATATTAGAGTAAATAGCTTTGCCTTTATAAATACTACTTATATAAATAATATTGCTAAGTTTCTAAATACAAAAGCCATCTAACTAGAGAAGCCTATTTAGGTAAAAGGCTATAACGGCTAAGCCGGTTAGCCCGTTACCTATATTTTAAAGTTATATATCGCTCTTAATAGATAACGCTAATATAGTATCCCCTTTTATATCTTAGACCTAGGGTCCTATAATATAATCCTTAGACAAAAATAGATGTCCTATTTTAATATTTAGTTAAATATATAATAAAAACGGTTCGTCTAGCTAGAGAATAGGCTAAGGTTACCCTCCTTTATTAGGGAGATCTAAACCAACTATAAGACACTAGCCGTAAGGGCTAACCCTACCTATTAGTAGGATGTCTGGGCCTATAACCTAGCCTTTACCTAAGAAGACGCCCGCCATAAAGCTAGAAAAAACTCTATACTAATAAAGATACTCTCCTAAAGCGCTATATTTAAAAAGGACTCTATATACGGAAGCGGAATAGATAGTAATATAGATAATATCTAAATTGTATAGATTTAACTAGTATAGAAAAGAACGTATTAATAGGATATAAGGGATGGCCTTTAAAAGATATAATAAGAGCTAAAAGTGGTAATAATAACGCTAGTACCCTAGAAGTCCCTAAAGTTATATACGCCCCTATTATTAGATAACCCCCCTACTATAAACATTGCCGTAATTAGCGCTATAGTATTCTATTTTAATATATACTAAAAGGATAATAAGGTCTTTATAATAAGCCTATATAAAATTAACTAAATTATTAATAATAGAGAGGAAAGGCTAGCTAAGGAAACTAATAAGGAACTAGTTAAACGCCTCCTTTTTATTATTTATACAGACTATAAGGATATATTCTTAAAGGCGGCCTTAAATAAGTTACCCCCTTACCAGATATATAATTATAAGATTTAATTAGAAGCTAATAACTTGCTAGGCTATAGCCCCCTCTACTATTAATTAACGGATAAGCTAAAAGTAATAAAGTAGTACTTAATTAATAACCTAGATAAAGGGTTTATTAAGCTAAGTTAAGCCCCTTTTACTTCCCCTATTTTATTTATAAAAAGCCTAATAAAGGCCTTTATTTTTATATTAACTATTAAAAGCTAAACGCTATTATTTAAAAGAACCCTTATATATTTAAGCTAGGTAAAGATCTTTACTAAACTTAATATCCGCTAAGCTTTTTATTAAATTAGGATAAACCCTATATCTAAAGATTTAATAATATTCTATACCTATTATAGTTCCTATAAATATAAAGTTCTTTCTTTTAGACTAATAAACGGATTAGCTATATATTAAAGGTATATAAATAACATTCTTTTTAATTACCTTAACGAATTCTATACGGCATACCTAGATAATATTTTTATATACTTAGATAATAAACTTAAGTATTAAGTCTATATTAAAAAGGTCCTAAAGAGACTATAGAACGTAGGCTTATAAGTTAATATTAAGAAATATAAGTTTAGGGTAAAATATATAAAATACCTTAAGTTTATTATAACTATAGAAGGAATTAAGGTTAACCCTAAGAAGGTAAAGATAATCTATAACTAGAAGCCCCCTTATATAGTAAAAGGAATCTAATCCTTCCTTAGCTTTTATAACTTCTACTATTAGTTTATCCGTAACTACGGAATTATAGTAAAACCTCTTATATAATTAACTAGGAAGGATACGCCTTTTATCTTTAATAATAGCTATATAGAAGCCTTTAAAGAGATAAAAAATCGGCTTATCTCTTTTTTAATCCTTTATTATTATAACCTAGATTTTAAATTAATGCTAAAAATAGATACCTCTAATAGGGTTATAGCAGGAATCCTATTATAGTTATATTTAGACAGTAAATAGTATCTTATAGCTTTTTTCTTAAAAATAATAGACCTAACTAAGTATAACTATAAAGTATATAATAAAGAAATACTAGCTATTATTTAATTACTCTTTTAATAGTGTGTAGAGCTTAAAGGTATAAACTTCTGGATTAAAATATATATAGATTATAAAGCCCTAAAGTACTTTATAATTATAAAGCAGCTTACTAAATAATAAGCCTAGTAGGCCGAAATACTCTCCTAATTCTTCTTTATAATTATATATTATTTTAGTAAGTAAAACTCTAAGGCTAATACTTTAACCTAAAGAGAATAAGATATAGGACTTTAGGATAAGCTAAAGACCTAATATTAGACGCGCGCCCTTCTCTATTTAGAATAGCTTAACCTATAAATTCTTAAGGAGCTAGACTCCTAGTAAAACAAGCTAGTACTAATAGAGGAGTCCTTAGATAAGCTAATAGGGCTAATTAACTACCTTTTAACTATAAACCGCATAGCTAATATCTTAAGGGCCCTCCGTAAATAAGCCATAAAAAAAGACCCCAATTTTAAAATAGAGGAAGGATTGTTCCTATACTAGGAGCGGCTTATAGTCCCTAATATTAATAATCTATGGACTAAACTAATCCGTAAAGCTTATTGCTAAGTCTCTATGGTATACCCTAGTAAGAATAAGACCTATAAAATTATTAACTACTGCTACTACTAGCCAAGAATAGTTATAGATATTAATTAATATATATAGAACTATAAAGACTGCTAGAGAGCTATAATCCTACGGGATAAAACCCTAGGACTATTTAAGCCACTCCTAATACTAGAGCGCCCTTAGTAGTATATCTTTATAGACTTTTATAAACTACTTAGGGACCGTAACGGATATAATATAGTTATAGTTATAGTTAACCGCTTTAGTAAACGCCCGTT
>Ga0307515_10015167_pt1 | contig 14211 bp, 2 predicted proteins | sample 17_EM_MG_FD_194513 | JGI IMG/M metagenome (GOLD analysis project Ga0307515, IMG submission 194513) | Populus trichocarpa ectomycorrhiza microbial communities from riparian zone in the Pacific Northwest, United States - 17_EM | ecosystem: Host-associated > Plants > Roots > Unclassified | place...
TAATATATAGCAATTTCGCTTCGTACGCACTAGAGAATTTCAAGTTTAACTCTTATAATTAAGCTTAAAAGATTAAAGGCTTTGCCTCTTTTGTGGGTGTATAGCCCTTTTAGCAGGCGCACAGTATCTATACTAGATAGTGCACTTAACTAGTAATTACCGAGATTGCTATATATTGCGCGCGCATATAGGGGGGGGGGGAATACTAGAGCCTTTACAGGCTGTAGCTTAATATCTTCGTAATATAGCATTCGTTCACTTTATCTTGTAAGCATTTATTTAAGCCTCTGTCAAGACATTTGTCTAATAGTTTAAGCTGTTATAAAAGCTAAACTATAAAATAATAAGAAGCTATTAGGGGCAATGCTATATAAAAAGAAGGGTAAACTAATTAGATATAGTTATCTAAAGCTAGTAGTAACTTATAAATTACTAAAAAGTATTTAAAAAGCGTAAACTGAGGACGCGAACTTAGAGTAGTATAAAAATTAAAAAGCAATGTATATGCCTAAGTTAATTATAGAAGAATTTATTAAGGAATTCTATAAGGGAATAATATAGGGATATAACGGAGCCTAAGGACTAGTGTTAAGACTTTAAGAAGAGTATATTATTTAAGGAAGCTAGGGCTTAATAAGAAAAATTATTTTTAAAAACATCTAGATTGCTAAAGGAATAAACTAACGAGGTATAAACCGTATGGAAAGTTACAGCCTATTAAGACACTGGAAAGACTATAAAAGGTTATATTATAGGACTTTATTATAAAGTTACTAAAGTTAAAAATCCTATTACCAGATAAGAGCATAATATAATCCTTATAATAGTAGATAAGTTAACTAAATAGGGCTATTTTATAGCATATATAGAAGAAATCTTAGTAGAAAATGTCGTTAAAATCTATATAAAAGAAGTGTTTATAAGATATAGAGCACTAAGTAAGATTTATAGCAGTATTTTAGGAGGTATTTTTAGCGGAATAAGGGGTTTACGTAGTAGTATTAACTATATATTACCCGCAGATAGATAAATAAATAAAAAGATTAAATTAGATACTAGAGTAGTATCTAAACCACTATATTAATTATATATAAAATAATTAGGTATTATTATTACTAGTTATATAGTTTATATACTATATAATACTATAAAAAGGTATAGAGATATTACCGTTTTAGGTAAATTATAGATATAAGTCTAGAATATTATTATTACTAAAAGCCGCAACAGCAGCGAAACTAGCCCAAAACCACTTAATAAAGCAACCCGATATCGGAATCCTATTCCCCGTACCAAGAAATCCTATAAAACCACGTCGCCCCTATTTAGAGCATAGGGGATAACGGAGGGGCGTAGGCTTCCTGCTAGAGTTATAAGAGTTGTAACGCGTGGGAACCGAACTATAAACTAGGTAGGCAATAACGCGAAAAGGACAGCTGCTAGCAATAGTAAAAACTAAAGGAAATACTTAAACAAATTAAAGACGATCTTATAAAAGAGGAGGAAAAAACTCCATAGCACTAGATACTTACCTCTATTTAAGAGGTAATATAGTATATTAAAGCCCTTTCCACGCGTTTAGTTCCCTAAATAACCTAAGAATAAGAAACTAAGGCCTAGCTTAACCAAATTAAAGCTAGTATTAAGAAAATCTAAAAAGAAACGCGTAAAGGAGGACCCCTAGGCTTAAGAGTTCCCCTAGTATAGGTCTAAACCTAGGCAGCCGTTACTGTATAGGCGGCCCGTACGGTAAATATAGTCGCGGCACTATAGAGAGTAAGTATACGCGTCCGGCTTAAGGAGCCCTAGGGCTATAAACTAGGGGGGCTTCTTAAGACTATTTAGAGAATAATACTAAGCGTATACGCCATACGCACCCTTAATAGTAGGGACGTAGATGTCTATATCCCCTCTTAAATAATAAAGAACTAAATCCTAAACGGGCTAAACGCGCTAGGACTTAAGATACTAAGGAAAGATTACCTCCTAAAAGTACTAGGAGTCCCACTTAAGACTCTAATTAATAGCGAAAGGGACGTAGATAATTTAGAATTAATTTAATCTATTTATAAAGCCACGAAGTGCCTTATACTTAGGATAGCTATTAGCCGGATCTAATAGCTATATAACCCTAAAGCGTAGGTAAAACGCTAGGTAAACTTTAGCAGCGCCTAAAAAGAACCTAAAAAGACTAGGGGAATAATTATAATTAGCGTCCTAACCTAAGTAATTTAGTAAAAGATTATAAAAAGCGGGATAGTTATTAAATCCCAGCTTTTTAAAACTAGGCTATTTAAGAATAGTATAATTATAAAGCAATACTACCGCTATAATTAATAGGGGTATATATAAAGCGTATATAGAAAGTAAATAAAATATAGGTAATATACGGGACTATATAACACCACAGATTGCCCTAAGAAAAGGGTATTCTATATTAACTGCGGTAAAGCCTATAAAGTATAGTAAAGAAAAGAGTGTAAGACCTTTTAAAGCTACCTTAAAGGTATCTAAATAAAGAGAATAGCCCTTTTAACGCAGTCGCTCCGTATATAAGAAGCCGCAGAAATAATATACTAACCCTTAATACTAGGAAACCTTATAATTAGCACTAATAAGAAAAGAGGACGGAAAATATTTTACCTAGGGATCTAAGAATAACTACCTAAATAGGGACTAGGCAAACCATCTTTTATTAAAATAGTAAGTAAAAATAGATTATAATTAAGGCTCTAGCTTCGCGCTAATAGAGCAATAATAGTTAATAGCGAAAATAATAAGGAATAGGATATAGATATAGATAAGCCCATATCTACTTTAAATAAGTAAGTATATAATTATCTAGTATAACTACGGAAATGTAAACCAAGGGGCGTATTGCCCCTTCTTTAATAGCGTTATATTAGCGGATTACTAGGTCCTTATAATCTAGGAGCCGGTATATAATAGATATACTAAATTAATATACTGCCCTAGGGGATTTATACTTATATATAACGCTCTCCCTATAATAAAGGTCTGCTTTATAATTAGCCGGAATATTAACGCCGCGTATTAGAAGTATAAATAGTATAACCCCTTTACCGCAGCCCTTTAGGTACGCTTAAAGGGGCTAGAGGCTATAATTATTAATATTTATAACCCACGCGAAGATGGCCCTTAGATTAGGGCATGGCCTAAGGTTAAAATGGCTATTAAGAAAGCTAAGGGAGAAATTATACTCTTAGGTGACTTTAACGCCTACTATCTAATATAGGGTGGAAAGTATATAGCTAGCGAAGAGTAGGCGGAACGCCTTTTAGCTAAAACTAATGCTAAAGGCCTGGTACTCGCTATACTAAAAGGAGAGCCTATATAGAAAAGAGGGTAATAGGAGAGTGTAATAGACCTCACGTTTATATCACCAGATCTATACAGAAAAGTTAACTTTTATAGTATAGTTAAGGAATAGGCCCTTATAAGAGACTATATACCAATCCGCATCTAAATTAATAACACTAGCTGTCCGCTAGCGGAACGCTAGCGCCTTACCCTTAAGAGGCTAAATTTATAGGGCTTTCTCTAAAGTATTTAGGAGCTTAACTAAACTATATCTAAAGACCCCTTTTAAGCCCTTTAGGAAGGGATTAAGTAAGCACTTAAAGAATACTGCCTATAAGCATAGCCTAGCCGGTAAGCCCGTTAAGAATAGTCGCTATAGGCTATATAGCTCCACGCCGGCGCCTAATAGGCGCAACGACAGCTCTAAGCCTATAATAACCCCAAGAACCACTAAAGATATTTAGTATTAAACAATTAACTATAAAAAGAGACTAGGAGAGTTAGTCGTAATAACTAAAAACGCTTTGTTTATAAACTTACTAAAGATTAGTTAAAACTATATAATAAGGGACTTTAGACTCTATTAAAATGGAGTAAAAAAGCAAGCGTAATAAAGGCGGACCCCTATCTACTAAACTTTAGGAGGTCTACTAAGGATTCTTTAATAAACAATAATATTATAAAGGCCGATATCTTTATAGCTAAGTTCTTTCCTAAAACTAGAATAGCAGACCTTAGCAATATAGAGATAATAAGGGAACAAAATGTGCTTAATATTAGCCCTACTGTCTTAACAGAAGAAATTGGTAAGCTTATTAGGAGTCTTCTAAATAAAAAAGCTTTAGGGCTAGATAGCATACTAAATAAGGTCCTTAAAGTAGCTGCCCTAGTTATTATAAAAGATTTAGTAGAAGTAGCCAGTTATTGCTTTACTAGCGGAATAATACTAAAAAGCCTTAAAGAATCTATAACTGTGGTGTTATATAAAGAAGGAAAGAAAGACTACTCTCTCCTAGGTAGCTATAGACTAATTACCCTTAAAAACACGCTAGTAAAAGTCCTAAAAAAGTATATAGCTAATATTATATCTAAGGCTGCGGAGAAGTATAGGCTATTCCCTTAAAACTAGATAGGAGTAAGGCGTAAATAATTTATACTATTAGTAGTAGAACTGCTTAGCTTTTATATATAAACGGCGTAGTAAATACGCCGCAGGTGTGTAATATTAATGCTAAGCTTAGACTTAGTAGGGGCATTTAATAACGTCTCCTATAAAAGGCTCCTCTATATTTAAAAAAAAAAGGCTTTTTAAAGTAGCTTATAGACTTTATATAAAGCTTCCTAATAGTATATAAAACCTATATTAAGTTTATAGGATATAAGAGTAACTAGATTTAGATATAGATAGGTATCCCCTAGGGGTTACCCTTATTACTAATCTTATTTCTCTTTTTTATATTAGAGCTGTTAAAGGAATTCTAGTGCCCTAATAGCGGTACGCTAGGGTTTGGCTTTATAGATAATATAAACCTTATTACCTAGGGGGACTCCGCGGCAGAGAACTGTTAACAATTAAAGGCCGCCTATAACTGCTACGCTGTATAGGTAAATTAATACGGGGCAGCGTTCGCCCCTAAGAAGTACTAGCTTATATACTTTATAAGGCAACGGCGCTACGCCACTACAGACCTTGCGTCTACCGTGCGTATCGCCAGCTGCGAGACAGCCCCCTAGAAAACCAGTATGCGAGTTCTAGGGATCTAGGTAGACCCTAAGCTCTAATAAAAAGAATAGGTTAAAAAGGCCGCGAGTAAGGGCTTAGCAGCCTTTAAAGCAATATTAAGGATTACCGCGTCTATATAGGGCCTATTAATGCGCCGCTTATGCCTCCTATATATAGCCACCGTTTAACAAGCGATGCTATATAGCGCCTAAGTGTGGGAAGTATAGGATAACGGCGGAATGCTAGCGAAAAGCTTGCTTAAACCACTATAGAAAGTTTAGAACTAGTGTCTTTGCAGGGTTATAGGGGTATACTAGTAAATACTAATAGCTGTAATAGAGAAGGAAGCGGCTATTCCCTTAATTTAACTCTATATTAAAATAACAGCCCTCTAAAGAGCTGCTAAGACGGCCTCTAATAGGGTAGAAAAGGAATTAGTAGAGGTACTTAACGGTATCTAGAATATATTAGTAAAGCGCCGGCAAAAAATAAAACAGCTACTAGTACTATTAGAAGCGCTTAGGGAATGCGTAAAGGACTATAAAAATAAGATATAAGGCTTCCTTACGCACTAGAAGGACTATATAGAGTAAGAAGCTATAATAAACCTCCGTAAGCGTAGCTAGCGGAATACCGGCAGAGCGTAGGCGGAGCGCCGCTACCGTATAGGAGGTTACTAGCACTAAAGGCAGGCAACTACCTTTATTGCGAAATAGGTAGATTTAAAATAGCGACGACTATAGTAGGTAAAGGTTAAAGACTATATAGAAACTACGTAGAAGACCCTATAGGGGAAACCTATAATCCTATTATATAAAGGCCTAATAAAAGCAGAGGCTATAGTACTATTTCTTTTCGTATAGAGGTAATAGGGCTTAATATATAGCTTGTATCCGTTAGTGTACCGGCAGTTCTCCCATAGTGCAATTATAGCTAGATAAGGCAGATAGTCTACTATATACTATTCCAGTGTCTACACTACTAAAGGGCGGACTTTATAGCAAAATGCGCCTCTAAACGCCTTTAGGATGTTTTAAATAATAAAGAAAGCGCTTAAGCGGCAGCAAAATGGCTAGTATAGTTAGGTGCGTTACCCTAGTTTTAGGTAGTAAAGGTAATAAATATAGAGGATATAAGTAAATACTAGCCCTTTTAAAGCCTAGAGGACTGGTAAAAGAATAAGGGTAAAAGAATAAGGAAAGAAGGGGGTAGAGTAAGATTATCCGCGAAGCGTAGCTAGTTGGCTTAATATACAGACTTAAAGGTAGGTAGAAGGCGAGCCGCTAGCGCTCCGATGCTGGAACGCTGCCATCTCTCTAGCGCGGCCTAAGGTAGGGTTTTCTCTAAGTTAGAGTTTTTCCTATAGAAGGTATTAGCCTGCGTGGACCCACTAGGGGGACCGGGACGGGCGGTAAATTAAATTTATTATTATTATTATTACTATAATAAGTAAAGAAAATAAGTGGTGTAGCTAAAAAAAAAAATAGAGATATTAATAAATCTTTATAAGGACCTCTATAGCACAGTAAAATAGGTATAAAAAAAGATAAAAAAAGTACTATAACGCTAGGAGATCTAAGGGACTAGATCTTAAGGAGGGGGACAAAGTATAGCTATTATATAAAATTTTCACGAGTTAATAATTAAGTAAAAAGTTAGACTATATTAGACTAAGACTATTTAAAATTATAGTTAAGATTCTAGAAGTTATATAATAATAATAATTCATTGCTTAACGTCCGATTTAGATCTATATTAGGCCTACGTAGACTACTCCTTATATATATATAGGGAGAAAACTCTATATAAAAAAACCCCGTAATCTATCTCCCTGCCTTTTAGGACTCGCCTATAAGGCGCCTATAAGTCACCTATAGTGCTCCTACTACCTTACTTTTTTAACCTCCTTAGGAACCACTGCTGCCGTAATAAGCCTACGGACGCGCTAGTATTATAAACTTTACTCTACTACTATAGAGTTATTAGAGGGCGCTCGTTACTCGCCCCCCTACCCTTTATTACTATTTCCTTTATAACCTGGAACTGGTTTAGTATATTTTAGCTAATAAGCTACTAGGTAACCGCCTTAAGGCCTTTTTATATTAAGAGTAGTGTCTTATAGTTCTCTGTGCCAGCTACTAAAAGTATTACTTTTTAGTTAGTGTGTAGGGGGCATAATAGTATTATATATTTTAGTGTCTGTCTTAGCTAGCTATATTTATATCTTGGGCTACCTACTAGAACACCTACCTAGTAGAGCCAGTCTTTTAGTCCTATTATTCCTATTCTTAAAAGTATTGCTATTATATTTTTTACCTTTATTAGGCCTTCTTAGAGCCTTAGAGTGTTTACCCCCTATAGCGTTAACTATACTACGGCTTAGGTTCCTCTTACCTTAGTTAGCCTCTATACTTTTAACTCCTATACGCCTCTCCAGCGTTAGTCTAGCCAGTATTATACTGCAGTAGATGGTTTCCCAGCATTCTTTTATACTTTACTTTAGCTCCTTTCTCTTTCTTACTATTATCTTTACTAGCCTCTTACGCGTCTTCCTTCCTCCTCTATATAGGCCTAGGCCCTAAAGCAGCACCATTCTTTTTCTGCTTTCTTTACTTGTTTCTCTAATATATCTTCCCTACTTTGGGGTTATTAGTTTATTCTCCTATAAGGCGCCCTAGAGTCCCTCTATAGTTTATTTAGGCGTATCTTAATATACTTTATAACATTAGAGTTACGTTTCTTTTATGCCCTTTATATTACAGCGGCTTTAATATATAGTTATAGGGGGGGAATATTAGCTTCCTTCTTAAGCAGTACTGTGGCCGTTTGCTTATATTCGCCTATTATACTCTAAAGGTAGGCTGTTTAAACCTTTTAGAGTAGTTTAAGAAGCGATTTAGGGGGGCCTTTCTTAAATTCTTTAATGGCCCAAATACTGGACCTATACGTTATGGTTGGCCGGATAACTACTATATATAGTAGGCGTAACCTCTAAAAGCATGGACCCTATATAGAGTTAATAATCCTAGATAATGTAATATACTATACTTAGCCCTTACGGGCCGCTTGCGCCGCATATACGCTCTACTAGAGCTTACTATCTACCTATACTCCTAATACTTTTAGGCTCTAAACTGGTTAACCCCTAAAGCCTTAAATATAAATTATATACTAGAGATCTATAGATTAGTTACGTTTTCTTATAAAATAGATTAGCTAGTATTTCTCTAGTAAGAATTAAACTCTATATCGTCTTACCTATTCTATATAGGTATTATAAGCTTTCTCTAGTATTTCACAATTTTCTGCGGCTATTAGCCCGTATATAATTAGGTTTATATTATTAATAAAGCCTATTCCCTAGGTCGCCCCTTTCTTAAAGAAGTTAAGTAGGTTGCTTATAAAGAAAAGGAAGAGTATAGGTAAGAGAGGTAATCCTTATAGTATTCCTGTTACAACTGCGATAGGGAAGCTTTAGTATTTGCTGAAGATTAATAATGTTTCTTTTTAACCTATAAACCCTTAAATAAATTATATAATCTATTCTAGGAAGCCTTTTACCCTAAGGATATATAGGAGACGCTCATAGGGTATATTATTGTAGGCGCTACTAATATTTAGGCTAAGCATTAATACTATAAAGTCCCTTTATATCGCCCATATAGATTTAATAGTGGTAGTAAGTAGCGTAAGTGCTAATAGTGTTAAGCGGTTCTTTCTTGCCCCTATTTAGCTTTATAGTAGTAGGGCGTATTCTTTAGCTATATCTGCTATATAGTCCGCTATTACCCTTTTTAAGATCTTACTAAGGGTATTCTCTAAGGCAATAGGGCGGTAGCTCCCTAGAAATAAATAGTCTACTTTACCTTCTTTACGTAGAATAAATATTGTTATAGCTCTTCTAAGTCTTAGGTAGTAGCCTATTATAAAGTATACTCTAGCTATATCTATAAGACAAGGTACTATTAGTAGTCCGTAGGTCTTTAAGGCTTTATTTAGGATCCTATCTAGTCCTAGTGCTATATTATTTAAAAGGCGGCTAATAGTTCTAGCCATTTCTTCAGTTATTATATCGCTGTTAACCCTTAGGCGAGTCACCAGTACTTCGCCTATAATATCGCTAAGGTCTACTAAAGCTAGTTAAGGGAAAAATCTTTCTATAAGGATCTTTGCCTTCTTATTATTATCGCTTATAGCCAGTAATTTACCTAGTTTTCGTAGGGGCGGAAGGTATAGGTCTTCTACTAGACGTCCCACCTTTCTCTTTACCTATTTTGCTATCCTCTAAAGACCTTTATTATAGGGGAGGCTTAGGTTAATAGTATACTTATTAATAAATTATCTCTAGCTATTCCTTACTTCTTTTTTTAGGGTATTCTTTAGCTGGTTTCTTATATCTTTATATTATCTCTTATCTTTAGGATTATAGCTACTTATATATATTTTTCTTACTTATTGTTAGCTAGTAATAAGAACTGTATATTATGCGGACCATATATATTATATATAGGGGCTCGGTTTTAAGACCGGGCAGTACTCTTCTAGCCTATTTTTAATTACTACCTAAATTTTTTCTAGTCTTCGGTTGATTTCCTTAGGGGTAGCTAATAAGCCTCACTCGTTTGGTATTAGGTAAATTTCTTCTAGGTCTTAAAGTTATTATTTAACTATATTAAGGAAGCTGTCTGTTTTAAGCTTTCTTATTACATATCTTTTACTATTTAGTTGCGCCTTAATATCCAGATCTAGCTATATCTAGATAGAAATATAGTCTAGAGCGAGCACCTATTCTTCTTTAAGATTGCACCTTTTAAGTCTCTAGTATAGGCCTTTATCTATAAATATAAGGTTAATTATACTTTTAGCGGTGCCTTATTGCCATATAATTACTCCTAGGGGGGTGGCTAGCTTAAGGCCCTAGGTGTTTATAGCTCTTAATAGGCACTCTACCTATTATTTAGCAGCAATATGGATACCTCCCTACTGTGGGTGGTGGAGGTTTATATCTCCTAGTAAGATAAACTCTATGCCTTTAGTTTTTAGTAGGCTTATTACTAATATAATGTTCTCTATTTATAGAACTCCTTTAACCCTAGGGTTATATATATTAATAATCTATACCGGTCCCCTATATGTCTAAATTATTATAACTATAATATCTAGGTTAACTACCTGCTATAACTATAAGGATAGGCTAATAGCCTTACTAATTATAAAGCATACGCGTATTACTGCTTTTAGTTTATATAGGAGCTAGAATCCTTAGGGGCAGTATATTAATTATATATAGGCATTATAATACGGCTCTTATATAATAAGGATATAGTATTTCTTTAGGTCTAGGCTATCTAGTAGGGGCCTTACAAGACAGTGGTTTATATTGCCGCAGTTATACTATATAATGGATAGGTAGCGGACCCCCGGCGAGGGTTCTTCGCCTCTCCTTTATTTCTTAATTCTTCTATTTCTACTTTTTTTGGGATATTTAGAACTTCTATCTCTTATATCTATACCCTAGTTACTACTTATTTTACATAGAGCTTTCTATTTCCATATCTTATATTCCTACTAGCGCTTTTATATCTAAATCTGTTATTATCTCCAGTTCTTCCCCTATTCTTACTAGTTAGCTATATACCCTTTAAGAGTCGGCTATAAATATTATATTTACCGTGTTAAGTCTAATTCTTAATTATCCTGGTCTTAAGCTTGCTATAGCTATCCATAAGGGTCTTCCTATAGGGCGTCCTCTCCCTTATATCCCCTATAACCCTTATATCCCTATATAGTCTAGTAATATCGCGCGGCGTCGCTTCTAGCCCGTTAAGGCTTAAAATAGCTAGCCTAGCCCCCTAGTGTTAAAGGTAGGAAATGCTAAAAAGGCACCTATGCCCCCTTAGCTTATTGCCTATTATTTCCATTTATATAACCTAGCGTGTAGTTATTCCCACAGCTATTAAGCCCTTACCTTCCGTCTCCTATATTTAATGCTATCTTCTCTCTCCTACGCCTTATATATGCTTCGGTAGCAGTTTACATATTTTATTTAGTCTTAATTTAAGCATTATCTTATATTGTAGGGGCCTACACAGTGGCCGCAGCATACCTATACTGCGCATATGGATTAGGTGTGCCCCTATTATATATAGCGATAGTATTATTCTAGGCGGAGTCTATAATTATAGAGCCTTACGTCATATATAAGGCCATTTATAATAATACCTTTTTAAATAAGAAGTTTTTGCATTCCTAGTGTATATATGCTAATAATAAGGGAGCCATATATTCGACCAGCGTTTCCCTAGCGAGTCTCTGGCGACCCTTATATTCTTTTATTATTTTTATTATATACTTAGTTTACATTTTTTTATTAGAGCTATTAAATTCGGGTAATCTTAAGTCCTAGTATAAGGCGTTCCGTTTATTTTACTATCTTATATATAATTGCTATATTATCTACCTGGCGTCCCTTTTCTACCCTAAGGCTTAGGGGAACTACTAGGACTTTCACTAGGTAATCTTTACGGAGCACTTTTATACCAATACGTTCTCCTAGCCTATCCCCTACCTTAACGGCTCGTTCCTTTACCTATTAGTCCCTTAGGGTAACTTTAATATCTCCGCTCCTAAGGTATTAGACTATAATAGCGTTATAGACCTCTTTATAAATCTTTATAAGGACTTCTATTTCTAATTATCCCCTAAGCCCCTCTACTTTTTCTATATTTAGTTATATTATAATTATATACCCAGATATTGTCTTTAGGGGGGTAGGTTCCCTATACTATAGACGTACAGCTACAGCGGCCTAGGTGTAGTTCGCCGGTAAAAAGGGGTTTTATTTATTTTTAATTTTGCTTAGCCGTTGGAGGATTTAATTAAGGGTTTACTGGAGGGGCGCCTAAGGTTCGCTGGACTAGCGGAGTCATTCTACTAGCTATATTAGTTCGTTATAGCTAACGGTTACTCCCCTATAACTGCGGATACTAGATACGTCTAATAGGCTTTATATTTTATTAGATGCCTTCTTAATAGAGGTCTTTCCGCTTTATAGTATAGTATTCGCCCGTTCTTATTATGGAGGGCTATTACTAGGCGTAGTTCTAGTGGACGTACGTAAGTGTAAACCACCGTCATTTAACGTATGCCTCCCCTACGATATATATATCTTAGGGGGATTCTCTAGGTGTTTTTTAGGGTTTTTTTAGTTAGTTTTGGTCTTTTTAGGCTAGGTGCAGCAAGAGCTCCTTTAGGTACTAAGAATATCTTAAGATAAGTTTCTAGAAGTTATATATAGACTTAACTTACTAGCGAAGATAAAATTTTATCTAGTATAGTACATTGTGATGCTAGAGCTAGTATATAGAGATATAGAGCTACTTATCTATAAAGTAGAAATATATAGAAAATAAGAAGCAAATAAATAATAAGTTTTAAAGATTATTAATTATAAAGATATTAATAATAAAATATAGTTTAAAGTTAAGTAGATAGGCTATAATAAGACTACCTAAGAACTACTATAGAATTTAAGGAAGGCTATAAGAAAGGTATAGGAGTATTAAAAGAGAAAGGGTTAGGTAATATTAAGAAGGAGCTAAAAATAAAAGGATTAGTTAAAGGTAATAGATAAACCGGATTATCTAGGGGATCTACTACTAGCATATAAGTTATTTCCGCCTCTTCTTAATTAGAATTCTTTTTAGCCTCCTTAGCCTTAAGTTCCGCTAAACCTTACTTAACTAGGCGAAACTCCTTAGAACGCACCTTCTTATAAACTCTCTTAAGATAGAGTAACCAAATAGATGCATCCAGGCGAGCCTTAGTGGCCTATTATTAAGATTCTATAACCTTCTACTCTACTTTATAAGAATAATAAAGTTTATCTAGAGCTAATAAGAGTTCTTTATTAAGCTTTATAGTAGCAGATTAAATATAAGATCCTATAGTAGATTATATAAGGTATAAAAATGGTTATATAAAATTATAAGACGCGTATATTTAGCGTTAAAGATAGATTAAACGTTATAGGACGACTATATATTCGTTCGCGTACACTTAGTATATAAAGAAGGTTAGCAACTAAATAGAGCCGTAATTATAATATATATTAACTTTATCTTCGTATAACAAGAATAAGGAGATATAATTTTACCTAGTAAAAGAATTATTAAAATTATATAAGTATAACGCTTAGATATAGAGGATTTAATAAAAGGCATTAGGAATAATAAAGGTTCCTAAATTAAAGATAGGAATACTATACCTTTAATAAATAACTTAGAGATAGGAGAAATCTTTAAGGATAAAGGTAAAGAGGGGGACAGTGTTACGGACCTTATATTAGCAGTAGTACGACTACTAAGGAGAGATATAAATAGGTTAATTAAGATAGTATAGGAGGCGCTAGAACTGATTAAGCTATAGAATAAGGGGTAACTAAGCTATATAGCTAGTTACGTTATAAGTTTAGAATATAGAATTTGTGGGATCTATTAAAATATTATATATTTAGATTATTTAACGTACTAATGCACCTAAGTATTTTTTAGGTGCAGTATTATGTATTTAAAGGACTACAGTCCATACCTAGATAGTTCTCTTCTTTATAGTAAATCTTAGAATATAATTAGAGTTAATCTATTAAGTAACCTACTCCACTAGTTATGTTTATATTTAACTATTCCTTAACCTATATACCTAGCCCATTAATAAGTCTATCGTAGTATTTCCTACAAGGCTTCGTTATAAAAAAGGTCTAGCATTAAGTCTTTATATGGAATTTAAGCTTAGCTAGCTAGGTATAGAAAGCGGGTTTAAAGGCTAAAAAGGTCTCCGTTATTTTTATATTTAGGCGTTTTATACCTTAAAGGGGTCCTTATAAATAGAAGATAGATAGTTAATTATCTGTAACGGGACTAGCCCAGTTATAGTAAGAATGTCTCGGTGAAACACTTAATAGACGAATTCCGACGCTTTGACCGAATTCTGCTAGATTAATCGAATTACCGAAGTCCGTCGAAGACCGCATGCGTATATGCGCACGCATCGACCACTAAGCCCCTAACTATTTAATTATATAATTCTCTTATTATTCCTTTCTCTTCTTTACGCAACGTCTTGTTCTTAGCGAGAGCTATATACCCTTAGATTTAGATAGAATTTAT
>Ga0307515_10015168_pt1 | contig 14211 bp, 13 predicted proteins | sample 17_EM_MG_FD_194513 | JGI IMG/M metagenome (GOLD analysis project Ga0307515, IMG submission 194513) | Populus trichocarpa ectomycorrhiza microbial communities from riparian zone in the Pacific Northwest, United States - 17_EM | ecosystem: Host-associated > Plants > Roots > Unclassified | place...
GTCGGACATGCCCATGCAGCCCAGGCCGAAGGCCGAAACGACGGGACCGGTCTTGCCGAGTTGATGCGTCTTCATGGTGTGTCTCCAAATCTCGTGGAGAGGGTTATGCGCCGGGATAAGCCGTGCGATAATCCGGGCAATGGCGCACGACCTGTTCGGAATTACGCACAATGCCTTCTGACGCCGACTTCGCCGATCTCGACGCCTTCACCGCCGTGGCTCGGACCAGGGGCTTTCGCGGCGCGGCGGCCTTGCGCGGGGTCTCGGCCTCGTCGCTGAGCGAGGCGGTGCGGCGGCTGGAGGCGCGGCTGGGCGTAAGGCTGCTGAACCGCACCACCCGCAGCGTCACCCCCACCGAGGCCGGCCAGAAGCTGCTGGAACGCCTGACGCCCGCCCTGGCCGATGTCGCCCTGGCCCTGGACGAGGTCAACGCCTTCCGAGACAGCCCGACCGGCACTTTGCGCCTCAACGTGCCCGGCGTGGTGGCGCGGGTGACCTTGCCTAAGCTTCTGCCGCGCTTCCTGGCCGCCAATCCGGGCGTCAGTGTCGAGGTCACCGCCGAGGACGCGTTCGTCGATGTGCTGGCCGCCGGCTTCGACGCCGGCGTGCGCTACGATGAGCGCCTGGAGAAGGACATGATCGCCGTGCCGCTGGCGGGGCCTCAGCGGTTCGTGGTGGTCGGCGCGCCGGCCTATTTCGCCGCCCACGGCAAACCGGTCCATCCGCGCGACGTGCTGGACCACGCCTGCATCCGCCACCGTTTCGCCAGCGGCGTCACCCATCCTTGGGAATTCGAGAAGGACGGCGAGGTCATCCGCATCAGCCCGACCGGACCGCTGACCTCGACCGCCATCGATCTGGAGCTGGAGACCTGCAGGGCTGGTGTCGGGCTGATCGCCACCTTCGAGGATTTCGTCGCCGAGGACCTGGCGGCCGGACGGCTGGAGAGCGTGCTCGACGACTGGCTGCCGCCGTTCAGCGGGCCGTTGCTCTACTATCCCAGCCGCCGACACATGCCCGCGCCGCTGCGGGCCTTCGTCGATTTCATCAAGGCCGAAAAATCGCGGCCAGACTGGTGAAAGGACTGGTGAAAAATTGCCGCACCCACCCCATTCTATAGGCGGCAGGAGAAACCCTTGCCTTGCCTATGCCGCCCTCGGGGCGTAACGGGTCCACGCTTCCCCAGGGTGTGGGGCAAAATACGAATTGGAGACCGTTATGGGTTACCGGGTCGCGGTAGTCGGCGCCACGGGCAATGTTGGCCGTGAGATGTTCAATATCCTCGAGGAAGTGAAATTCCCCGTCGATAAGATGCACGCCATCGCCAGCCGGAAATCCATCGGCGTCGAGGTCTCGTTCGGCAACAAGATCCTGCGCTGCGAAGACCTGGAGCAGTTCGACTTCTCCACCGTCGACATCGTGCTGATGAGCGCCGGCGGTTCGATCTCCAAGGAATGGGGCGAGCGCATCGGCCGGACCGGCGCGATCGTCATCGACAATTCGAGCCACTTCCGGATGGATCCGGACGTGCCGCTGGTGGTGCCGGAAGTGAACCCGGACGCCGTGCTCAACATGCCCAAGAACATCATCGCCAACCCCAACTGCTCCACGGCGCAGCTGGTGGTGGTACTGAAACCCTTGCACGACGAAGCCAAGATCAAGCGCGTCGTCGTCTCGACCTATCAGTCGGTGTCGGGCGCGGGCAAGGAAGGCATGGACGAGCTCTGGGATCAGACCAAGGGCATCTTCGTGCTGGGCGCGCCGCCGCCCAAGAAGTTCACCAAGCAGATCGCCTTCAACGTCATCCCCCACATCGACAGCTTCATGGAGGACGGCTTCACGAAGGAAGAGTGGAAGATGATGGCGGAGACCAAGAAGATCTTGGATCCGTCGATCAAGCTGGTCGCCACCTGCGTGCGCGTGCCGGTCATGGTCGGCCACGCCGAGGCGGTGAACATCGAGTTCGAAACCCCGCTCGACGAGGACGACGTCCGCGAAATCCTGCGCGAGGCCGATGGCGTCGAAGTCATCGATAAGCGCGAGGACGGCGGCTACATGACGCCCAAGGAAAGCGCCGGCGAGTTCCCGGTCTATGTCTCGCGCATCCGCACCGACCCCACCGTCGAGAACGGCATCGTGCTCTGGTGCGTGGCTGACAATCTGCGCAAGGGCGCGGCGCTGAACGCCGTGCAGATCGCGCAGCTTCTGCATGAGAAGGGTCTGATCAAGCAGAAACTCCCGGCCTAAGCCGACCTCCGCAACAAGCGGGTGGACGATTTTAGGGCTCCCGGGACATCAGGTCCCGGGAGCCCTTTTTCATTCTGGACTGAAGGACGACGTGATGTCGGCGGACTTGACCAAGAACCCGGACGAAGCCCGGACCGCGCTGATCGCCGGGGTGGGCTGCTACCTGCTGTGGGGCGTCCTGCCGCTGTATTTCCACCTCCTGTCGGTGCTGGGCGTGGGCTCATGGGAGATGATCGCCCACCGCACCCTGTGGGCCGCGCCCTGGGCGTTCGTCGCCGTGCTGTTGGCCAAGCAGGGCCCGCAGGTGGCCGCTGTGCTGCGCCAGCCCAAGACGCTGATGATCCTAGCCTGCTCGACGGCGGCGATCTTCACCAACTGGTCGATCTATGTGTTCGCGGTCAACGCCGGCCACGTGATCGAGACCAGCCTGGGCTATTACATCAACCCGCTGATGAACATGGCGGCCGGGGCTCTGCTGTTTCGCGAGCGCATCAGCCGCGAGGGCGCGATCGCCATCGGCCTGGCGGCGATCGGCGTGGCGATCCAGACGGCGGCCCTGGGCCACCTGCCGCTGATCTCTCTGGGCGTCGCCTTCAGCTTCTGCGCCTACGCCATCCTGCGCAAACAGGTGAAGGCCGACGCTCAGACGGGCCTGTTCATCGAGTGCGCCTATCTGGCCATCCCCGGCCTGTTCTATGTACTGCACCTGCAGTCGACCGGCGCGGGGCACTTCGGTTCGAGCGCCGGCGTCACCGCCCTGCTGCTGATCGCCGGACCGGCCACCGTGGTGCCCCTGGCCCTGTTCGCTTGGTCGGCGCGACGGATGCCGCTGAGCGCCATGGGCTTTCTGCAATTCATCGCCCCGACCCTGCAGTTCCTGATCGGCGTGATCCTGGGCGAGGCCTTCACGCCGATGCGGGCGCTGTCGTTCGTGTTCATCTGGGCGGGGGTGGCCGTGTTCGCGTATGGGGCCTGGAAGCGGACGCGGGTGGTGGCCGCGGCCTGAGCCGGACGCCCCTCCGTCACGATGCGTATTCGCGACATGACGGAGGGGTCGTCGCGCGCTAGCCTCGCCTCCATGATCGGCGCGCAGCATCCCCCGTGCGAGGACGGCGTGGCCAGGGCTCAGCCCTGTCCCGAAGCATCGACGCCCCGCAAGCGCCTGGCCCTGGCGGCCACCGTCCTCGGCTCGAGCCTGGCCTTTATTGACGGCTCGGTGGTCAATGTCGCCCTGCCGGCCATGCGGGCGGGACTGAAGGCCGACGCCGCCCAGGTGCAGTGGATCGTCAACGCCTACCTGCTGCTGCTGGGGGCCTTGGTGCTGATCGGCGGCTCGACCGGCGACCGCTATGGTCGGCGCAAGGTGTTCGTCGCCGGGGTCGCCCTGTTCGCCGCCGCTTCGCTGGCGTGCGCGTTGTCACCCAATGTCGAGCTGCTGATCCTGGCCCGCGCGCTGCAAGGCATCGCCGCCGCTTTCGTCGTGCCGGCCAGCCTAGCCATACTGGGCGCGACCTTCGACGAGAAGGAACGCGGCGCGGCCATCGGGGCCTGGGCCGGTTTTGGCGCGGTGACCACCGCCATCGGGCCGGTGCTGGGCGGCTGGCTGGTCGACGTGGTGTCGTGGCGGGCGATCTTCTTGATCAACCTGCCGATCGCCGCGGCCACCATCGGGCTGGCGCTCTTCGCCATCCCCGAGAGCCGCGATCCCGACGTCGACCATCTGGACTGGCTAGGCGCGGCCCTCGCGGCGTCGGGTCTTGGCGCGATGACCTGGGGCCTGACGGCGGCCGGCGCGCGGGGCTGGACCAGCCCGGCTGTATGGAGCGCCCTGGCCGTGGGCGCGGCCCTGCTGGCCGGCTTCATTGTCAGCCAGGCGCGGCAAAAGCATCCGATGATGCCGCTGTCGCTCTACAAGTCGAAGACCTTCAGCGGCGCCAACCTGCTGACCCTGGCGCTCTATTTCGGCCTGACGGGAGCCCTGTTCTTCCTGCCCTTCGAGCTGATCGCCCATCACGGCTATTCGGCCGCCAAGGCCGGAGCGACCCTGCTGCCGATGTCGCTGGTGATGGGGACGCTGTCGGGTGTCGCCGGACGCGTGGCCGACAGGATCGGGGCGCGGCCGATGCTGACCGTCGGCCCGATCATCGCCGGGATCGGTTTTGGCCTGCTGGGCGGGCCCTGGCTCGCCACCGGCTACTGGACCGGCGTGCTGCCGGCCCTGCTGGTGCTGTCCCTGGGCATGACCATCAGCGTCGCGCCCTTGACCAGCACGGTGATGGCCGCGGTCTCGGCCAGCCATGCCGGCGTCGCCTCGGGGATCAACAACGCCGTCGCCCGGATCGCCGGTCTGCTGGCCGTATCGGTGCTGGGCCTGATCTATTTCGCGCCCGGCGGCGCGGGCTATCCCTGGGTGATGGGCATCAGCGCCGTCGCGGCGGTGATCGCCGGCGTGGTCGGCGGGCTGACGATCGAGGCGCGGAAGACGCCCTAGAACCGCCGGGCCACGCCCAGCACCAGTTCCAGATCGGGCGTGGCGCGGTTGAGGCCGACATAGGCCGAGGCGTCGAACTGCACGTCGGGCAAGGCCTTGGGCGTCCAGCCGGCGGTCAGGTCGAAGCTGGCCGAGGTCACCCGGTCCGCGGGATCGTCATCGACATCGACCCACAGCTCGGCGCCGAGCGCGAAAGGACCCACCGAGCGCCCTACGCCGCCCGCGAGCGCGAAGCCCGCGTGGCGGCCCGAACCGTCGGCGTCGGGCCGGGCGTCCAGTTCAGGCGACAGGGCCAGCGACCAGTCGGCGGTCAGCGGGATCGACATCGGCGCGATCACTCCGCCCTGCCACATCCCGCCGCCGATGCCGTCGGCGCCAGTCGGCGCCGTGACGAAGGGCTGCAAGGCGATCGACACCCCATCGCCGCCCGGATTGCGCAGCGACCAGCGGACGGCGCCGGTCAGGTCGCCCGTCCCCGAGATCGTCGACGTGGTTCCGGCCGCGCGATCCTTCGTCCGTATCCGCTCATGCGCCGTCCAGCTGAGCTGGCCTTCCAGAACGGGCGTCAGGCCGAGACGAAGCTCCAGGCCGCCCAAGGCCGTGTCATCGACCGACGCGCCGCCACCTCGGCTGAAGGCCGAATCGACAAGGCCGAGCTCGGCCTGGAACCGACCGACATCCATCACGCAGGGCGGCGAGCCCTTGCCGGGGCGGTCGGGGCAGAAGTCACGCGGTTCGGACCGCGCCTGAGCGCTTCCGGCGATGGCGAAGGCCACGACCAAGGTCGCCACGGCCAGACTTGAACGCAACGACATGATCATGACCCTCTCCCAAATTGTTCTAGAGACTGGCGTAAGCCGCCTCGATCAACCGCACCGCCCGCTCATCCCCGATCAGCGCGCTGCCCTGCTTGTTCATCACATAGGCCCCCGACACGCCCGTCGCCGGATCGGCGAAGGCGCACGAGCCGCCCCAGCCGGAGTGGCCGAAGGCCTCGGGGGTCGGGCCATAGAACATGTTGGGCGTGTTGCGCATGAAGCCCGCGCCCCAGCTGATCACGAAGGGCAGGACGAGGTCCTGACCGACGATGCGTTCGGCGCTGGCGGCCTTGATCCCGGCGGGGGTGATCAGCGACTTGCCATCGAGCGTTCCGCCCGTGGCCAGGGCGCCCATCAGCCGGGCCAAGGCCGGCGCGGTGGCGTGGCCGTTGGCCGAGGGGATCTCGACCCGGCGCCAGTCGGCCGTGCCGCGTCCGCCCGGAGCCGCCCAAGGCGTCAGGAAGGCCGCCTTCACCGCGTCGTTCATCGCGCCGAACTTGGGCAAGGCGCTGGGCCGCATCAGCTCGGCGCAGCGGTCGTGCTCGCTGTCGGGCAGGCCGATCCACAAATCGAGGCCCAGCGGGCCGGCAATGTCCTCGCGCAGCGCCGTCCCCATCGTCCGGCCGTCGACCCGGCGGAAGATCTCGCCGGCCAGGTAGCCGAAGGTGATCGGATGATAGCCGCTGGCCGAGCCGACGGGCCAGATCGGGGCCGTGGCCGCCAGCTTGGCGCAGGTCGCGTCCCAGTCGAACCAGATGCTGGGATCGGTCTCGTCGAGGAAGCCCGACAGGCCGGCCTGGTGCGACAGGGCCTGCTCGACCGTGACCTCGCCCTTGCCGTTTTGGGCGAACTCCGGCCAGACGTCGGCGACGGGCTGGTCATAGGCCAGGCGTCCCTCATCGACCAGGCGCGCGACCATCAGGGCGGCGACGGCCTTGGTGGTCGAGAACAGCGGCGTCAGGGTGTCGGGACCGAAGGCGACCTCGCGCTTGCGATCGGCGTGGCCGCCCATCAGATCGACGACGATCTCGCCGTCAATGGCCAGGGCGAAGCGCGCGCCGAGTTCGCCGCCGTCCTCGAAATTGGCCGCGAAGGCGTCGCGGACGCGGGCGAAGCGGTCAGGGCAGAGGCCGGTGATGTCGACGGTCATGAGCTAGGGTCTAGCGCAGGGTGCTTCCCGTTGTCATCCATCCTTCCCCCTTCGTCATCCCGGGCCTTGTGCCCGGGACCCCTGGTTCAGCTGACGGTGAAGTGAAATGGCGCGTCGGCGCGCCACACATCCGCACCTGCGGCGGATAGAGGGGTCCCGGGCACGAGGCCCGGGATGACGGTTGAAGGCGGAGAGCCTTAAGCCAACCGCTCGATACGAACCGTGGGCGAGGTCTGCTTGATGCGCGCGCCCATGGCGACGATCGGCAGCTCGGGCGCGTTCCAGATATTGGCGGCGGTCACCGTCTCGGCCACGCCGCCGACGGCGCGGGCCAAGCCGTACGACAACGTCTGGCCTTCCAGGATCGAGGCGGCGTAGAGGGCGGTCAGCAGGTCGCCGGTGCCGTTGGGCGAGCGCTCGACCTTGGCGTGGGCGGCCAGCCAGGCTTCCTTGCGGTCGGCCAGGACGACGCCGATCTCGGAACCTCTGTGCACGGACGAGACCAGGGTCTGCTTGTTCAGCAGCCGGGCGGCGCGCATGGCCGATTGCGGATCGCGGGCGTCCGCGCCGGTCAGCTTCTGCAGCTCCCAGGCGTTGCAGGCCACCACGTCGGCGCGCGGGATCAGCTCGGCGGCGATGGCTTCGGCCACCTCGGCCGGGACATAGAGGCCCTTGCCGGCGTCGCCCATGGTGGGGTCGACGATGATCGAGGGCTTGCGGCTGGCGGCGCCCTCGCGCGGAGCCTCGCGCACGGCGTCGATGGCCCGGGCGGCGGCGCGCACCTGAGCGGCGGTGGCGAAATAGCCGGTGATGACCAGGTCGGTCAGGCCGAACAGACCGTTGGCCTCCATCCCGTCCAGCATGCCTTCCAGCACCTCGATCGGCACGGGCGCTCCGCCCGGCACGCCCCAGCCGGGGTGACGACCGAACAGCACGGTGGGCGCGACCATCGAGTCGATGCGGAACTGGACCAGAGCGGCGGCCTGGGCCGACGCGCCAACTCGGCTGCCGGCGACATGGCTGGAGATGATCAGAGCTAAAGGCATGGCAAGCGGCTTACCGGACCCTGGCGAACTTGAACAGGGCGTCACTCAGCGGAAGCGGCGACCTTTCAAGAAATCGGCGCGCTGGACGCATCCTGGGCGTCGGCCTTGGCCACAACCTCCATACGCTCCGGATCGATCTGATCGGCTACCAAGGCGGACCAAGCCGCCGGCTCTTCTCCGCTGACCGACAGCGGCAGCTGCATCACGCACTGCACGCCTCGCGGCAAGTAGTCGATCCGGGCCTGGCCGCCGCTTTCCTGGCCAAAGGTTCGCGCGATCAGGCGGGTGCCGAACCCCGTATGGGCCGGCGGCGTGACCGGCGGTCCGCCAAGCTCGCGCCAGAGCAGGCTGATCTGGCGGGCGCCCAGCTGATTGTGCGCCAGGTTCCAGGCGATCTCGACCTGGCCGCTCCTGGTTGAGAGGGCGCCATATTTGAGCGCGTTGGTCGCCAGTTCGTGCAGCGCCAGGGCCATGGCCACCGCCTGCTGCGGGCTGAGCCAGACCAGCGGGCCGTCGATCTTGAAACGGCTCGTTCCAGAGTGGTCATGTGGGGCCAGCGCCTGCCGCACGATGGTGCCGAGATCCGCGCCCGCCCAGCTCTCGTCGACCAGCACGTTGTGGGCGTCCGACACCGCCATCAGGCGATTGGTCAGATCGTTGCGGATACTGGGATCGACCTTGGCGGCGCGCAGAGTCTGCTCGGTGATCGATTGCACCGTGGCCAGCGTGTTCTTGATCCGGTGATTTAGCTCGTTGAGCAGCAGCACCCGCTGGTCCTCGGCCAGCTTGGCCGGGGTCTCATCGCGCAGGATCTTCATCAGACCGGTCAGTTCGGGACCGAAGATCCCCATGGTCATGCCGTTGCCCCAGAAGCGGGTGCCGTCCTTGCGCAGGTGCCAGCGGGTGTCTTCGGCCCGCCCCCCGTGCTTGGCGTTTTCGAGCTCTTTCTTGTCCGCGCCGGTTTCGCGGTCGGAAATGGTGAAGAGATCGCGGAACGGCATGCCGATCGCTTCTTCGCGGCTATAGCCCAAGACTTTCTCGGCGCCGCGGCTCCAGGTGGTCACGCGTCCCTCCAGATTCATCGTGAAGATGGCGTAGCCGAGCGCGTTCTCGATGATCAAATTGGCGAGTCTGGCGTCGTGTTCGGCGGTCATTGGGAGCTCCTGGCACCCTATCAACGCGACGGCGCCGCTTTTCGGCGCACGGCCCACGAAAAAGGCCCGCCGCGTTTCCGCGAGCGGGCCTGATCCAGCCGCCGTGAGGCGATCTAGTAGCGGTAGTGGTCCGGCTTGAACGGGCCCTTTTCAGGAACGCCGATATAGTCGGCCTGATCCTTGCGCAGGGTCGAAAGCTTGGCGCCCAGCTTCTCCAGGTGGAGGAAGGCGACCTTCTCGTCCAGGTGCTTGGGCAGGGTGTAGACCTGGTTCTCGTACTGGGTCTTGTTGGTCCACAGTTCGATCTGGGCCAGGGTCTGGTTGGTGAAGCTGGCCGACATCACGAACGAGGGGTGACCCGTCGCGTTGCCCAGGTTCACCAGGCGGCCTTCGGACAGCACGATCAGCTTCTTGCCGTCCGGGAATTCCACGTGGTGGACCTGCGGCTTGATCTCGTCCCACTTGTAGTTGCGCAGGGCGGCGATCTGAATTTCGCTGTCGAAGTGGCCGATATTGCAGACGATGGCGTTGTTTTTCATCATCCGCATGTCGTCCAGCGTGATGACGTCCTTGTTGCCCGTCGCCGTGACGAAGATGTCGGCCTTGCCGGCGACGTCCTGCAGGGTCTGGACTTCATAGCCTTCCATCGCCGCCTGCAGGGCGCAGATCGGATCGACTTCGGTGACGATCACGCGGGCGCCGCCTTGGCGCAGCGAAGCGGCCGAGCCCTTGCCCACGTCGCCGTAGCCGCAAACGACCGCGACCTTGCCCGAGAGCATGACGTCGGTGCCGCGACGGATGGCGTCGACCAGGCTCTCGCGGCAACCATACAGGTTGTCGAACTTGGACTTGGTGACGCTGTCATTGACGTTGATGGCCGGGAACGGCAGGTCGCCCTTGGCGGCCATCTGGTACAGGCGGTGGACGCCCGTGGTGGTTTCTTCCGACACGCCGGTGATGGCGTCGCGGATCGCGGTGTAGAAGCCCGGCTTCTCGGCCAGGTACTTCTTCATCACGGCGTAGAGGGCTTCTTCTTCCTCGTTCTGCGGGTTGTTGAGAAGGGTCGGGTCCTTCTCGGCCTTGGGGCCCAGCACGCAGAGCAGGGTGGCGTCGCCGCCGTCGTCGAGGATCAGGTTCGGATAGCCGCCGTCGTGCCACTCGAAGATCTTGTGGGCGTATTCCCAGTACTCGACCAGGTTCTCGCCCTTGAAGGCGAACACCGGCACGCCCGAGGCGGCGATGGCGGCGGCGGCGTGGTCCTGGGTCGAGAAGATGTTGCACGACGCCCAGCGGACTTCAGCGCCGAGGGCGGTGAGGGTCTCGATCAGGACGGCGGTCTGGATGGTCATGTGCAGGCTGCCGGCGATGCGGGCGCCCTTCAGGACCTGGCCCGGGCCGTATTCGGCGCGGGTGGCCATCAGACCGGGCATTTCGGTCTCGGCGATGGCGATTTCCTTGCGGCCGTAATCGGCGAGCGAGATGTCCTTGACGATGTAGTCGGCCACGGTCGGCTCCTGCGGTCGGTGAATGTCTTGCCGGCCTTATACAGCGACCGACCCTTCCGGGCAATTAACGCATAAAGATATCTTTATGTGACACCCGATCGCGACGCCCGCGCCTTGACAACATTGGGGGTGGGGCGTCCCCTCTCCGGGTGTCTGGAGGTCTTGTGGTGCTGGGTAGTCTTGCGTTTGCGGCCATGATTTCGGCCGGCCCGATACTGGACAGGGCAGACCTGCGCCACGCCATGGAGGCGGCCCGCTCAGCCCCGGCCGCCGCCCCTCCCGCCGGTCAGCGCTTTCGTTTCACCCTGCCGTTCGTCGACGGCGAGAAGCGTAACATGCGCACCTTCCAGAGCCCCGCGCGCTGGACCTACGACTTCACGCATCAGACGCTGGAACTGAGCGTCGGCCTGGGCGAGATCAGCCCGGACAACTACGACCATTTCGCGCCGCAGGGCCTGGACAAGCTACCACCGCTGCAGACCGTCGTGTTCGACGCCACCGAACGGACCAAGCATGTGATCTTCAAGGAGGAGCACCGCCTCGCCGCCTCCGGCGAACCCGTGAAAGGCTTCGACGAGGGCTGGATGGGCTACACCCTGATCGACGGCCGCGCCTCGACGGTGTCGAGCTATGGCCTGGCCGCGCCCTTCGTCGAAGGCGGCGTCTCGGCTTTGCCAGCGGGCTTCCGGCCCCTGAACATCCAGCGGATCAAGATGCAGTCCCGCGAGGCCCGGGCGCTGGTCGACAACCTCACCCTGGTCGTCGAAGGCGAGACCACCGATCTGGGCCAGACGCCGTCCGTGTTCTGCGGCGCCTGGAGCGGACGGCTCCTGGCGCCGCAGATCAACGACAAACTGCACATCCAGGTCAAAGCCGACCAGTGCTTCGTGACGGCGAAGATCACCAAGATCATGGTGATGGGCCCCAATGGCGTCCTGGCCAGCTGGCCTCGCTAGCCTACCAAAACACCTTGGCGTCGACGAAGGCGTCATGGGCGGCGCTTGCCGTCTGGAGCAGCTGAGCCTCGCGCTCAGGGCCGCCGACGGTCAGCTGTCCGGCGGCGAAGGCGGCTTCGGGATCGTCGCACGACAGAGCCACCGAACGGGCCAGGGCGTCGCGCGCCGCCAGATCGTTCAACGCTCCAAGTCCGTCCTGCAAATCCCTGGTGGTCGCGAGAAAGCGAGCGGCGCGCTTGGGGTGAGCGGGAAACAGCGGCGCCAGATCCTCGGCCGCATACCGCAGTTTCTTGCCGCGAATACGCAGGTGGTGGCGATCCTCCGGGCTCAACGCCGCCAAATCCCGCCCGCCCTTGCTGATCTTGCGTCGCTGCTTGCCCAGCGTTTCGGCCGCGAAGGCGGCGGCGGAGCGGTGTCGGATCTTTTCGAGGCGCTTGTCCGTCGACCACGCCCCGGCCTCCAGCCAGGCGGCGGCCTCCAGGGTCAGGGCCCGGAAACGCGCGGAATCGACAGCCTTGCCCGCCCAGGCATAGGCGGTGGTCTGGGCCGCGAGCAGCGCCCGTCCGAAAGCGGCCAGGGCGCGGGCCTCTGCCTCGCTCAGCGCGTCGGCGGGGCTCTCCACGGCAGGGCGCCAGACCTCGGCGACGAAGACATCGAGTTCGCGCGCCTGGCTGAGGGCGTCGGCGATCCACTTCAGCTCGGCCTTCACCGCGACCGCGGCCGGGTCCTTGGCCAGCGGCTTGAACACCGACAGCAGGGCGCGGAACCGCCGGGCCGCGACCCGAAGCTTGTGGACCTTCTCGGGGCCGGGATGGGTGCGCAGGGCTTCGGCGGCGGCGCACAGGCGATCCAGGGCCGCGCGGCCAAGGGCCTGCAGCGCCTGTTCAGTCGTGGCGTCGGGATCGAGCGGCGGGTCGGCGCGGGGACTGTCGGCGTCGCCCAGGGCCAGGGCGTAACCGCGCTCGGCCTTGCTGACCAAGGACAGGCGCAGGGGGGCGTGGACGGCCAGGTCGCGGGCCAGGTCGAACAGCACGCGCGGCGCGCCGGCCTTCAGCTCCAGCTCCAACTCGCAGACGCCTGCCCGATCGTCGCCGGCCAGCAACTCGCCGCGATCCAGGGCCGCTTCGATGGTCGCGCCGTCGCGTTCGATCATCCGCGTCACGCGTCGGACATTGGTGGCGAACACCGGGGTCAGGGCGTCGCCATTGATCACTTGGTGGGCCGGGGTCTTGGCCAGCAGAGCGCGATCGGGTTCGGGACCGGCGACAGCGCTTTCCCACTCGCCGCGCGCAAAGACCCCGCCGGCCGAGGCCGACTTCAGGGTCTGCTTGCGGCCGCCCTCGCCGTCGCGCACCCGCAGGCCAAAGCCTGCCCGGCGCAGGGCGTGATCGGCGGTGTCGAAATAGGTGGCGTCCAGTTGCTTGACGGCTTCCTGGCCGTCGAGACGGGACAGAATCTCGTCGGCCGACTGGGGCGCGATCAGGAACTTCAGTTCGATCTCGTGATCCATGATCCGATCCTAACCGCCTGCGCGCCGATTGGCTCCATCGCCTATGACCTCTGAGCCGCGACTTGCCAAGCGTCATCCTCGGGTTCAAACGTGCGCGCCATGATGCAAATCAACGCTGCTCAGCCCCGCCACGATTGGACCCTGACCCAGGTCGAGGCCCTGTTCGACCTGCCCTTCATGGAGCTGGTCTTCCAGGCCGCCAACGTCCACCGGGCGTGGTTTGATCCCTCCGAAGTGCAGCTTTCGCAGCTGTTGTCGGTCAAGACCGGCGGTTGCGCGGAAAACTGCGGCTATTGCAGCCAAAGCGCTCACTTCAAGACCGGCCTGAAGGCCGAGAAGCTGATGGACGCCGACGTCGTCATCGCCAAGGCCCGCGAGGCCCGCGACGGCGGCGCGCAACGCTTCTGCATGGGCGCGGCCTGGCGCGAACTGAAGGACCGCGACCTGCCCAAGCTGGCGGCGATGATCGGCGGCGTGAAGGCCCTGGGCCTGGAAACCTGCGCGACGCTGGGCATGCTGACGCCCGAGCAAGCCAAGCAGCTCAAGGACGCCGGCCTCGACTACTACAACCACAACCTCGACACCGGCCCGGAATATTACGGCGACGTGGTGACCACCCGCACCTATCAGGAGCGCCTCGACACCCTGGCCTATGTCCGCGACGCGGGCATGAGCACCTGCTGCGGCGGCATCGTCGGCATGGGCGAGACCCGCCGCGACCGCGCCAGCCTGCTGCGCCAGTTGGCCACCCTGCCCAGCCATCCCGACAGCCTGCCGATCAACGGCCTGGTGCCGGTCAGCGGCACGCCGCTGGGCGACAAGGTGCTGAAGGAAGGCCAGATCGACTCGATCGAGTTCGTCCGCACGATCGCGGTGGCCCGCCTGGTTTGCCCCCCAAGTCTATGGTCCGCCTGTCGGCCGGCCGCGACGACATGAGCCGCGAGCTTCAGGCCCTGTGCTTCATGGCCGGCGCCAACTCGATCTTCGTCGGCGGCAAGCTTCTCACCACCCCCCTGCCCGGCCAGGACGAGGACAGCGCCCTGTTCCACGACCTGAACCTGCGCCCGATGGGGTCACGCCAGGGCGTTCCCGAGACGGTCGCCGCCGAGTAGCGGCGATTCTAAAAGAAATTTAATCCGGCCTGTGACGGTCGGACTTGCCCGCCACGGGTCACAACCTATGGTCTAGGCTTCCGCGCGTCCTGGCGCGGTCCTATCGGGGCTCTCCATGAAACTGTTTGCGTCCGCCGCCGTTGCGGCCTTGCTGATCGCGTCGCCGCACATCGCCGCCGCGCAGCCCAAAGCCCCGAAGCCTTCAGCCAAGGTGACCGGTCA
>Ga0307515_10015169_pt1 | contig 14210 bp, 10 predicted proteins | sample 17_EM_MG_FD_194513 | JGI IMG/M metagenome (GOLD analysis project Ga0307515, IMG submission 194513) | Populus trichocarpa ectomycorrhiza microbial communities from riparian zone in the Pacific Northwest, United States - 17_EM | ecosystem: Host-associated > Plants > Roots > Unclassified | place...
AGACGTATCTATGGTCCCGAATCTCGTTTGGGTTCGGGTTAACAGTAACATCGGCACAGATGAAGAGAATATAGTCGACTAAAGGGAACCCGCAAGTCAAACACCAATATCGAAACCAGGAAGAGACAACCTCACCTTCATGTTCGCCCCACAACCCATCGCTAGGAGCAAGATAGTGTATCCTTGTAAGGTACTGCATCTCGTCAATGGGTGTCTGATTTTGCGGAATTCCCAGCTCATGGTCGAGCTTGCGACGAGCGGCGACTTTCACACCGTGCTGCTCCTCTTCGACCTTCTCCTCTTCGAAATCGTCAAGAGGGTGAGAGCAGCAGGTATTTGTCCACATGTCCGGGAAGGTGATCTTCTCGGTTGCCCTTTGTTGGAGAAGGAGCTTGCCGCTCGTGGGATGGAAGACGAAGGCGGAGAAAGCTCGATGGAGGAGACCTTTATTAATGTTCTCCATCAGGTGGCCTGGCATATATCACATTTTTGTAAGGACACGCAGCAGTTAGCCTCGACTAAGAAAGTGTTCGATGCCACGACCTACAGGTCTTCTTGTCAAGTGCACCAAGCGGTTTGTCGTTTTCATCGACAATGATGCACCGTTCGTCCATGAGCTTTGCCTGCTCAAAGTCATAGCCAGAGAGATCGATGGAGGCCAAGTTCCCGGTGTGAGCCGTTGAGCTAGCAATTGGTGCTTGGGTGTATGATGCCATGGCCGACGACTGGACTATACGAGGGACTTGGAGGGTACCTTGGTACTGCTTTGAGAGCGAGTGTAGCAACCTGGGAAGTGGTGGGGTGAGAGTGCGCCCAAAGGTCGGTCCAAAGGCTCTCGCCGCAATCTGGATGGAACAGGGCCAAATCCGCATTGTTGCTTTGAAGGGTTCAGTTAACTTCAATTCGGGGATCTCAAAGTTTTCAAACAAAGCAACTAATAATACACAAGAGCAAGCTTCTTTAAGCAGAAACTACGAGGTTGTGAGAAAACGCCTCAAGGCCGGTGGTGATAACAGCCGGCTTTGCAAAGCCGCAAACTAGACCCACAGAATCCCTGTGCACTCCAACGCAGTGTGCCACTCCGTCTTCACTCTCGAAACCAGCGAGATCCCTGAGACCACCCAAGACTTTGGTGTACGACCCAAAGAATGGGTGCGCTCTCGCGTCTGCTCCGTTGCTCGCTACAAGCCCGTGTCCAAGAGTAACGGCTGTGACGCCTTCGACTTCGAACGCGTGAGCATCGACGTCGGCGTCCGCTTCGAGAAGGGTAGAGTAGACAACATCGCACTCCTCCAGCTGTGCCTCGACCACATCTGCAGGGAAGACCCACTTCCCTTCGATGCGGATCGGATGCCAAGGGGTGACCTTCAACTCTCCAATCCTGCACATCATCAACCTTCCACTTTCAATCGCGGTCCTCACCACCACACCGACTTTCCGAGTCCCCTTTGGCGTGGCGACTTTCGTACCCCTCTTGAGCTCCTGCAGGGCGACCTTCTTCCCGCCCTCGAGCAAGACTTGACACTCCCCAGCAAAGCACGGTCCAACTGGGCTGTTGTAACTTCGCATGCTGCAGCGTGTGGAAGGTCGGCCCTCATTTAATGCGCTGCCGGATGGGGAGTGGTAGTTCTCATTTAGCGCGCTGCGGGATACGGAAAGGAGGTTCCCACTGAACGGGCTGCGGGATGTGATATGGGGGTCCCTACTTGGTATTGCGCGAAATGCAGTGGGGGGCGCACCCAGCGCACCCAGCGCAGTAGCAAGGCCCACTCGTCTACTGGGGGTGTTGGTATTCGGGTTGACACCGACCGTCGTAAAGTGCATGGGGGGTGGGAGCAGGTCGAATGCTGCATCGAGCTCGTCTCGGCTCTTGATAAAGAGCGGGCTGTGATGTCCATAGACTTGTAAGCCTGCATCCTTAAAGTTCGAGCATTGCTGTCGTTGGTGTGCGCGCGCAAGGGCCAGGAAGTAGTGCTTGCCCCATTTGGTCCAGTTCTTCTCCTCTGAGAGCGCGAGAACGACTTCACCACCAATATCTGACGCGAGAGCGACCGCGTAAGGGTAGTTGGGAAGCGAAGTGTTGATCGTCTCAGACTGCGTTTCGAAGTTCTGCGCGGCAGTCGCGAGAGCAGCGGCGGGCTGAGTCTTCTTCGAGCAGAGGGAGAAGATCGAATCGACGAGGTCCAGCCGGTGAAGGTGGTATTTGTGTGCATCGGCAGTCAGTGTTGGTACCGCTGATGGGGTATGCGTGACAGGGGCAGTGAGTGCCTCAGTCGCGAACCATCTATAGGAGGGAGTCGTTAGCTTGGTTCGAATCAGGCGCCAGTTTATGAACACTCACGGTCTAACCACTACGGAGACGGTCACCTCAGGCAGCTGTCCTTGCTCACCGCCCTCGAACTCTAGAACGATATCCCTTGTTTGGCCATATTGCAAGTCACCGAACTCGACCTTGCTTCCCCAGCTTGCATCGAGCTTGATGAACCCACCCCTAACCTCCTTGACCTTGATACTTTCGGGTACTTCAACGTTCAATGCACACCGAATCGCATACGTCGCATACATGTTCGCCACGGCGTGGACGAACACGGTGCCCACGAGCCCTGCATCAGGGATGAAGCTGTACCCACCCCCACCGACGCGTCCGATCTCACTTAAGAGCATCGAGTCGAGCTTGTAACCAAAGCCGAAGGAGGAGATGGTCACCGCGGAGCGGACGATTGGGTGTGACTCGAGGTAGTTCTCCAGCATCGGGATATGGCCACGGGGAGGCTCGACGTTGGGCTGGCCATCGGTAAGGATGAACAAGGCCGAGAGACGTGAAGAGGTGCTGGCCGGGAGGTCGTTGAATAGGTTCATGCCAGTTCGCAAACCATCCCATAAATTAGTCATGTTCCGAGGCTGAAGCTTCTCGATTGATTCGAGGAGGGTCTTCTTATCAGCTTCTGTGGTCTCGCGGAATTTAGAGACAATCTAGTCGATGGGTTAGGTTGGACCGTCGGCACGGGTGTGAGTAGAGACACGCACCTCTGCGGAGTCGGTGAATGTGACGATGGAGAGACGGTCGTCATCCTGCATGGTACTGAGGATAGTGCGGCAGGCATGCTTCACTACATCCAGAACGTTCAGGCCCGTGCTCTCCTTGGACTTGAGGTCTTCGCTCAGACCAGGTGCATCAGAACCCATGGACCCAGAGACATCGATAACGAGGCAGAGATCCAAGGGTGCGCGTCGGCCAGGGTACTTCTCTTTGGCGATAGGCTCGCGAGGTGGAGTAATAGTGACAAGTAGGCTTTTACCCGCGTCCTCATGAAGGGTGACCCCGAGGGACACGTGCTCACCGCTAGAAGAGGTCTCATAAGCTGGATCAGCGTCAGGATCGAGGTGCACCATTATAGGCGGTTGGGTCGAAGAGCTCGGGGAGTTAAACTCGAGGAGTTAGAAATAAACGCCAGGAGTCAATCGCATTATATATGCTCTGAAATGCCAGTCTCAAGCAGTCAGTCTCAGAGCAGCAGCGGCGTCTATCACAGCGTCCGTTCAGCTGCTGCATGCACCAGATCTGGCACATAGTGTGCCGCGGCCAGTGCCGCAACTGCAACAAGGAACCGAGTAACCAGGCTCTTGCGAGGACCATCCTCTTCACGGTCTATTCGTCGCGTCAGCTGCTTTTGCTCCAACTGTCGTTGGTGCTGTTGCTTTCTGCTTTGACTTCACCTTTGACGTAGATTTCGCAGTAACTGGACACTTCCACAATTATCCGTTGGGGGTTTGAAGATATTATTGATAGCCAAGGAGCTGGACCAGGCTTAGAGATGTGGTCGGTGGGGGATCCGCTCGATCGGAGGCAGATGAAACGATCTTCTCCTACTCACAAACGGCTGGAGTAACTATTCCAGGGGTAAATAAATCGGGAATAGCCTGCCGAAAGATCTCCTCCCCTGGGAGATATACATAGAATAGTCCAAGAATTTTTCAACTGAAATTGATGGCCCTAGATTGGTTGACCTAATCCGTACCTTTCCACACAAAGGAACAGCCTTTCAACAAAGAAAGCACAAAGAATCACTTTCTTTGTTGGAGGGAGTTGTGTGAAAAGGTACGGATTGGGTCAATCAATCTCCCATACCCTATCTTGGGCCATCAATTTCAGATGAAAAATTCTTAGTTTATTCTATGTATATCTACCAGTGGAGGTCTTTCTGCGGGCTCTTCCCGATTTATTTACCCCCGGTAGGTACCTCCAGCCGTTGTCGTCTTAAGGGAGACGTCCTCCGTTGTCATTGATGATAAGCAACGGCGCAAGTACTTCTGTTGCACTGAATCTTGGCTCCGTGTACTTTCAGCTTAGCGTGGGTGTATACAACGCATTTCTATGCTGTCTATCAGGAATTGGGCACTAAGATGGCGGTGAAGACACATGAGCTCAACAACTAACGGTTAATACTTCAGAAACCATCTACTACTTCTCCTTCGGAGTTGGAGGGCATGCCCCTTTCAGTGGCTGTGCGCAAGCTCGGTGTGCCATGCAGATGCCACCAGAATGGCGGCTTCGGGAAACTAGATTATTAGGTTGCGAGGAGGAGAAGACCCTCATTGGACGTCGTTGTGCAAATGAAACACCAGAGAGCTATCAGGGGGTTATCCTTCGGCTTCTTGATGGCACGACGCCTCGCAAGCGCTATGGGTGCAACATCTATATGGTATTCGAAACATTTTGGTGAGGAGGAGGATTGTCCCACCTCGTCGTCGGAGGCGTGGCTACGCTTGCGATACATGGCTGAAGGAGGTGAGAGTGAGTAAAAGCGGGTTGGTAGGTCTCCTGAAGCTTTATGTCCTATGAAGTGCATGAGCAGAGGGAGGAGTAGCGAATCGCACTGGCGCCCCCTCACGGGTCGGATTGGTCGGACGAAACGTGGTACAGCTGCCCAAAAAGGGTCAGGCAGAACGCCTTTAGACTTGAGGATGAAGGGGGGTGCGACTGGCACGAGACGTGATCTTCCCTTGAGCAGAGGAGCGGTTGAAAGGTTTGTAATCCAGTTCTGATATTTCGACCAACTCCCTTTCAAGCCACATTCCAATGCACCAGGAACATGTGTAGAGGATGATGACAAGCACCGGAAAACCTGCTCTGACCCTGCACCATTTTATTTTGCGTGCCCAGGTGCTTAGCTTTTATCGTTCGGTGATTCGTGCGACACGGTGTGAGTCCCACAAGAGAGGCTGGCGAAAGCGGTTAGATATGGCGTAGAGACTGATACGATACAGTCATACCTGGCCCAGTGGCGCGTCGTGAGACAATCAAGTGGACGAAGGATGAGATTGAGCGCAACAGACATTTGGAGGACAAGGTGTGCCACAGAAAAGGGTCCTGCTTTTCGAGTCTGACACGGCCGTTCCTAGCACCAAATTAAAGAACAACTTGCTTCGGCTCGTCGGATGATGAAGCAGCTCCTACCGGGCTTTCAGCTAGCCGCAAGCGCTCCGGGTCCAATTCGAGGTTCTGATCAAGTCCACAACGACCATTGAACTACTGAAATTCATGCTTGTGATATGTGAAATGGATTGCAAAGCCACAAGAAATACCCATAAGTCGCCCCCGAATTTCTCAGTAACATGAAACACTCGTCACACTATCTTAATTGCTTTCGGTCCACTCACCAATCCTACTAACGATCGGTCATTCAGAGTCCCACCATCCAAAGTGGGAGTCACGACCTATAAAAAGGTATAAACAGATTACCAGCACCTCGATAAGCTCCTGCTTCGAGACGTATCTATGGTCCCGAAACTCGTTTGGGTTCGCGCTAACAGCAACATCGGTACAGATGAACAAAATACAGGGAACCCACAACTCCAATATCGAAACCAGGAAGAGACGGCCTCACCTCCATGTTCGCCCCACAACCCATTGCTAGGAGTAAGATACTGCACCTTGTTAATGGGTGTCTGATTTGCGAAATTCCCGGCTCATGTTCGAGCTTGCGACGAGAGGCGACTTCCACGCCGTGCCGCTCCTCTTCGACCTTCTCCTCTTCAAATTGTCAAGAGGGTGAGAGCAGCAGGTATTTGTCCACATGTCCGGAAAGGTGATCCTCTCAGTTGCCCTTTGTTAGGGGATGAGCTTGTTTGCTGCTCTTGGGATGGAAGACGAAGGCTCGATGGGGGGACCTGGATTAATACTCTCCATCAAGTGTCATGTCATATATCGCATTTTTGTAAGGACACTCAGCAATTAGCCTCGACTAAGAAGTGCACGATGCAACGACTTACAGGTCTTCTTGTCAAGTGCACCAAGCGGTTTGTCGTTTTCATCGACAATGATGCACCGTTCATCCACAAGCATTACCCACTCAAAGTTATGGCTAGAGAGATCGATGGAGGCCAATTCCCCGGTATGAGCCGTTATGATGACTGGCCGATGAGGGGACTGTACGAAGGACTTGGAGGGTACCTTGATTCTGCTTCAATAGCGAGTGTATTGGCCTGGGAAGTGGTGGGGCGGACGAATGGGACCCATTGTTGCTTTGTAATTATCACAAGTCAACTTCAATTCAGGAGTCTCAATGGTTTCATACAAAGCAACGAACAACACAGAAGAGCAAGCTTCCTCAAGCAGAAACTACGAGGGCATGAGAAAATGCCTCAAGGCTGGTGGTGTTAACAGCCGGCTTTGCAAACCCGCAAATTAGACCCGCGGAATCCCTGTGCACTCCAACGGAGTGTGCAACTCCGTCCTCGCTCTCGAACCCAGCGAGATCCTTGAGACCACCCAAGACTTTGGTGTACGACCCAAAGAATGGGTGTGCTCTCACGTCTGCTCCGCTGCTCGCTACAAGCCCGTGTCCAAGAGTGACGGCTGTGACACCTTCAACTTCGAACGCATGAGCATCGACGTCAGCGTCCGCCTCGAGAAGGGCGGAGTAGACAGCATCGCACTCCTCCAGCTGTGCTTCAACCACATTCGCAGGGAAGACCCACTTCCCTTCGATGCGGATCGGATGCCAAGGGGTGACCTTCAAATCTCCAATCCTGCACATCATCAACCTTCCACTTTCAATCACAGTCCTCACCACTGCGCCGACTCTTCGGGTCCCCTTTGGCGTGACGACTTTCATACCCCTCTTGAGCTCCTGCAGAGCGACCTTCTTCCCGCCCTCGAGCAGGACTTGACTCTCCCCAGCAAAGCACGGTCCAGAGTAGCTGCCATAGTCGCCTCCATACGAGCCGCCGTAGCCCGCCATGCCTCCGCATGAGTAGTTGTTGTCTGCCCTGCTGTAGTCGTTGGAAATGTGGTCCCCAGTTGTCATGCCGTGGTCTCTGGAAGTGTGGTTCCCACTTGCCGTTCCGCGAGATGCAGTGGTGGCCGAGGCGGGAGTATTCGTGTTGACACGGACCGTTAAGGGCTTGGGTGGTGGGAGCTTGTCGAATGCTGCATCGAGCTCGTCCCGACTCTTGGTAAAGAGCGGACTGTGCTGTCCATAAACTCGCAAGCTTGGATCCTTAATATTCAAGCATTGCTGTCGTCGGTGCGCACTAGCAAGAACCAGGAAGTAGTGCTTGCCCCATTTGGTCCAATAATGCTCCCCTGAGAGCACCCTAACGACTATACTGTCAATTTCCGACGCGAGAGCGACCGCGTCGGGGTGGTTGGGAAGCGAAGTGTTGATCATCTTAGACTGTGCATTGAAGTACTTTGTGGCAGTCTTGAGAGCAGCGGCAGCTGAGTCTTCTTCGAGAAGAAGGAGAAAATGGAATCGACAGGCTGAATCTTCTTCTCAGAGCAGAGGGAGAAGATGGAATCGACAAGGTCCAGACGGTGGAGGTGGTACTTGTGTGCATCGGTAGTCGATGCTGGTACTGCTACCAGCGTATGCGTGACAGAGACGGTAAGTGCCTCAGTCGCGAACCATCTATAGGAGGCAGTCGTTAGCTTGATTCGAATCAGGCACCAGTTATGAACGCCCACGGTCTAGCCACCACAGAGACGGTCACCTCAGGCAGCTTTCCCCGGCGACCGCCCTCGAACTCTAGAATGATATCCCTCGTTTGGCCATATTGCAAGTCACCAAATTCGACCTTGCTTCCCCAGCTTTCATCGACCTTGATGAATCCACCCCTGACCTTCTTGACCTTGACACCCTTGGGTACTTCGACATTCAATGCACACCGAATCGCATACGTCGCATACATGTTCGCCACGGCGTGGACGAACACGACGCCCACGTGTTCTGCGTCAGGGATGAAGCTGTACCCACCCCCACCGACGCGTCCGATCTCACTTAAGAGCATCGAGTCGAGCTTCAAACCAAAGCCAAAGGAGGAGATGGTCAGTGCGGAGCGAACGATTGGGTGTGACTCGAGGTAGTTCTCCAGCATGGGGATGTAACCACGGGGAGGCTGGACGCTGGACCAGCCGTCGGTAAGGAGGAACAAGGCCGAGAGGCGTGAAGATGTGCTCGTTGGAAGATCGTTGAATAGGTTCATCCCAGTGTGCAAACCATCCCATAAATCGCCCCTGTTTTGAATCGGAAGCTTCTCGATCGATTCGAGGAGGGCCTCCTTTCCGGCTTCTGTGGTCTCGCGGAATTCGGAGACTATCTAATAGTCGATGGGTTAGGTTGGACCGTCGTCGCGGGGGTGAGCAGAGACACGCACCTCTTTATTGAATGTGACCACGGAGAGACGGTCGTCATCCTGCATGGTACTGATGATAGTGCGGCAGGCATGCTTCACTACATCCAAAACGCTTAGACCCTTGCTCTCCTTGGACTTGCCCTCTTCGATCAGAGCACTCATGGAGCGAGAGACATTGATAACGAGGCAGAGATCTAATGGTGCGCGTCTGCCAGGTTGCTTCTCTTTGGCGATGGGCTCGCGAGGTGGAGTAATAGTGACGAGAAGGCTTTTGCCCACGTCTTCGTGAAGAGTGACCTCGAAGGACGCATGTTCACCGCTAGAAGAGGTCTCATGGACTGGAGGGGCGTCAGGATCGAGGTGCGCCATTGTAGGCCGTTGGGTCGAGGAGCTCAGGGAGTTGAACCCGCCCCCAATTGCACTATTTGTGTCTTGCGAGTGGTGACACCGCTCTCAGGATGTCAGTTTTAGAGCAGCAACGGCGTCTATGTTCAACTGCCAGACGTTCAACTGCCAGACGTTCAACTGCCAGATGCAAGATCCACACTGGCAAAAAGAAGATCGCTTTGGCCGAGTTCGTGAAGAAGAGTAGAGATTGTAGAAACCAGAGACCCCAGAGACCCACCAGACTTACCCAATGTGCTCTGTTCCAACCCGCCTCTTTTATTTCGTAGACATCGCCCACCGTACACTCCTCCACTACTGTATATACATATACCCCAGCCTCAACCTCACTGGGCAGCATACCCTACAGACCACACTTGTAACCCCCCTAATTCATTATGTTGTTTCCTCCTTCTTCCTCCTGTGCAGGCTGCTGGTCAGGTGTGTTATGTGTACCTGTGACCACGGAAAAATATAGGTCTTGCAAACCGAGCTGTTTGAACCCGAAAACTCAGTGAACGCAGGACGAATACGTTCCCAACACATCAAAGGATCGCAACTAAATTGTTGGGTTAGTGTGGTAGCCTTTATCTGTATTTCCGTATTTTATTGTTCGGTGTTCAGTGGCTGGGGAGCACTGAGGTGAGAGCAGTCAATGTCAGGGTTTGGTCGGAGCGTGAAGCCCTCGGCGCAGCCCACCGCACATCGCAAAGGCTACGTGCATGGCATCGCTCTCGTGCATAACGGACTCGCATTGCTCGTCATGTACTCCAAATGTTGTACCAGCCGCAGGAACTTTGGCCCACTTATTGAGACCACTTGAGACCACCTACTTGATGAGTACGAGGTACTCCTTAATTTCATGGGTGATTACGAGCTCTTAGCAAACGGCCTGTAGATAAGAATACCACAGGCACGTAAGTATGGAATGCATTATCGAATGAATGCTGATAGGCTTACGCTCGGCGTGCGCTTCCAATGCAATCGCTGAGCGGACAGGTCCACTACATAGAACACTTGAATTGAGTGTGTACGGAAACACCCGGAAAAGTCCATGGGGCGAATGCAGACCACATCAACGGACACCCGAATCCCCGTATGTCGGACGCCCTATGGCGTTACTATGGTGCTGCTAGTTCTAACACGAGCCTTGACCACAAGCCACAAGCCAGAAGGCGCTTTGAGGCTGGCAAGATCGCGGAACGCATGTCGACCACCCAGTCGGTGAGGGACCTCCCAGGGAGTAGGCGCGAGCGTGAGAGGCAACCAGCAGGCGAGTGACCAGGCTCTTGCAAGCTCCCTCATCTACACGGTCTGCACGTCATGTCGGTGGTGCCTTAGCCGAGCAGCTGCTTTTGCGCTGCCTTCTCCAACTAATGCTATGCTGTTGCTTTGGGTTTGGACTTCCCCTTTATCGCAGATATCGCAGTAGCTGGATTCTGAATGCTAGTTTCCACAATTATCCGTGGGGTTAGAGATGTTGCTAGTGGCCAGGGGACTGAACCAGGGTACGTACTCAAGGACTATACTAGTGGCGTAGTTGCGGGGATCCGAGGCGGATGAAAAGGTCCTCCCATACTCCAAATTGCACGATACTTTCCTGAGCGGTGGTAGAGGTCCTTGAATTAGGTTCATTTTGGGTATCTTCGTGGTCGCCTTGCTCCAAGTTCTCCGAAGCTCCGAAGATTCAGTTCTAGTACTGCTCTTTCCCCATGCGACCCAACCCCCCATTGTTACTTAGGAATTATCCATAGGGACGCGACACAAGCGGCTCAAACAACTTCTATTCGGGAGTCGCAATGTCTCAAACAAAGCAACGAATAATATAGGAGAGCAAGTCTCCTTAAGCAGAAATGATGAGGGTGTGAGAAAACGCCTCAGGGCTGGTGGTGGTAACAACCCGCTCTGCAAAACCGCAAACCAGACCCACGGAATCCCTGTGCAGTCCAACGGAGTGTGCAACTCCGTCCTCGCTCTCGAACCCAGCGAGGTCCTTGAGACCATCCAAGACCTTGGTGTACGACCCAAAGAATGGGTGTGCTCTCACGTCTGCTCCGCTGCTCGCTACAAGCCCGTGTCCAAGAGTGACGGCTGTGACACCTTCAACTTCGAACGCATGAGCATCGACGTCAGCGTCCGCCTCGAGAAGGGCGGAGTAGACAGCATCGCACTCCTCCAGCTGTGCTTCAACCACATTCGCAGGGAAGACCCACTTCCCTTCGATGCGGATCGGATGCCAAGGGGTGACCTTCAAATCTCCAATCCTGCACATCATCAACCTTCCACTTTCAATCACAGTCCTCACCACTGCGCCGACTCTTCGGGTCCCCTTTGGCGTGACGACTTTCATACCCCTCTTGAGCTCCTGCAGAGCGACCTTCTTCCCGCCCTCGAGCAGGACTTGACTCTCCCCAGCAAAGCACGGTCCAGAGTAGCTGCCATAGTCGCCTCCATACGAGCCGCCGTAGCCCGCCATGCCTCCGCATGAGTAGTTGTTGTCTGCCCTGCTGTAGTCGTTGGAAATGTGGTCCCCAGTTGTCATGCCGTGGTCTCTGGAAGTGTGGTTCCCACTTGCCGTTCCGCGAGATGCAGTGGTGGCCGAGGCGGGAGTATTCGTGTTGACACGGACCGTTAAGGGCTTGGGTGGTGGGAGCTTGTCGAATGCTGCATCGAGCTCGTCCCGACTCTTGGTAAAGAGCGGACTGTGCTGTCCATAAACTCGCAAGCTTGGATCCTTAATATTCAAGCATTGCTGTCGTCGGTGCGCACTAGCAAGAACCAGGAAGTAGTGCTTGCCCCATTTGGTCCAATAATGCTCCCCTGAGAGCACCCTAACGACTATACTGTCAATTTCCGACGCGAGAGCGACCGCGTCGGGGTGGTTGGGAAGCGAAGTGTTGATCATCTTAGACTGTGCATTGAAGTACTTTGTGGCAGTCTTGAGAGCAGCGGCAGCTGAGTCTTCTTCGAGAAGAAGGAGAAAATGGAATCGACAGGCTGAATCTTCTTCTCAGAGCAGAGGGAGAAGATGGAATCGACAAGGTCCAGACGGTGGAGGTGGTACTTGTGTGCATCGGTAGTCGATGCTGGTACTGCTACCAGCGTATGCGTGACAGAGACGGTAAGTGCCTCAGTCGCGAACCATCTATAGGAGGCAGTCGTTAGCTTGATTCGAATCAGGCACCAGTTATGAACGCCCACGGTCTAGCCACCACAGAGACGGTCACCTCAGGCAGCTTTCCCCGGCGACCGCCCTCGAACTCTAGAATGATATCCCTCGTTTGGCCATATTGCAAGTCACCAAATTCGACCTTGCTTCCCCAGCTTTCATCGACCTTGATGAATCCACCCCTGACCTTCTTGACCTTGACACCCTTGGGTACTTCGACATTCAATCCACACCGAATTGCATACGTCGCATACATGTTCGCCATAACATGGACGAACACGATGCCCACTTCTCCTGCGTCAGCGATGAAGCTGTACCCACCCCGACCAACGTGTCCGATCTCACTTAAGAGCATCGAGTCGAGCTTCAAACCAAAGCCGAAGGAGGAGATGGTCAGTGCGGAGCGGACGGTTGGGTGTGACTCGAGGTAGTTCTCCAGCATGGGGATGTAACCACGGGGAGGCTGGACGCTGGACCAGCCGTCGGTAAGGAGGAACAAGGCCGAGAGGCGTGAAGATGTGCCCGCTGGAAGGTCGTTGAATAGGTTCATCCCTGTGTGTAAACCATCCCATAAATCGCCACTGTTTTGAATCGGAAGCTTCTCGATCGATTCGAGGAGCGCCTCCTTTCCGGCTTCTGTTGTCTCGCGGGATTCGGAGACTATCTAGTCGATGGGTTAGGTTGGACCGTCGTCGCGGGGGTGAGCAGAGACACGCACCTCTTTAGTGAATGTGACCACGGAGAGACGGTCGTCATCCTGCATGGTACTGAGGATAGTGCGGCAGGCATGCTTCACTACATCCAAAACGTTTAGACCCTTGCTCTCCTTGAACTTGCCACCTTCGATCAGAGCACTCATGGAGCGAGAGACATTGATAACGAGGCAGAGATCTAATGGTGCGCGTCTGCCAGGTTGCTTCTCTTTGGCGATGGGCTCGCGAGGTGGAGTAATGGTGACGAGAAGGCTTTTGCCCGCGTCTTCGTGAAGAGTGACCTCGAAGGACACATGTTCACCGCTAGAAGAGGTCTCATGGACTGGAGGGGCGTCAGGATCGAAGTGCGCCATTGTAGGTCGTTGAGTCGAGGATCTCAGGGAGTTGAACCCATCCCCTATCGCACTATTTGTGTCTTGCAAGTGGTGACGCCGCTCTCAGGATGTCAGTTTTAGAGCAGCAACGGCGTCTATGTTCAACTGCCAGACGTTCAACTGCCAGATGCAAGATCCACACTGGCAAAAAGAAGATCCTCTTCGGAACCAAGAGGTAACACAAGCTTTGGCCGAGTTCGTGAAGAAGAGTAGGGATTCCAGAAACCAGAGACCCATCAGACTTACCCAATGTGCTCTGTTTCAACCCGCCTCTTTTATTTCTTAGACATCGCCCACCGTACACTCCTCCACTAAGTATATACATATACCCCAGCCTCAACCTCATCGGGCAGCATACCCTACAGACAGCACTTGTAACCCCCATAACTCATTATGCTATTATATTTCCTCTTGCTTCCACCTGTGCAGGCTGCTGGTCAGGTGTACTGTGACCACGGAAAAATATAGATCTTGCAAACCGAGCTCCTTGAACCTGAAAACGCAGTGAGCGCAATTGCAATTAAATTGTTGAGTTAGTGTGGTAGCTTTATCTGTATTTCCGTATTTTGTTCAGTGGCTGGGGAGATGAAAGCGGTCAATGTCAGGATTTGGTCGGAGCACGAAGCCCTCGGCGCAGCCCACCGCACATCGCGAAGGCTATGTACATGGCATCGCCCTCGTGCATAATGGACTCGCTTTGCTCGTCGTGTACTCCAAGTGTTGTACCAGCCGCAGGAACTTGGGCCACTTGAGACTACCTATTTGGTGGATGCTGTGGGTGATTACGAGCTCTTAACAAATGGCCTGTAGATAAAAATACAACAGGCGCGTAAGTATGGAATGCATCATCGAATGAATACTGATAGGCTTACGCTCGGCGTGCGCTTCCAATGCAATCGCTGGGCGGACAGGTCCATTACACAGAACGCTTAA
>Ga0307515_10015170_pt1 | contig 14210 bp, 6 predicted proteins | sample 17_EM_MG_FD_194513 | JGI IMG/M metagenome (GOLD analysis project Ga0307515, IMG submission 194513) | Populus trichocarpa ectomycorrhiza microbial communities from riparian zone in the Pacific Northwest, United States - 17_EM | ecosystem: Host-associated > Plants > Roots > Unclassified | place...
TAAACACAATTTTTTTCAAACCACAACCACAACAGCTACCACAATACCAAACACACAATTTCATAAAAAAGTAGTCAACTTTTATGGTAGCTGTTGTGGTTGTGGTTTGAAAAAAGTTCTTTTATAAAAAGTACTTTTAGTTGAGGTTGATTTGGAAAAATATATGTTTGGTTAAAAATGTGGTTGAAATTGAGGTTGAACAAAAAGTAGTTTAATGTGTTTGGTTAAAAGAATGCTTTTCAAATTGAGGTTATAAAATAATTAATATATATATATATATTAATATTAATGGTTTTTAATTTAAATATTGTAGATTTAACTACTATTATTACATCTTGAAATAAATAATATTGATATCAAATATTTTTTATTATTCCATTAAACTATGTGCAATTTCATCACGTACGAAATCTACCAAACAAGGACAATATTTTCCATGGTTTCTTAAGCACGCAACAACAAAAACTGAATTTTTTGTTACGTCATCAAGCGATCTCCTTCTAATTTTTCGAATAAAACACAAATAAAAAAAAATAAAACACAAATTTTTTCACTGTGAACAGTGCCAAGTGAATAGCACTGTTCACTTCAAGAGTGAACAGTGCCCTTGAAGTGAACAGTGCCTAGGTGAATTAATTCACCTGGGCATTAGATGTGGCCGCGTAAGAAGCAGCTGAGAGCTGCTTCTCACGAAACAACTTTTTAACGGGCCCCACGTATACAGTGATTCGTGTTTTATTGTTACCAAACGTATTGTCTACGTAGTTTGCTTTAAAAGCAACCGCAGTCGCGTAAACAAACAGCCTCTTTTAGACCCCACACCATCTCACTTTGTTTTTTTCTTTTCCAAAATACACATCCAATTTGCCATTAACCCATGCTTTTTATAAATATCAGACACTAACAATATTTCTTTCCTTGAAATCCAACACCATTCCCGATCTCTTAAACTTGTCAACACCATTATTTCAATAGGTTGGGTTACTTCTTTTGGGCTCAAGTCGTGCCAATGTTTTCTTATTTGATAATGCAAGGCAAAACAAAGCTCTCACCATTGTTACAATGATTTCGTTGCTTAAGGAATATGTTAGTTTTACTAAAAATATTTTTTTTTTGGGTGTAATGCTATCCACTTGTAATCGGTGAGAAAATCACTCCACGTTATAAATTATTCTAGCCATTTAACCCATGTTTAGTCACGAGTTATAATTTTTTTTTCAAAATTTTTTTAGGTATGTAGGTTGCTTCAAAGTGTTTTTTTACATGAAAAATTCAAAGTGTAAATTGAAAAGCCTATGCAATCATCTAACTAAATAAATCAATAATCATTTATGTAAATAAAAAGAAAGTCGCTAATAATAACCAAGAAACCAACTGTAAAAATAAAACATTCAACCGATTGTGTTTACTAAACTTATTTATTTAAATAATAAAAGATAAATCCACCATAAAAACCCCATGACTTAAACAACAAATACAAATAAGACTAATTGAATAAACTCACACCATAAAAAAGATTACGCAGGGTCGAACATATCAACAAAATATAAGGAATGAACACTTGCCGATATGATAAAAATATATAGAACATATATAAAAAAGCCTCGAGCAAACTCGGCAACCAACCTAGATCAACAAACCAAACATATGATCTAGGATATGAAATTGGGATGCCCCTATATATAGGAAACCAAAAAAATACTAGCAAAAAAATATTTGAAAAAAATGCTTTAAAAAAAACCAAAGTTGGCTCGGGCTAATCTTTCATATCTATGACTTGGATCATAAGACCGGGGTGACCCCATTAAAGGCAAACCTGAAAAAAAAAACCCAAGAAGCAAGATTCTTAATCAAACAAATATTGAATGATGAAATTGCGAAAAAAAATCAATAAAAAAATAACAATGCAAAACAAAACAAAAAGCAATTAAAAGAGTTAAGACTAAATTTGACATGAAAATTAAATGAAATTAAATGTTTAGGGGTGGAATTGAAAAAAACAAACTAAATAAGAAAATGATTAAAAAATAGTAATTAAAAGAATTATGACCAAATTTGACATAAAAATTAAATGAAATTAATGCTTATTGATGAAATTGAAAAAACAAATCAATCAAGAAAATGATTCAAAACAAAAAAAATAGCAATTAAAATAATGAGGACCGGATTTGATAAAACATTAACAAAATCAAACCACTAGGGATAAAATCAAAAATAAAATTCAATTAGAAATAATCAATATAAATAAAACAATTACAATTAAGAAAAGAAGGACCGAATTAAAAGATAAAAGAAATTAAATGGTTGATATATTTTTTCTGCATGGCCAGCACGCGTCACCGAGGGAGGAAAAGGATGCTAAGATAAATCCAATGATGTGGCAGAATCACGATTCAAACCATCGGAGTTAATTGCACGCGCTGCCCGAAGGCGGCGAAGCGGCTGACACGTGCAAGGCACATTTCAACAACTTTTTATTTATTTATACAAAAAACAAAAATGTCCCTAGTGCTAAACAATAAAAACAAAAAAACTATTATGAAATTACAATCAAGCCCCTAAAACCAAGGTTAAAAAAATTGAATGGCAAGGGTAATGGAGTAATCACATTGTTCATTAATTTGTAAAAAAAAAAAATGCTCCTAGGACTAAACAACAATAAAAAAAACCATTAAGAAATTACAATCAAGCCCCTAAAGCCAAGGCTAACAAATTTTAATGGTAAGGGTAATGAAATAATTCAACCATTCATTTAAAAATTAAAATTACTATAAGACCTTTATATCAAAGGTTTTTATTGTTAACTTTTTAAGGGCAGTATGATAATTGTATTGTTATAAAAATTAAAAAGACATTGTTTCCTCTAAAAAAATAAAGAACGATAAATTAACCGTGTGCAAAGATCATTTTACCTCTCAAGCAAAGCCTTATAAATAAAAGGATGAAGGGTAAAATGATAATTTCATTACAACCCAATACACATTTTATTGTGGATTGAACTACAGTGAAACACACATGTGGTTTTGTTTTTCAGTTAATATATTGACAAATCCATGCCCATTTATAAGCTCCCGTTTGGAAGTGCGGCTTGCTAAAATTTAATTTTTCTATTTTAAATTATATTTTTGGATTGTTTTGATGAGTAGATGTTAAAAATAAATTTTAAAAAATTAAAAAATATATTATTTTGATGCATTTCTGAATGAAAAACACTTTAAAAATTTAACCGCAATTACATTCTCAAACACCCTCTAAATTATATATATTGACATTGGAGTATTTTATGTGGTAAATACTGAAAATGTTTAATATACAAATATCATAGTGTAATATTGATAAAACTACAGGGGCTAAATTTATAATTTATCCTTTCCTTTTTCTCAATTTCCTTACTTTACTAAAATAACCTCTTCATGTTAATTCTAAATTTCCTTACTTTATTAAAATTATTGTTAGAGAATAATATAAATCATATCTTGGGATCTCACCTAATAACTTAAGTTTTTGGGTTAAATTAGTTCTTTGACATGGTATCAGAGCCTTGATGATCAAACGGTCACGAGTTCGAATCTCACAATCCTCATTTATTTAATAAAAATTAAGCACAAGGTAATGTGAGCCTATCCAAGTTTCAAGCCCAAAGACCAAAGAGTTTTTATTTAAAAGAATATGTTAAAAAATAATATAAATCATATCCTGAAACCTCAACTAATAGCTTAAGTTTTTGGATTAAATTGATTTTTTCACACTGCTCACTTAAAATCCATCCTCTCGGCCCTCACTATAAATTCTGTCATCAATTCCATACCTTTCCACAACCAAGCATAACCATGGGTCACGAAGACGATCCGTACTCTCCCTCTCCCTCTCCCTCTCCCTCTCCCCACTCCCTCAATTCTTTAAATTCATTTTCTTTTCGATCAATCTATCTAAAAAATTAGTTTTTTTTTTCAATTGCTTTCTTTTGCGTTTCGCTGACCGATTCCCAATCGAGAAAATTACGATTTTTGGTATTCTATTGACCGATGCTTTCTTGTCAGGTATCGTGATGAGGACGGAGAGCCGTTAATGGACTACGACGAAATGCAATCAGATGGCGGAGGACAATCACCGGAACCACACCAGAATCATATCTTAGACGAATTAGAGGATGATATTGACAATTGGGAGAGAGAGAGGTCACAAACTCCGGTATACGATACGGATAAAGTAGGAAAACCTAGAAAAAGATTGGTTAAAAAAGGCGGCGATTCAGGGAGAGAGAGTGGTAGCAGTAGTTATGTGCCGCCGGCGTTTGTTGATGACGAGGAGGAGGATTACGGGGGGTTTGAGAGGGAAGGATCGGTTGGAGATGGGAACTATACCAAGAAATTTGCGAAGGACAAGGAGAGGAAAAAGTTCAGTAAAGGGGAAAAGAAGTTTGGAGGGAAAGGAGGAAGTGAATCGAAATTGGGGCTGAAAAAAGGAACGCCGACGAAGTTGGTGTCTGGAAAGGATGACGGAGAAGTTAAAGAGATGTGGGATACTATTGCTGGTGGCGATTCCGAGGTTCTTCTTTTTTTTTTATCTGAATTGAGTTTCTTTTTTCTAAGATTTTTTTTTCTTTGATGCTTTGATGTGTTTAGTTTTGAATTGATTGTGTTGGATTTTTTATGTTTGTCTATGTGATTGATTGAGATTTCTGATTAATTGACTCGAAGAAGAGATCGAGTGATTTTGGTGACAGTTTGCGGAGCTAAAGTTTTCCGGGTTATATAGCCTTCATGGTGCTGATTTCTTGGTTGCTAATTTTTGTTTTTGTTGTCGGTATGTTAATAGCATTCTATAGGACATTGCTATTCTGATTTATAGTACAAATTTTTGTTGGGATGGGATTAGCATTGGGTTTGTCTTTTGAGTTTATATGGGCAAGTAATTGGTTGATATCTGATTACTAGTACTAGGTGGCTAAATCTGTTTAAATGGTCGGCACCTTCCTTTATCAACCTCTAGGGTACAATTTCTATCACAGTTTGATGTTGATGTAGTTGTTTACTTGATTCTACATCGTCTTTTTTCATGACAATATATTAGTAATCTTGCAAGTTTTGCTATAGTTCTTACTAATTTTTGTTATATGCTAGTCTCTCAAGGTTCAATTATGTAGTTAATTAACATTAAAAGTCTGATTCGTGCTGCATGACTATCGTTGAGTCTATGATATAGAATAAATCCTGTTTTATTGACTTGTTTTAAGTGTTGGGTCTTTCCTTAGTAACTACTATGTTTTTTGGTTTGTTATTGAATATCTAAATATATTTCAATTTCCTTTGGAATAGGATGATCAAGAGGGTGCTAGGACTGTAGATGATGACAACTTCATAGATGACAGTGGTGTGGATCCTGCTTATGGGTATGGAATTGACAATGAGCCACACTCTCCTACTGATGCTCCTCAGGTTAATAGTCCAGCTCTTTTCCTGACTCTCACTTGTAATTGTAGGCCACCATAGACTGTTTTATTGATGAGGCTCCTGGCTTGTTCAGTATTTTTTTTACGCACTATTACTTTGAATTGGTGTTTGGAGACTTTGCTTGTCTTGTTGCAGAGTTCCATAATTGATGTTGCACTATTAATCGACTTCCATCTCTATAATAATATTTATGTTTGCCGGTTGACATGCTGTAAATGGAGCTTCCTAGCTTTTATGTTATTGGGTTTATTATTCCGTTTCTTTCCAGGCAGAGGAAGGTGAAGAGGATGAGGAAATCAAGGATATGTTCAAGATGGGTAAGAAAAGGAAGAAGAATGAGAAAAGTCCTGCAGAGATTGCACTATTAGTTGAGAATGTCATGGCTGAGCTTGAGGTCACTGCTGAAGAAGATGCAGACCTTAATAGACAGGGGAAGCCTGCTGTTAATAAACTCAAGAAGTTGCCTCTTCTTACCGAGGTTCTCTCAAAGTAAGCTGGCTTTACACAATCTTGTTTTTGTTCCCTTGGAATTTACAGTTAATTTATTGTTGTCTCCTGGTGCAGGAAGCAGCTCCAACAAGAGTTCATAGATCATGGAGTACTAACATTGTTAAAAAATTGGCTAGAACCCCTTCCAGATGGAAGTTTACCCAATATAAATATCCGTGCTGCGATTTTGAAGATTTTGACTGATGTATGCTGGGGTTTTCCACCATCCTCCCCCATTTAGTACTTCTTGTTGCTTCTGAACGAACTTCGTGTGGAGCCTGAAACATTTTCTCTCTCTCATGCAGTTTCCAATTGATCTGGAGCAGTATGATAGAAGAGAACAATTGAAAAAAAGTGGTCTTGGAAAGGTTAGGGATCTCCTTATGTGACGGTAACGAACTTGCTGTTTCTATTGGCACTGAACCAAACTCAGACTGATTTAATACTCTGGCAGGTTATTATGTTTTTATCAAAATCTGATGAGGAAACCACATCCAACAGAAAACTTGCTAAGGACCTGGTTGATAAATGGGTAATGCAATCTCTTTTCATCTCATGATTTTTATTTGTTTAATAACTGCCACCTCTCCTTAATATTTTTTTAGTGCAAAACTTAGGGCATGCATTTACTAGAAAATCATATTAGACTGGCACTCATGGATAGTTTCTCTCCTTTTAGGGTTCATTCATTGGTGATCTCTTTTCCTGTTTGTTTGAAATGCCTCTTTTCTTTTATATTTAATTGACTTGTCATGTGTTGATCTCAAGTATATAATAAAATTAAACCAAACTTGAATATTTTTCCTTATTGGTATTATTTTTCGGTAAAAAATATCTTTTTCATTAATTGGAAAATATGTGCACAAAGAAGATTTGTATCTGAAGTAATGACATTTTCTTGCATTTCTGCAATTAATAAATATAGAGTCGGCCAATATTTAATAAGAGTACAAGGTTTGAGGACATGAGAAACGTTGAAGATGATCGGGCCTTCAGAAGGCCAACTGTGAGAAGGTATTTCTCTTTTCACACACTGCCAACTTTTATTACTGTTGGATGTTTGTATATGTGCATGAGTTTCATGTGTCTATGCCTGAAAATTTTTCTTGTGGTAAATTTGTATGAATCTCAGGCCATCGAATAATTCTGCTGGAATGTCATCAAGGGATGGAGATCTTGATTTGGATATTTCACGGTAAGATGTGACAGAAGATCACTCCTTACATGTTTGCTGATGATTACTTAAACAACATCTTGTGCCTGTTTGCTTCTATGATTTTTTTCGGCATGCTATTTTTCTCAATTCTAATCTTCAATTTACATCAATAAAAAATTCAGGGAACGGAAGTCTAGTCAGTCATCAGACAGACAGCATGCATCCAGGCCAGAAGCAACACCATTGGATTTTTTGGTGCGTCCCCAATCTAAGATTGATCCTGAAGAAGTTAGGGCCCGTGCTAAACAAGTAGTTCAAGATCAGCGTCGTCTAAAGGTTGGTTTTTCCATTCCAATATGTGAAAGTGAGCACATAATTGAATCATTTAGAGTTAACAGAAAGTGCTGTGTTGAGTAAAAGGTTAAAATGAGTGGTAGCATGATTACTCACATGGCATGACCTCAATGTTTCATGATCCACCATTGAGTTGGAACTATTCATGGGACAAGATTGTCTCAATTTGAGCTAAGTTTTTGCGTGTTACTTGGATCCTTATCTAACAGGGTGCTTTGGAGCCATCCTTTAGAATGTCATTGCCCTCTTATATTGGTGAGGGTTTTCAATTTCAATTGGTCTCTCCTGCAGTATTGTCAGAGACAGATTTGATAGATTCTTATTACTCTCGATTCTTTCCCCTTTCAATAGTTAGCCAAAGCTTATGGTTCTAAATATATATGTTCCAAAAAACATTGAACACAATCTAGATCAACTAAAATGCTCGCTTCCAATTCATATGCAACTTGAGGGTTTTTTTTTTGTACTTGTTGATGAATGGCTGGTTGAGGTTTGCTTTTGACTCTCCTTTCTTTTGAGTTTGCAGTATGCACCCATGCTTGTGTTTCAAAGATACTGAGATTTCCAAATTTACTGTTTCTAAACTTAAATGTCAATTGTTACTGGCAGATGAATAAAAAGTTGCAGCAGCTAAAGGGACCGAAAAAGAAGCAATTGCAAGCTACGAAGCTTAGCGTGGAAGGTCGCGGTATGCTCAAATATCTGTGATATTGCCGGTTTCTGGAATCCATTGGCAAGAACGAACATTATATAAGAAAAATAACGTGTATTTTTATTGCATGGGGCATGGGCTGGTCGTTGGCTGGAAGTAACCGGCCTACAAGTGAAGGGCCATCTGGTTCTTGTGCTTCAATCGGTGACATTGTTCGGGAAAATGTAAGCCCATTTCAACTAGATATTGGATTCCCGATCGGCTTAATATCTGTTAAATTAAGCCTACCCCGAATTGACGTGTTAGAAGCTTAATGGTTTAAGCTGAAAACATCAGTGCAAGTTGGTAAATGTGAGGAACAAAAATATTCTCATTTGTGAAGGACTTTTCATTGATGCTGTTGTCCTTCGGTCAATATGTACTTTTGCCTTATGGATTTGATTTACAAGACAAGCATTTGTCTACCGAGCCCAATCAGCAACGGATGTGTTACTTTGATCGAGCAAATTTGTCAACAACATTGGTGCATGGATGCATGCATGCTTGAAGCTCTTGTTGCAAACTCGTTAATGTTGCTTTGTTGCGGGGACTTTACCTTAATCTGAATTTTTTATAATTTATTTCAGAAAACTATTCAAAATTTTCATTTTTCGAAGGGCAAATTACTTTAAGTATTCTTGGTTATTTGTTTACTTTGCAATCAAGTTTTTAAATATTACATTTTGTAACCTGAAAATTGTAATACTTTATAAAGTCAATATAAAATATATATTTATTTATAAAATTGCTATTATATTTGAAATAATAATTAAAGAGCTTATTCTTTTCAAAACACGATTCCATATAAAAAAATAACAAACAAAGAGAAAAAAAACCAAACATCCTAGCTTCCATTATTTTTCATCTTGTTCCACTCTCTTTCTTGCATAGCCGTCAAGCTCAAATCCTTCACTCAAACATGACAACCACATGTAGATGTTGCTGCTCCTCTTGAGTTGCCACCATCGAGTTGGCTTTCTTTTTGGTCGAGTTACTTCGCTTCTCAACTTTTCCTCATTGTTTTCACTGCGAAGAATTCTCCAAGCTCTTACTAGCAGCTTGAAGTTTCACATCAACTGAGATTCGGAGAGGTTTGTATTTGCCTAACTATTTTTTTATTTAAAGATGATGTAGGAATAAAGATAATGATTAAATAATGTTATATATATATATATATTGAAAAACTAGTCCCTCAGACCATGTTCATAATAACCTAGAGGAACATGCAAATCCTTTCTTGGAACTCCTGTCATACACGCTCCTAAAAAATGACACAAATAAAAAAAGAAGTTCAAAGGATCCAATAAAAAAAAAAAGAGATGCAAATAAAAAAAAATTAAGATGGTAAAAAAAGATTGAAGGACACAATAAAGAATAAAAAAAATACAAATGAAGAAAAAGCTTGAGGTGATTCACTGTTCACATGAACAACGTTTTCACCCTAAGGTTTTTAACATATAGTATAATATATTACATTACAATAGTAAAAGAGAAGAGATTATTAGTGTGTTATATGATGAAAATACATGAATTGAATTAACCAAAAATATTTTTCTATTTATTAAACCTTCTTGTCTATCAAATATGTAGTGAAACATATGAAAAATACCAAGCTAAAAAGGTAAAAAGATAATGAAAAATTTATCTAAATACTCAGAACCACAGTTTACTTAGCATATAGTTGAATTGGTCCGTCAAAAGAATTTTTATATAGTTTAATTTTTAACTCGAACTATATAAGAAATTAGATTATGAAATTTCAAGATTAACATACTACAACAGATTTAATAATAACATTAATTAATTCTCTGTATATTTTTTTAATCCAATCCACGACACAACACTGTAAAATAGTAGTTTCTACATCCATAGCTAGCCACTTCTAAGGTTTTCGGTCTTGGTTGTGTATGGGCCGAGGCCACCAAGCTTTATCTACCTTTTTATGGGCTAGGCTTTGGAATGGCATAGACTATTACCATCTGCTTCCTTTATACGAATAATCAAAGCCCAGCCCATTTAACCGTTAATAACTTTAAAACCCACAAAAAAAAAAAAAAAACAGCTACTGTATTTACTTATGGCGAGACTGGTGTTTGTTCGACGTTTTCTTTTGTTTCTGTCGTGGCTTTGCTTTCATTGATTAAAGAAAAGGAAAGGAAAGGAAAAGAAAAAAAATATACAGAAGCTAAAACCCTCCCTAGTCCCTACCCATTTTCTCTCCTCTTTCTCTCAACCTACTTTTTTCTGTGTGTCAAAAATCAATGGGAACGAAGGCAGATCAAGAAGAAGAAGCAAGGCGTCTCAAAACAATAGCAGAGACTAAATTTACCAACTCCAACCTCAAATCAGCCCTCAAGCACGCCAAGAAAGCCCACCGTCTCTCTCCAAAACTCGAAGGTCTCTCTTCAATGCTGACAGCCTTGAAGACTCTCCGTGTCGCCTCCAAGACCCAAAATTCAGACATCACTGACTGGTACAAGATTCTCCAGGTAGAACCCTTCTCTCATATGAACAGTATTAAGAAACAATACAAGAAACTAGCTTTAGTCTTACACCCTGATAAGAACCCATTTTTAGGATGCGAAGAGGCATTTAAGCTTGTTGCTGAGGGGTTTAGAGTCTTGTCTGACAAGATTAGGAGGAAAGAGTATGATTTGAGGTTGAGGATACGGCTTCAGGACGAGAGGGTTAGTGATAATTCTGCTGTGGAGACCTTTTGGACTGCCTGTTCGCGGTGTAGGCTTTTGCATCAGTTTGAGAGACAGTATTTGGGGCATAATTTGGTGTGTCCTAGTTGTAAGAAGAGTTTTGAGGCTGTTGAGGTAAAAGGAGGGGATAAAAAGGATGCTGAGGTTGGAGTTTGGAGTGAGAGGCTAAGGAGGAAAGATATTGGTGGTAAGGGAATTGGGGGTTTGAGTTCCGGGGAAGGGGTCAGTGCGGGGTCGAGGAGAGAATTGGATGCTGAAAGTGCAGGAGGCGTGAATTTGAAGGGGAATGAAGTAATTTCTGGAGAATGGGGTGGTGGGAAATTGAGGACCGGGGGTTTGAGGAGGAGAACGAGTACTGTTGGTGAGGTTTTGGAGAGATCAAAGAAGAGGGTGAAGTTTTCTGATGAAACGATGACATTAGCAGAAATGAAGTTGGAAGCAAAGAAAAAGGCGAGTCAAAAGGTGGAATTGAAGGAGAAGCAAAAGGATGTTGGGGAAAAGGAGAAGAAGAAGGAGAAGCAGAAGGTGATGGAGAAGGGGAAGGGGAAGGGGAAGGAAACATGTCTAGTCTTGAACAAGAGCACGGATTTGGAGACTGAAAAAGGTGGAGCATCAAAGAAGAGTGGGGATACGGAAATCAAGACAAGGGAAGGTGTAAAGACAAGTAGAAAAATGGAAATCATGAGGCAAGGAGCATCAAGGAAGAGTGCGAGTTTGCAAATGGAGAGGCACAAGAATTCAAGGGGGGATTTGGACAGCATGGCAGTGGAGTATTCAAATTTCTTTGATTTTGATAGTGATAGAGTGGAGAGGAGGTTTAAGAAAGGGCAAGTTTGGGCTATTTATGACGATGATGGAATGCCGAGACATTATGGTTTGATTGATGAAGTTGTTTCAGTGAATCCCTTTAAGGTGAACTTGAGTTGGTTGGATCTTCAAAGGTATGGAGACGAGGTGTTAATTTGGGAGAAAATGGGTCTTCATGTATCTTGTGGTAGATTTAAGGTTGCCAGGACGATGATAATTGACTCTGTTAATATCTTTTCACATGCTGTGGAATGTGAAAGGGAAGCAAGGGAAGTTTATAGGATTTATCCTAAGAAGGGTTCTGTGTGGGCACTTTATAATAAAGCAACTTTAGGTGCTGAAGGAAGAAATCTGTCAGCTAGTGATGAGCGATGCCATGACATTGTTGTGCTGTTAACCACTTACAGTGAGATGCATGGATTGAGCATGGCCTCCCTTGAGAAGGTTGATGGGTACAAGACTGTATTTAAGAGACGAGAGATTGGGTGCCATGCTATTAGATTGCTTGAAAAAGATGATATTTGGTTGTTTTCACATCAGATTCCTTCAAGGAAGTTTTCTGGTGACGAGGTTGCTGACAATTTAAAGGACTGTTGGGAACTTGATCCTGCTTCACTTCCTTCAAATTTGCTTACTGTTGGTGGGGAAGCTGACATTGAGTAGGGAAAACTGACATGCTTTATGATAGCTCTTCTTTTCTGATTCAGGGGTTGAGGTAGAAAATATATGGATGTAAATTAAATACCCTGCGAGGTAATTATGCAACTGATCACTTTTTGTGTTTTCTGTAATCATGACTGCCTATTCTGGTCTGATCATTTACTTTAGTAATTTTGTTAAAAAAATTAACTTGGTTATTTCTCCAAACACAAGTGAGTGTGGGAGTGCAGCACACAAGTAACTGAGGCACAAGTACCTCATGGTTTAAAGGACTAACTAACCAATGGGTTTAATCTCAAGATTTAGAGGAACTTATTGAAAACTGAAAGACACACTTCAGATATTTTTGATGATCTATATAGGTAACTATGATAGCCCTCATGTATGGATTGGTTGCAGTCGAATATGTAGTTTGTGTTTAGATTGGTGGTCCATCTGTCCATAAATGCAGCCACAAGTATGAGCTGTCCCCTGGTATCTATACTCATAGGTTTGCTGAATTTTCTAGGTTCAAGGATTTTTCTTAATACGTGGTCATGTTCTGTTTCTTGGTTGGGTCAAAAAAAAAAAACCTAATGAGATGCCATGCTATAAGAGCACACGCATTTTTTTTTACATTTACGCATGTGTGTATATAACATTTTTAGGCTTCTATGATCTATGGAAAAGGGCTTCCATAATCCTCAAAGGAAATTTGAAAAAGTACCGTCGATTTTTCTATTTGCAGGTTGCATTCTGTGGATGGGAATGGGGTTGTAATATTGCCCTTGTCTGGACATAAACTTGAGCACATCACTCACACCTTGACTTTTTCACTATTTAACATGCTCTTGTCAAATCATTTGCTAAGTCATTCTTTCTCTTCAGATTGCAAGCTCCGCATTTACAGTCTGCTTTATGTGCAGCTTCTATTGATGAAGATTTCAGATTTGATGAGTTCAAAATCTCTTTTGTATTCCTTTCTAACAATTGATCCTTGTTTTTCGATTGGTTCTTTAGCCTTTGCTTTCTCTTATTAAGAGGATCCTCCATCCATCAAAAAGAAGCTGGCAGTTGCATTTAGCCAAGTTCATCCTACCAGCAATCATATGCGAGGCTTAATTCACTTTGTTCTGTTGCAAACTTTTGGATTTTATGTGGAGGTTTGAGAAACTGATGTCCTCAAGCTTTCTAAGTAACAAAGTTATTTACAGCTTTCAGACATTAGCTTGTTGAACTTACTAGCCTAATATCAATTCCGGGTTACTGCTGGAGCACTCGATTGCTCTGTTGATTGACCATTCTGCAGATACTTAGCTGCTTATGAGAATTTGCAGGTCGCAGGTGATTTGCTAGATGAGAGAATGGCAACTTAAACTAAGCAACTCTGTTGTCAAAGTCACTGGTTTTGCTATTTCAGCTAGTTTGCAAACTGTCATAATATTTAACAGTAGGTCAAGATGGACCTTATGCAAAAACTGCAGCAGAATATGCAGACAAGTAATTGACTTTTGAGCAGTCACAACTTCACTGCTCCTAAACTCAGATGTCAATTGTTGCCGGGAGATGAATAAAAAAACTTACAGCAGCTAAAGCACCGAAAAAGAAGCCATAGAAAGCTACAAAACTCAGCCTGGACGGTCGCTGTCTGCACAAATAGTTGTGAGGTTACCAGTTACTTGAATCCCTTGGCAACAAGGAACTGTGTACTCATAATAAATATACTGTTGTTATCGCGCAGGCCATGAGGTCGGTCGTTGGCAGGAAGTTGATTGGTACACAAGCCATGTGGTTGTACTGCTGAATCAGAATGCTATCGTTAGGCAAATGGTTTACGCTGAAACTTCCTTGCAAGCTGATAACATTTTTGAGGAACAAAGTATACTCAAGAACAATTCTTGTCATTCTTGCTG
>Ga0307515_10015171_pt1 | contig 14210 bp, 13 predicted proteins | sample 17_EM_MG_FD_194513 | JGI IMG/M metagenome (GOLD analysis project Ga0307515, IMG submission 194513) | Populus trichocarpa ectomycorrhiza microbial communities from riparian zone in the Pacific Northwest, United States - 17_EM | ecosystem: Host-associated > Plants > Roots > Unclassified | place...
TCCTGCCTTGTCAAAGGCGCTCCCAGACTTGTCACCAGCGCTCCCAGACTTGTAGCCGGCACTCCTGGGTGCACCCAAAGTTCTCTCCGGCACACCAAGGTGTTCCCAAACCTATCACAATCACTCCAATGGTACTCCTGTACCAGTCATCGGAGTTTTCAATTACTCCGAAGGCCAGTCGGAATGCCCTCCTACAGTCTGATACTCTTCCGAAATTCACGCATCTAAGTTTACACTCCACATCCTCTCAGACACTTCTGGAGTCTTCCAGAGACTAAAATACATTTTGCTGATGTGTGCGAGCATAATCCAGGGCCACAACCTCCGGCACCTGCCCCACGGCCACAAACCACGGAGCCTCCCACACGACCACGATATCCGGCGACTCATACCCTCAGTTGGCTGGAGTTTGTGGGGTTTGTGACACCTCAAAAACCTCGCCCAGCGGCGCCAACTCTGCGAGAAGCTGAGGCAGCCGAAAACACCTCACATATCGATGTGGCGCAGTAGCTACTCGGCGAATCGGCAGGTTGCGACAGTCTCCTTGATGTCCCTCTCTCGCATTTCATTCTCCCGGACGTCCCGTTCCCGGACGTCCCTCTCCCTGATGCCCCTCTCCGTGCTGTCCCGCTGCCTGAGGCGCGCCCGGATGGCTCGGTAAGCGAGGAGTGAACCAGTCTTCGTGTTGCGTTTGGGTTAGCGTCCGGTTCTTGTCTTGTGAGTTTCTTTTGCTGTAATCTATTCATCTGAGGCTCTGATTAAGGCACACGTGGAGGTGTTTTGTTCATTTGAGTTAGGGTTGTGGGCTTGTCTGTTTCCTTTGTTCTGATCTATTTATCTCAGGCATAGATTATTACACGCGTCACGAGGTTTTTGAATTGCTCAGGCTGTATTCTTTATTTATTCATAGTTTTATGGGACATCACGCATGCAGTGTTTTTGCAATTCCTGGGGTGACGGTGTTGAGTCTCAATAAATCTCTCAAGTATCGTGAGCTTATACCTACACCAGTCTGCTCAGGCCCAGATCCAACATTTGTCCCTTTCAACAGTGAATACTACACTCCACCCGTGTCGTCGACAATGTCAGAGAAGACCCCATTCCGTTGCCACGAATTTTCATGTCGTAAGAAGTTCACCTCAGACAGCTGGCCACTTAAACATATCAAATAACACCATCCTGAACACCTTCAAGTTGCAAAGAATATGACTGTTTGCAGGGCGCCCCGACCCGTTGAACCCGCTCACCATCCAGAATCCAACACTAACAAAGATCCAGTCGAAGACTTGGACGCGGTTCCCTACCTCCACCACATTGAACACATCGCAGACTCGGAGAGTCACCCACCGCCACCTCCTCTGCCGCGGACGAAATCATACCCCCGCACCGGCGCACTGCTGAGCAATTACATTGCTGAGCCATGGGAACGCGACGCTCAGGGTTGCCTTGGGACAAACCTACAGAACAATCCCTACTCCCCGTGTGCAACGCGTGAAGAGTAGAAATATATCCTGTGTGGGATCAAGAAGAATGGTATGCAGACGTATGATGACAACGTGCTGAAGGAAGAAGACACCGCTCTGCGTTTCCCAAGCTTCAAAAATGGGGATAGCATTCAGAAGGTCATGGCTAGCATGCCAGACGATCAGGCTCACGGGGAGTGGGAACTATACACCCTGGAGGATATGAGATGCGATGACAATCACCAACGGCCTATCAATTACTGGAGTCGAGACATCATCAAAAGCATGAGATGGTTGATGCGGCAGGCAGCCTACACCGAGCATCACATTGACGGACCTCAGCGTTGCTTTAACAGCAATAGGGCACCGAAACGCCTCTCTACTGAAATGCACACTGCGGACTGGTGGTGCGAGACAGAGGTAAGCAGAGATACTCGAGGATAATCACGTGCTAATCGATGTCAGGGCAACGCTCAGACTGGGGGATACACTGGTTCCCTTGATCTTCATGTCCGACGGAACACATATCTCGAATTTTGCTGGCGACAACAAAGAGTGGCCTGTATATATGACAATTGGCAATCTATCTTCGAAGATCCGCCAGATGCCCTCAGCGCACACTGTGGTAATGGTCGCTCTCCTTCCGATTCCAATCAAGAACCACGATATTCCTCAGAACGTGCTGGATGAGCAGTGGCAAACACACCGTGAGGTGCTGAACGAAGTACTCTGGCGGGTACTCCAGCCTATCACCTTTAACCTCAATCCCAGTGCTGAGAGCAGGTATTACAATGTTCTCTGGGCAGATGGCAACTTCAGGTGTTGCAATCCGGTTGTAGCAGCATGGGTTGCAGATTGCCCAAAGTATAGCGACCTACATCATCTCGATGGGCATGTCTGTTTTTGGTGCGAATGTCCCAAGAACGAACTTGAAGATTATATCCCTTCTGAGAAGCAAGACCCCGGGCGGGATCACAACCTATATAGAACGCTCAGCGATGCCAACACGAAGGTAGCCGATGGCGAACTCTCCTCGCGCAATGTCCACCGAGTATCCAATGTTTTTGGACATATTACCTGTATTCTGAGTGTACTCCGGAAGCCCGACCTCCTCCATACAATGCAAATCGGTATGCTTGACCACTTTTAGAGGTGGAGTTTCCACTTCATAAAGACGCACGAACTTCTTGACAAGTACAATGCAATCTGGTTATCGGTGCCTGCTGACCACGACCTCACACCAAAAAATAAGTCATATGAGGAAGATTCTCAATTGAATGGGAAGGAGATGAAACAAATGAGCTGGTACCTGCTTTGAGTAGTAACCCAGTCTGTACGAGGTGGAAGCCCCGCTCAGCGTGCCATATTCAATCCCGCAATTGAGTCCACACGGGCATTGTTAGAATTCCATATGTATGGTCAATATAAATCTCACGATGATGCAACTTTGAGCTACATGGAGGACGTCTTGCATCATTTTCACACCTTCAAAAATGTTTTCCTGGTATAGTGTTCCAAATTAGGTATAGCCTAGTTGGATATATTTCTTAATTGATTAAAGTTAGCTACTTTTATTTTTGCAAAATGTACTGAACATAGAATACTTTGCTGAGTCATAACATGAAACTTGGCATTACTATCTCGAAATGACAAATCAAAAACAAACTAACTCAAATGGGAATTATTATTAAAGATATTCAGTTATTTGTTGATTATAGATGGAGGTATTCCAAATATGGTTAGTTTCATTATGATTTGTCATGAAGATATATACACCAAAAGTTTCAAAATATTACTAAACCAGCAATAGTACGTCTATTACATATTTCATTATTAAAACTAGACTCACTTTCCACTATAAAACAATGTAACAGACTAAGCTATACCCCTTTGGGAATAATGAACCAAGTTTGAAAATCCCGCAAGGATATGAACACAATCGTACAGAATATGTTTCTTGCCGGAGTACACTGCATAATTGAGAAATGCCAAACCTGAATTTTACAATGCTCAGAATACTGAGAATGCCATTTCATTTTTTGCTGATGCGTCAACGAAGCATCAACGATTCATGGTCCTGTATTTTTCATATCCTAGGGGTCAACAGGTTGTAAATAGTCATAAACGTAGTAATGGCTGCCTCTATGGGCAAAAAAACATTTCAAACCCCCTCTGCCCCATCGTGACACTGAGCATCAACAGAGTGTCAACGATTCTTGGTCATGTATCTTGGATTATCTAGGGGGCGACAGGTTGTACATAGTAATATAACACGTATTTTCTGCCTTTACAGGCCAAGAAGAAAGTGATACGCTCCCTGCCCCATTGTGAAATTGAGCGTCACCAGAGTGTCAACACTTGTTGGCCTTTCATTATGGATAATCACAGCACGATGTGGCTGTTATTGTCTATACACCTAGTTTTGGCTGTTTTGGTCAGCCAACAGGCTCACATATACGGAGTGGTAGCCCTGAACATATCATAAGTCATTACTGTCTGGGAGAATGTGGTGGCATTAGTTGGCCATATCAATCTGAGCATAATGGCGGCAATATCCCTGTTTATGGATGCTTGTGATCAATTGCCACTCATAATACTGATCATGCAAGACCGAAAATGGTTGACGCTTGGTCGAAGGTCATTTTCAAGATGGTGTAGGGTGATGTTCACTTTCACTTTTTGCTATCAAGGTGGCCAATACTTAGTTTATGACTGGATTTAACCAGTCACCCCCAAGATTACCCAAGATTCACGACCAACAATCGTTGATGCTCCGTTGACACTCATTTTCAGACTATGGCAGAGTGCGTATATTTATTCGTGTTGATCATTAAGGATGCCATTACATCACAAATCAACCGCGACGTATCAATATGAGTCATTTACGATTATCAGTAGCATATCTGAATGCGACCATTAATGTCACTCCCGAAATGTGGAACTGGTGATTAGAACAGACTGGGCTAGGGAACCCTCGGAAAACCCGCGGGTTGACTGGTATGGGTCTGGGTTGGGTCTGCCACGCGTCAGCCGGTCGGGTTTTTGGACGGGTCTGAAACCGAATTGATTCATTTCTGCGGTCCAAACCACGCCAGCTGGTGGAATACCTATACCACTTGCTGGAACAACCTATGCCGTTGCCCAGGTCATATTACATGTCGGCAGTGTTTTGTTCGTCATTGTGAATGTTCATATCATGGAGCCCATCCTCTGGAGGCATGGATGCTTGTCGCGCGACAATTGGGCTAACTCAGACGAGATGAGATGATAGGTTCTCCATTCTTGACATTCTCAGAGCCAAGCGCGATCGACCTCCGGCAGCTTTCTCTGAAGGTATTGTAGACAATATAGGATACAATTGACATGTAAGCTGTTCATTTCCTGTTGATTGTGTCGTTTTTGACAATAGTAGTACAACTCGTGTATCCTGGTGAGTGGAATGTTTGCAATATTCGAAATTTGAGTATAATGTTTCGGCACATACACCTACAAATAGCCACAGACATATCCTGTGATAGTAGTGTGGCACCCAAGAGCAAGTGAGTATTGATGGAGATTATATTTGTAACATATTCGATACTGATCAAAGTATTGCAGCGGCGACCCATACACAATGGCGCTTACCCGGCCTCCCGTCAGGTGTACCTGTTACATACCCATGGCAAACCCAGCGACAATGGAGTGTCAATGAATAATAAGTCAGGTAAGTGTAAACTGAATTAGTTATTGTTATATATACTGACAGTGGTGGCAGCCTTTATGGGCAGAAGGGAAAGCTACATGCTCCCTGGTCCATCTGGTCGATGAGGGTCAACTGAGCGATCACTATTTTTCCTGTGGCATCTGGGTTAATCTAATTGCCGAATGATTGCAGACATCTATATACCAGCAATCGACAGACTGTATAGGCAGATATGCACCTGATGTTGCTGCGACAGCCTCCTAAACAATCACCACCTCGTTCATTTTCAATGCCGCGACTGAGTCATCCTGAGCGTTTAAGCATATATTAGTGGTCACAACTTTGTATATCGCCATTGATGGTTATATTGCACTTTGACAAACCATAATGCAAGAGCAAAAATCGTTGAGACTGGATTGATGGTCATTTTCATGTTCATGTAGAGAGCGTGTCGCTTGCTTTTTGGCCTATAATGGAATTGTATCAGTATGCATTAAAAGGGCCCAGTCTCAACCTGACTACCAAGACCAAAAAACTTTCATGGTCTGTTGACGCTCAGTTTCAGAATCGGATAGGGAGTGTATCAGTTTCTCATTGGCCAATACAGGCAACCTGTGTGCCATTTATTAATGTCTGCAACCAATCACCATATAGAGTAACCATGATGCAGAGCAAAACATTGTTGACACACCATTGCCGATCACTTTCAAAATGCCGCAGAAAGTGCGTCACACTCTCTATTGATTATGAATCCAGCCAATACCTCATTTATGAACATCTGGATCCAATTGCCACTCAGATTACCCAAGATGCAAGACTAAAAATCATTGACTGACTGTTGACTCTCATTTTCTGATTGGAGCAGACTACGTGTCTCACTTGTTTTTGATTATGAAGGTGGCCTATATATCAGAAACAGAGAACGATTTACCAATGTCAACATTTTGTGATTTGCATTAGAACATCTCAATGAAACAGTGAACAGAAAACCCGGAAAACCAAAACCCGGGATTTGCACTAACGTGTATCCCCCAAACCCGGCAAAATCGATGGGTTGAGATGTACGTGTCTGACTTTGGCCTGGCATGTCACTAGGTCAGATATCTGGCAGGTTTGGAATCGAACTGAAGAATTTTAGTGGTCCAGAACTGGACCGCTGCCGGGTCATCTGGACCCGATGCTATCACTAATCTGGAGGTGATAGTTCAGCATAGCGCCACGACTGGAGCTGACACTGTAATCGTTGGTCAAATTATAGATGTAGGAATATAGCGCATTGAGTACAACGTGGTCTGCCGAGAGAGTAGAGAATGTCTCAGCGCGCAAGACAGTCGATCATGGGATGATGCAGTATGCGGTGTATGCTGTACTCAGTGTATGCTGTACTCAGTATATGCTGTGTTTAGAGTTAACTGTTGATCCTGACATGGAGAGATCGTGAGGGATGACTGAACTTAGTGATGGTTGGGTTGATGACGAGAAAGAGAGAGATGAGTGGTGATGGGGCAAATCATCATGAGAATCTGGGATTTAAGAGAATTTTGTGTGTAAGTCATTTACTATGACCGAGACAGCAGGTACATGTTCTGATCCGCTGTATACTATTCTCGATACCAGGTCTTCCCCATTCAATCAGGCAAGATGTACAGTAGCCAAATGTAAATCGGTCTGGAGGCCACATGCAAATCACCCTGACACTCTGGTTTACATCACCGGTGCTCCTAAGTAATTCCATATGCTTCAAGGCCCCCCTTGAGTGAAGCAAATTGCTCTCAGACTCTGCAAGAGCATTCTCAGGTGCGCCTGGAAGCACCTGCCGGTATGGAGGTGCTTTCAGAATGCTACAATGTTGGACATATAGGTTAGTCAAATTGTGTGGCAGCTGAGACCTTTGCACGGGCTGTGGGAGACATCATCAGCAAAATGTAATTCGGTCCGGAAGACACACACAATCCTCTCAAACACTCCGGGCAACCTCACCAGTGCTTCTATGTACTTCCAGACTCTCCCTGACCCCCCTGGAGCTAAGCAAAGTGCTCTCAGACTCTGCAACAGCATTCTCAGGTGCTCCAGAGAGCACCAACAGTTATGGAGGTGCATTCAGCATGCTCTGTCTAGGATAGTCAAATTAGGGAGCTCCTGAAACCTCCACGCAGATCTGCGGGAGACTTGGAGAGAAGCTGAGACTGGTGCCCACCTCGGTAGGGCACTTTGAAAGCAGCCGAGAACCCTGTGCAGCTCTGCGGGATACTTGATGCCATCTTCTCATAGCAGTGGTTCTTACATAACCACACAGCATTTCGTCTTATCATATTCATCTTTGTTACAGTCACAACATTCGCTACATCACAACATGGCATCCACTTTTCAAGTCTATCTCATTATAGACATATGGTCAAGCTGGCCGCAGATGGTACTCAAGTATTATTGGATGAGCACCAGGCCACGCCCATTGAGAGAACATTGAGTGATACACCATTTGGAGGCCGTTCAGGTGAAACGATGAAGCTAGAATGCTGGGGGCCCAAAATCAACCCTCCACTGCTTCTCGCGGAACATCCAAATGGCATTCATGAGCAAGAGTTGTTCTGGTTCAAAGAGCGTATGAATTGGGTGAGTCGATAGGATACTACCCGGCGTTGAGGATCTCAGGCACTTGCCTAGATCCAGAATATCACCCACTGAGTGAGTGAGACCAACAGTTGGGAAAGATAGAATGTGTATTTTCATTGTATGATGACAAGAGATGCAAATGAGATGATGACTATCTACTCTGGGGTCTGCCGAATAGATACTCCTTGTCACCTTTCCACCTCCATTACCCCTGTATCTCCATAGACCCGCTGATGCATCTTGAAGATTAACTTGGAGGCTGTGATCAAGTATGGAGATGCACTGGGAGGCCGTAATTGTGCGAGTTTATAGACACACTTGGAGACTGCATCAGCAAAAAATATTTCGGTCCAGGCAGAATGGCTCAGTCAGAGTGCACGCACTCCGTCAGAGCCGTCAGAGACACCTCGGTGGCGGGGAACTCTGCGCCTGCCGTGAATTCAACGCGTCGCATTCCAGATCGCCCTCTCATCGCTGTTTCACCGTTTCTTCTCGTATTGATGGTCTCCTATTTTAAACGATCACTCTCACGTTGTGGCCAACTGTCACCATACGTCAGAATGGGTTCATTGGGTCTGCGCTTGAATTGGGATTGCAATGCGATGGGTGACACTGCGAAAATCTCTCCTCTCGTTTCTTCTACCTGCGCGCGAAATGCAATTCTCTCTCTACTAATTATACAGGATTGCATGGCGATGGGTGACGCTGGGAATATCTCTGCTCGCGTTCCTTCTGCCTGGGCGCAAAATGCCATTCTCTCTTTCCTAATTATACGGAATTGCAAGGTGATGGGTGATGCTGGGAATATCTCACCTCACGTTCCTTCAACCTGCGCGCAAAATGCCATTCTCTCTTTACTAATTATGCACATCATTCCAAGTCGCCAGGTCTGTGTGGCTATTGACAATCCATCGTTCATTCCGTCCATCTCCTGTCTCACTACTAGTAGCTATCTCTAGAATGACGTGAGCGCAGCCAACAATATTTCCCACGCTGAAAACTTGCAAAGCAACCGCTGCTGGTGCTTTTCACACTTGTACAAATTTCGAGACGGGATCCAAGTTACCCAAATGTTCAGGTATTGTGGTCAGCGCCAGGGCTAACCAGTACTCAACGAAAGCTCCATCCTTGTTTAGGAGTTGGATTTTGAATAGTCGTTGCAGTTACCACGGAAGACGCCCATTCAGTGCGCCATAACATCTCCCCGGGTGATGCTTAACCCATACCCAGTCATTCCATCAATCCCCTCCGCGCCAGCTCTGGCTGCCGGTCCATCGACACATCTGCGATATTTGTTCACCATCTTAACCCTCAACTTGAACAGAAATACGATAGCAAATACTGAGCTCCATTGCGTGCAGTTGTTCATCCGATATATACGTCTTGTTAGGATCCTTATGCTTGATGAACACTAGCGTGCCGCTGTATATTGACACGCAGTGCATTGCATCCTCTGTACTGTCGAGAAATGCTCTGAAGTCTTTGATCATAGCGTCAGGATCCTTTCCATCACGGCGGTTTTGGGGCCCCATGAATTCAGCCTTCACATATAGCTGGGAGCCCACGGGGGTAGCCAGATCACCACCGGAAAAGACGACATTGCAGGAGGCAGCGCTGTTCTCCCGAGGCTGAGCGAGGGCTTGGAGATTGAGCTCCCCGATTTCGAGGCAGAGAAAGCAACGCTGAAAGGTGAGTACTTGCGGCAGGTAGTTGAGATTGTGATTGGAGGCGTTTCAAACGTCCTTGGGGTTCGTTTTATGTTCTTGTTCACGTCTCTCGGCAGAATACTGTTGCAAGGCTCCGTATGAACAAATCTGTTCGACCCAATGAGACATCAAGCATCAGCAAAAAACATTTCCGTCCGGGCGGAATGCCTGAGTCAGAGTGGACGCGCTCCGTCAGAGCCATCCGAGACACCCTGGTGGCGGATTACTCAGCGGCCAGTGTTGATACCACGCGTCGTGTGGTATATCGCCCTCTGATCACCGTTTCGGTACAGGCTTGCATCGGGATTGCAATGCAATGGGTGACGCTGCGATAATCTCTCCTCTCGTTCCTTCTACATTAAGCTCGAGGAGCGTAGGAAGAATGTGACAAGATCTGATACTACCAGGCCGTAAGGGTCCACGCAATTGCGCGGATCCACAAAATCTCGGAAAGAGTGAGTCAGACCAAAAGTTGGGAAAGATAGACTGTGTATTTTCATTATATGACAAGATGAGATGATAATGAGATTGTGTCTATCTATCTACCCCTCTCCCGAATATATACTCCTGGTCGCCCATTCCACCTGCGTTACCCCTGTGTCTCCGCACACTCACCGTCTCTGCTGGACGATAACCTTGGAGGCCATGATCGAGCCAGTTCGGAGATGCACGTGGAGGCCGAGATCGAGTGAACTCAGAGATGCACTTTGAAGCCATGATCGAGCGAGTTTGGAGATGCAATTGAGGACCGAGATTGAGTGACCTCAGAGATGCACTCCAACGTCGTGATCGAGCGAGGTGGAGATGCAGTGGGAGGCTGTGATCGACTCGTGAGTTTGGAGATGCACTTGTAGGCCGAGATTGAGTGAACTGGGAGCTGCACTTGGAGGCGGTGTTCGAGCGAGTTTGGAGATGCACTTGCAGGCCGAGATTGAGTGAACTGAGAGCTGCACTTGGAGGCCGTGATCGAGCAAGTTTGGAGATGCACTTGGAGGCCGAGATTGAGTGAACTGAGAGCTGCACTTGGAGGCCATGATCGATCGAGTTTGGAGATGCACTGGGAGGCCGTGATCAAGCGAGTTTGGAGATGCACTTGCAGTCTAGGATCAACCGAGATTGGAGGAGTACTTGGAGGCGGTCGATTTGCAGGTAGGCGCGACTGCAGCTGATACTCTATTCATCTTAGGTGTATGCTGTACTCGGTGTTAACTCATGATTATGGCATGGAGAGATAGCGAGGGATGACTTAACTTCGTGTTCTTAGGTGATGGTAGAGTTGAGCACAAGAAAGAGAGAGATCAGAGGAGATGGGGGAAATCATCATGAGAAACTGGGACTTGAAAGAATTTCGTGTGGCACTGAATCGACCATCCCCGATACGGCAGATACGAGTCCCGATCTGGCGGGTAATATCACCGATATGGGATTTTCTAAACTCAATCAGGCAAGTCGTACTACTGATTTCTCATAGCCGCTCGTATTCTCCATATCGTTCTCATCTTCATCCCCCATCTCCCTTTTTCTTGTCCACAACTCTACCATCATTGCAAGAACACAAAGTTATGTCATCCCTCTCTATCTCTCCATGCCATCATCATGAGTTAACACCGTGTAGAGCATACACCTATGATGAATAGAGTGTCAGCTGCCGTCGCGCCTCCCTCCAAATCGACCACCTCCAAGTACTCCTCCAATCTTGCTCGATCATTGCCTACCAGTGCATCTCCAGACAGGCTCGATGACCTCTCTATCTCTCCATGCCTTAATCATGAGTTACCACCGAGTACAGCTTACACCTAAGATTGTCTCTCGTCCCTTCACTCTCACGATTTCAAGTTGACCCGTTAATGAAGCTTCAGCTTCTGGCGTACCTCCCTACTGATCCACCGCCACCAGCTCATTCTACTCAAGAGCTTCAAAGGTAAAGTCACCTCGTCACATTCCCACGGTTTCCAGTTAACTAACCGATTAATCGGGTATCAGGACCTGGCGCGCTTCCGACCGACCGCCTCCAGTTCGAACTCGTCCAAGTACTCATCCAATCTCGCTCCATCATAGCATGCTACAAGTGCATCTCCAAACTCGCTCGATCACGGCCTCCCAGTGCATCTCCAAACTCGATCGATCATGGCCTCCAAGTGCATCTCCAAACTCGCTCGATCGCAGCCTCCAAGTGCAGCTCTCAGTTCACTTGGCGTCGGCCTCCAAGTGCATCTCCAAACTTGCTCGATCACCGCCTCCAAGTGCTGCTCTCAGTTCACTCAGTCTCGGCCTCCAAGTGCATCTCCAAACTTGCTCGATCACCGCCTCCATGTGCAGTTCTCAGTTCACTCTAACTCGGCCTCCAAGTGCATCTCCAAATTCGCTCGATCACGGCCTCGGAGTGTATCTCTGAGTTCACTCAATCTCGGTATCCAATTGCATCTCTAAACTCACTTGATCACGGCCTCAAAGTGCATCCCTGAGTTCACTTGACCTCTGCCTCCAAATGCATCTCCAAACTCACCTGATCAGGCCTCACAGTGCATCACCAATCTCCCTCGATCATGGCCTCAGAGTGTATCTCTGAGTTGTAGATTAGTAGCTATATAGATACATGGATACATAGATGAGAATACAACCTGAATACATGAGGTTTAAAAATCGTGGCACGATTAGTAGTAGCTATGAGTTCCAGGCGCACCGGCACCGTTCTGAATGAAGATGTTGTTGTTTGCGGAATGCTCAACTGTGATTTGAGGTGCTCCCAGATGCACCCAAGTTTGTCGCCGGCGCTCCCAGGCACTCTGCTATGCAACACGACCCATCGCCTGGGCGATGGGAAGCGTGTAATACTCTGTGAGAGGGTACGAGGTTCCGTCAGAGCCGTCAGAGCCGTCCGGAACACCGCTCTGTTTCAGAGGGAAACTGGGGTTGTTGCTGACGAGTGGATCTTCGCAAAGTTGAGGTCGGTATCCAACTCCTTGTAAATATCCTTTTGACTGATATAATCCCACCCGGTGTACATTTCACGCCACTCCTTGGACAGCGTCCAAGTTTCAGCATTTGTTTCATCAGCAAAAAACATTTCGGTCTGGGCGGAATGGCTCCGGCAGAGTGGACGCGCTCCGTCAGAGCCGTCAGAGACACCCCGGTGGCGGATTACTCCGCGCCCAGCGTCAAGACCAGGCGTCGCGTCACATATTGCCCTCTGATCGCCGTTTCGCTGTTTCTTCTCGCTCTGTTGGTCTCCTATTTTAAACAAACACTGTGGCGTTGTGGCCAACTGTGACGATACATCGGAATGGGTTCATTGGGTACGAAGATCTCTGGACGCGTTCCTTCTACATTACACTCGGGGAGCGTAGGAAGGTGAGAAGATATAATACTACCCGGCCGTGAGGATCTGTGCAATTGCGTGGATCTCGGACAGAGCGAGTGAGACCAAAAGTTGGCAAAGATAGAGTGTCAATTTTCATTGTATGATAAGAGGAGATGGAAATGAGATGATGTCTATCTAGTCCGGGGTCTGCCGAATATATACTCCCTGTCACTCTGTCCACCTCCGTTACCCCTGTATCTCCGTACGACCGCCGTCGCTCCTTGAAGTTGTACTCGATCGAGTGAACTCAGCGATATACTCCGAGGCCTTGATCGAGCATGTTTGGAGATGCACCTGGAGGCGGTAATCGAGCGTATTTGGAGATGCACCTGGAGGCCGTAATCGAGCGAGTTTGGAGACACACTTGGAGGCCGTGATCGAGCGAGTTTGGAGATGCACTTGAGTGCTATGATCGAGCCAGATTGGAGGAGTACTTGGAGGCGGTCGATTTGGAGGGAGGCGCGACGGCAGCTGAGACTCTATTCATTGGTTAACTTGTAATTGTGGGAATGTAGAGAGTTGAGTACAACATCCGCCGAGAGATGAGAAACTGGCTGGAGCGGCAGACTGTCGATTTTGGGATGATGCTGTACTTGGTGTATGCTGTACTCTGTGTTAACTCATGATTATGGCATGGCGAGATAGAGAGGGATTACTTAACTTCGTGATCTTAGGTGATGGTAGAGTTGAGGACAAGAAAGTGAGAGATCGGGGGAAATCATCACGAGAAACTGGGACTTAGAGAATTTCGTGTGCGAGTCAATTGACCATCCCCGATATGGCAGGTACGAGTCCCGATCCGGTGCGAACTAACACTGATACGAGGTCTTCCCAACCCAATCAGGCAATTCGTACCCCTGATTTCTCATATCCGCTCGTATCCTCCATATCATTCTCATCTTCATCCTCCATCTCTCTCTTTCTCGTCCACAACTCAACCATCATCGCAGAATACAAAGTTAAGTCATTGCTCTCTATCTCTCCGTGACATGATCATGAGTTGACACCGAGTACAGCATACACCGAGTACAGCATCCACGCAAGATTGTTTGTCTTCCCTTCATTCTCATGATTACGAGTTGACCCCTGGATGTACCTTCAGCTTGCGGCGTACCTCCCTACATGATTCCCACAGTTGCGAGTTAACTAACTGATGAATAGAGTCTCATCACCCGGTGCGCCCTCCATCGATCGCCTCCAAGTACTCGTCCAATCTTGCTCGATCACGGCCTCCAAGTGTATCTCCGAACTGGCACGATTAAGGCCTCTAACTTCGCACGAGCATGGCCTCCAAGTGCATCTCCAAACTCGCTCAATCACGGCCTCCAAGTGCATCTCTGAGTTCACTCGATCTACGTCTCCAAGTGCATCTCTGAGTTCACTCG
>Ga0307515_10015172_pt1 | contig 14210 bp, 11 predicted proteins | sample 17_EM_MG_FD_194513 | JGI IMG/M metagenome (GOLD analysis project Ga0307515, IMG submission 194513) | Populus trichocarpa ectomycorrhiza microbial communities from riparian zone in the Pacific Northwest, United States - 17_EM | ecosystem: Host-associated > Plants > Roots > Unclassified | place...
CGCCATCGGCTTCATGTTCGCGATCGAGAAGACCAAGGAATCGGGCGTCGGCGTGGCCGTGCTGCTGGCCTTCACCTTCTTCATGGGCCTGATGCTGTCGCGCCTGCTGTCGGTGATCCTGGGCTTCTCGAACGGCACCTCGCTGATCATGACCGCCTTCGGTGGCACGGCGCTGGTCTTCTTCGGCATGGCCTCGCTCGCCACCGTGATCAAGCGCGACCTGTCCGGCATGGGCAAGTTCCTGTTCGTCGGCGCGCTGGTGATCATGGTCGCCGGCATCATCAACGTTTTCGTGCAGTCCAGCGCCGCGTTCCTGACCATGTCGGTGCTGTGCATCGGCCTGTTCTCGGCCTTCATGGTCTACGACCTGAAGCGCGTGATCGACGGCGGCGAAACCAACTACATCAGTGCCACGCTGGCGCTGTACCTGGACATCTACAACGTGTTCCAGAGCCTGCTCAGCCTGCTGGGCATCTTCGGCGGCGAAAGTGACTGAGCAATCGTTGGCGCGGCTACCGTGCCAACACGACCAAGGGCCCTGCGCGGGCCCTTTTTCTTTGCCGCCCAGCAGCACAATGGACCCCGCCATCCCCTTCGCTTGAATCCCTCACGATGAACGCACCGGACTGGAACCAACCGTTGGCCGCATTGCCCTCGCGCTGCGAGGTGCTTGTGGTCGGTGCCGGCCCCGCAGGCAGCGCCTGCGCACGCCTGCTGGCTCATGCCGGCCGTGACGTGGTGCTGGTGGATGCTCAGGCGTTTCCGCGCGACAAGGTGTGCGGCGACGGGCTGGTGCCAGACACCCACGCCGCGCTGCGCCGGCTGGGCATGCACGAACGGGTGATGGCCCTGGCACAGCGCGCCAAGGCCGCCCAGTGCGTGGCGCCGAGCGGCAGCTTTATCGACGTGCCGGGCGAATTGGCGGTGCTGCCGCGGCGGGAACTGGACGCGTTGCTTTGCGCTGGTGCCGTCGAGGCCGGTGCGCGCATGATCGCGCCGGCCCGATTCATCAGCCCGTTGCGTGATGGAAACGGCCGCGTGATCGGTGCCCGACTGGGCCACGCGGGCGCGACGCACGAAATCCAGTGCCGCTGGCTTGTGCTGGCCACCGGCGCCACGCCAGCTGCCCTGTTGGCCGCCGATCTGTGCGAAAGGCGCACGCCCAGTGCGATGGCGCTGCGCACCTATGTCCGGCACCCCGGCATGGCCGACGAGATCCCCAACCTGCGCTTTGTCTGGCACCGGCGCCTCAGCGGTGGTTATGGCTGGATCTTTCCCGCGCCAGGCGGCATGTTCAACATCGGCGTTGGGCTGCTCGACAGCCACACCTCGGCAGCCGACGGCACACCGCGCAAGGCGCGCAACCTGCGCGAGTTGTTCGACGATTTTCTGGCCGTGGACCCGATCGCCGGGCGACTGATGCGCGAGGGCGAAAGCCAGGGCGAACTGAAAGGCGCCCCCCTGCGCTGCGACCTGGACGGTGCCAAGTGGCTGGCACCTGGTGTGCTGGTCACCGGTGAAGCCGCGGGCGCGACCTACGCCTTCACCGGCGAAGGGATCGGCAAGGCGCTCGAAACCGGCATCGCCGCGGCGGAGAGCCTGACAGCTGGTGTAGATCGCGATGACGTGGTGTTGGCTGACTACCAATCCCGGCTGGATGCCCTGCGACCGCGCTTCGAGATGTTCCGCAAGGCCGCCAGCTTCAACCGCTTTCCGCTGCTGGTCAGCCTGGTCGTCTGGCGCGCCCGCCACAGCGAACGGATGATCGCCCGGCTGTCCGACATCCTGAACGAGCGCCGCATGCCGGGCAGCCTGCTGTCCTGGCGCGGGTTCAAGGGGATGATGTTCGGGTGACATAGAGCCCCCACGCCCCTCTCGGGGCTGCCCCCCGAGGGGGCTCGCGCAGCGGACTGGCAGAGCCAGATCCGCGCACGCCACTTGAAGTAGGCGGCGCTGCGCGCGCCTAGGGCTCAGTCGCGTTCGAAGACGGCGATGGATTCGACGTGGGCGGTGTGGGGGAACATGTTGACAGCGCCAGCCGCCACGCAGCGATAGCCTGCGACGTTCACCAGCAGGCCTGCATCACGCGCCAGTGTAGCCGGGTTGCAGCTGACGTAGACGATGCGCTTGGGTGGCTGCCAGTCGTCGCGTGGTGATTCGGCCAGGTCGGCCACCGCCTTGGCCAGCGCGAAAGCACCCTCGCGCGGCGGGTCGACCAGCCACTTGTCGGCGCGACCGAAAGCGACCAAATCGTCCGGCGTCAGTTCGAACAGGTTGCGCGCGGCAAAGCTGGTGTTCGCCGCCAGGCCATTGCGTGCTGCGTTCTGCCGAGAGCGCTCGACGAGCACCTCGCTGCCTTCGATGCCCAGCACCTCACGCGCCTGGGTGGCCAGTGGCAGCGTGAAGTTGCCCAGGCCGCAGAACCAGTCGATCACCCGCTCATCGGACTGCACCTGCAACAGGCGTAGCGCCCGGCCCACCAGCACCGTGTTGATCTGGTGGTTCACCTGCGTGAAGTCGGTCGGCTTGAACGGCATCGTCAGGCCGAACTCGGGCAGCGTGTAAGCCAACTCGGGGCCATCGTCGTCGAGCAGGTGAACGGTGTCCGGCCCCTTGGGTTGCAGCCACCACTGCACGCCGTGCTTCGCGGCGAACTCGCGCAAGCGCGTCGCGTCGGCGCTCGACAAGGGCTCCAGGTGGCGCAGCACCAAGGCCGTCACGGCATCGCTGCCGGCCAGCTCGATTTGCGGCAGGCGATCGCGCCCGTCCATCGAGCCGATCAATTCGCGCAGTGGTAGCAGCATGTCGCTGACTTGGCGCGGCAGCACATGGCATTCGCTCATGTCCGCCACGTAGCGAGACTTGCGCTCGTGAAAGCCAACCAGCACCGTGCCCTTCTTGGCCACATAGCGCACCGACAGGCGCGCACGCAGCCGGTAACCCCAGGTCGGGCCTTCGATCGGCCGCAGCATGCGCTCAGACTTCACCTTGCCGAGGTGGGCCAGGTTGTCTTCCAGCACGCGCTGCTTGATCGCCACCTGTGCGCCGGCGTGCAGGTGCTGCATCTTGCAGCCGCCGCAAGCCCCCGCGTGCAAGCCGAAGTGCGGGCAGGCCGGGCGCACGCGCTGCGAGCTCTCGCGGCGCATCTCGCGCATCGTCGCCTGTTCCCACTGGTTCTTGCGCCGGCCGACTTCGACCTGAACTTGCTCGCCGGGCAACGCGCCTTCGATGAAGACAACCTTGCCTTCGCTGTTGTGGGCCACGCCCTGGGCTTCGATGTCGAGCGATTCGACGGTCAGCCACTCATCTGCTTGGGTCATGAAAATCTCGTACGGACTGCGCAAAGGCCGACGCCGCCCGAAGGCGGCGCCATGGTGCCGAAGCAGCGTTGGGAACTGCTCAGCGTGCGGGCAACAGCTTGCTGGGGTCGATCGGTTTGCCCTGGCGGCGCACCTCGAAGTGCAGTTGCACCCGCTCGGCGTCCGACGAGCCCATCTCGGCGATCTTCTGGCCCTTGCGCACGACCTGGTCTTCCTTCACCAGCAGCGTCTGGTTGTGGGCGTAAGCGGTGAGGTAAGTGGCGTTGTGCTTGACGATGACGAGGTTGCCGTAACCACGCAGGCCAGAGCCGGCATAGACCACGCGCCCGTCGGCCGCGGCAAAGATCGGGTCGCCCGCTTTGCCGGTGATCGCCAAGCCCTTGTTGCGAGACTCGTCGAACGGCGTGGCCACCGGGCCCGCTGCGGGCCAAGCCCACTGCACATCGTCGTCGTTGTCTCTGGACGGGACTGCCGGGCCGACACCCGAGGCGGCCGGCGCTGTCCCTGAGGCCGCAGGCGCAGGCGGCTTGGCGCTGCCATCCAGCGGCTTGGTCTCGATCTTCGGCGGTGTCACCGGCTTGGTGCTGACCGCGGTTTCGGCGGCCGGCGGCATCACACGCAACACCTGACCGACTTCGATCACGTTCGGATTGTCCATGCCGTTCCAGCGCGCAATGTCGCGCCAGGCCTGGCCAGACTCGAGCGCGATGCGCATCAGCGTGTCACCTGGCTTCACCGTGTAGGTGGCCGAGCGCGTATCGGCCGGCGCACTGGCTGGTGCCGAGGCCGGCTTGGCCGCCTCGGGCGCCGAAGCAGCCTTGCCGACCGCGGTCGGCGCCGTGGGCCGCACCTCCACCGGGGCCTGGTTGCGCGGCGAAGCGCAGCCGGCCAGCAGCAACACAGCGGCAGCGGCAAAGAGGCCGAGCGATCGTGTTGTCCAACGCCCTTTTTTGGTGCTCATCGGGTAGTGAGGTCCCTGTGCTGTTGTCAAGGTCAATGGGTGCCGGATTTTAAGGGGACGAACTGCACCGTTTCGCCGAGGCGGCGGTGCAGGCCATCGGGTGTGCGATCGACGATCACCAGCACCTGGCCCCGGCCATCGGCCGAGCGGGCCGGCGCGACCAGCCGGCCGCCCACCGCGAGCTGATCCAGCCAGGCGTTGGGCAGCTCGTCCCCCCCCGCCGCGGCGATGATGGTGTCGTACGGCGCATTGGGCGGGTGGCCACGCATACCGTCGCCATAGACCAGGCGACAGCGCGGCACCTGCAAGCGGTGCAGATGGCGTGCCGCGACCTCATGCAGGGCCTTCAGGCGCTCGACCGAGATGACCTGCGTCGACAGCTGTGCCAGCACCGCGGCCTGGTAGCCGCAGCCGGTGCCAATCTCGAGCACCCGGCCCAGGTGACCCCGCGTGCGGGCGTTTTCGCCCAGGTACAACCACTCGATCATTCGCGCGACGACCGACGGCTTGGAAATCGTCTGCGACAGGCCGATCGGCAGGCTCGTGTCCTCATAGGCCTGCGCGGCCAGGGCCGAATCGACGAACTCGTGCCGCAGCACCTGGCCCATGGCCTGCAACAGCGGCTCGCAGCGCACGCCGTCGGCCCGCAGGCGCTGCACCATGCGATGCCGTACCGGTGCGCTGTCCAGCCCCAGGCCACGCGGCGCCACGGTGCGGGCCGCGTCCAGTGCTGCCTCCTGCAACAAGCGCTGCGGGCGCAGCAGCGTCGTCGCCTGCGTGGCAGTGCCTCGGGTGTCGAGCGAGGCCGGGAAGCGTGCCGGCCGCGGCGACACGGGCTTCTTGTCGGTCATCAAGCGTCCTCCGCGCAGAGCGCTGCGGAATTCGCCTTGGGCACGGCCCGGCGGCTCATGCCCGGCTGAGCCGCGCCCGCCAATCGGGCAGCGCGGCATGGTCGGTGAGATCCACCTGCAGCGGCGTGATCGACACCTGCCCGTTGGCCACAGCGTAGAAATCGGTGCCCTCACCCGCTTCGCGCGCGTCGCCGGCGGGGCCGATCCAGTAGATCGGCTCACCGCGAGGGCTGATCTGACGAATCACCGGCTCGCTGGCATGGCGTCGGCCCAAACGGGTGGTGACCCACGGCAGTTGATCGGCGTCGGGCCGGTTCGGGATGTTCACGTTCAGCAGCCAGGGCTTTTGGGCCGGTGGCCGGTGCGCGACCGACTCGAGCACCGCCTCAACGATCTTGCGTGCCACGCGGCCCGCGGCATCGAGGTGCGTCCAGCCCTTTTCGGCCTGCGAAAAGGCGATCGCCGGGATGCCGAACAAGAAACCTTCCATGGCCGCGGCGACAGTGCCGGAGTACAGCGTGTCGTCGCCCATGTTGGCACCCTGGTTGATGCCCGAGAGCACCAGGTCGGGCTTGTGCGGCAGCAGGCCAGTCAACGCGACGTGCACGCTGTCCGATGGTGTGCCGTTGACAAAGCGAAAGCCCTGCACCGGTTCCCCGCGTGCCTCGTGCACCGTCAAAGGCCGCGTCAGGCTGAGGGCATTGGAGGTCCCGCTGGCGTTCTGCTCGGGTGCGATGACGTCTATCTCGCCCAGACCTTGACAAGCCTGGACCAGCGCCGCGATGCCCGGCGCGAGGTAACCATCGTCGTTGGCGATGAGGATGCGCATGCGACCGATTGTAGGCAGGCGCAACAGCTGGTCACTTGTTTTCATGCCGCGGTGTTGCGCCGGCATGCGGCGCCGCCTCCTGGCAGTCAGCCGGCAGTCACCCAGGCGACGAGCGAACAGCAGTCGCGTGCCTATGATCAAGACCCATCAGAACACCTCTTGGAGCGCGGCATGCACGCCTGGCTTTGCGAAACCACCACCGGCCCGGGCGACCTCGTCTGGCGCGAGCTGCCCACGCCCGAACCGGCAGCCGACGAAGTGCGCGTGGCCATCCACGCCGCCAGCATCAACTTCCCGGACTTGTTGACCGTCGAAGGCAAATACCAAGTCCGGCCGCCGCTGCCCTTCGTCCCGGGGTCGGAGTTTGCCGGCAAGGTCGACGCCGTGGGCTCGGCCGTCACGCACCTGAAAGTCGGTGACCCGGTCGCTGCGATCGGCAGCTCGGGCGGCTTCGGCACCCACGCGTGTATCAAGGCCGCGCAAGCCATCCCGCTGCCGCTCGGTTTTGCGCTCGAAGACGCCGCAGCCTTTGCCTTCACCTACGGCACCTCGCACCACGCGCTGCTCGACCGCGGTCAGCTCAAGGTCGGCGAAACCGTGCTGGTGCTGGGCGCCGCGGGTGGCGTGGGCACCGCGGCCGTGCAGATCGCCAAGGCCGCCGGCGCGAAGGTGATTGCCGCGGCCTCGACCGACGAAAAGTGCGAAGCCTGCCGTGGCATCGGCGCAGACGAGACGATCAACTACAGCCGCGAGAACCTGCGCGAAGTGCTGAAGACGATGACCGGCGGCCGCGGCCCGGACATCATCTACGACCCCGTCGGGGGTGACCTCGCCGAGCCGGCGTTCCGCTCGATCGCCTGGCGCGGCCGCTACCTCGTGGTCGGCTTTGCAGCCGGGGGCATCCCGGCCCTGCCCTTCAACCTGTCGCTGTTGAAGGGCGCCTCGGTCGTTGGCGTGTTCTGGGGCGACTTTGTACGCCGCGAGCCGGCGGCCAATGCCCGCGCGCTGGGTGAGTTGGCCCGCTGGTACGGCGAGGGCAAGATCAAGCCCCTGATTGACACCTTGCTGCCGATGAGTGAACTGCCCACCGCCTACCGCCGCATGGCCGAGCGCGCCATCAAGGGCAAGCTGGTGCTGGTCAACCGCTGATCCAGATCGCGATGGACTCCTGAGCCATTCCCCCTAAGAATAGGGAGAGGGATGGGCCCGACGACGTCCCCCAAAAGGGGGGTCGGTCCCCCCTCGGCACACTGCTAGCATGCCGGCCGACGCTAGGTTGTAAAGGGGGAGCGCGTAATGACCGTGAAGGTGCTGATTCTCGAAGACAACCCGGTGGCCCGTGATTTTCTATCACGTGTGCTCCGGGAAAGCTTCAGCGATCCGATTTCGATCACCGAGGCAGGGGACCTCGAAACCGCACGCGAGCAGATCGCGTTGACGGGTCCACACGGCTTGCACGGTGCTGACCCGTTCAAGCTGATGTTGGTCGATTTGGAACTGCCCGATGGCAATGGCCTGGAGCTGTTGGCCGAGCTGACACAGTACCCCGCCACCAAGGTGGTGACGACGCTGTATTCAGACGACGACCACCTCTTCCCGGCGCTGCAATGCGGCGCCGACGGCTACCTGCTGAAGGAAGACCGTTTCGATGTGCTGGTGGAAGAGCTGCGCAAAATCGTGCTCGGCCAGCCGCCGCTATCGCCGGCCATCGCGCGCCGGCTGTTGACGCACTTCCGGCATGGTTCGGCTGCCGATTCGGCCGCGCCGGCGCCGGCAAGCAGCTTCTCCAGCGCGCCCAGCGGCGGGCAGAAGCCGGTGCCGATCGAAAAACCCGTCGATTTGCCACACCTGACGCCGCGCGAGATCGAGGTCTTGACGTACCTGAGCAAGGGTTTCACGATCAAGGAGATCGCCAACCTGATGGGCATCAAGTGGTTCACCGTCAACGATCACATCAAGTCGATCTACCGCAAGCTCAACGTCTCCAGCCGCGCCGAAGCAGCTGTCCTGGCCAGCAAGCAGGGCCTGGTCTGAGCCCCGCCCGGCCGCCTGAAGGGGCCGGGCACGTTCTCTCCGTGATTTGGACACCGCGCGAGGCGGTGGGCGGCCCATGAGTTCCACCACCACGGCCGCGGACGACGCGCCCGACACCGGCCTGCCCAACGGCGACAGCGGCTGGCCCCACGCCGGCGATTCGCGTTTCAGCGAGCCCAGCAGCTTTGGCGGTACCGCCGCTGCCATGGCCGGTGGCACGCCGCGTATCGGCTGGCGCCGCCAGGCCCTGCTGCTGGCTGCGGTCGTGGCTTGCCTGACAGTCTTCCTGCTCGCGCGGGTGATGGCCAACAACCCGCATGTGGCCGCCGATTGGCGTGTCACCCATGACGGCGGGCTGGAGTTGGTCTATACCAACCTGCCCGGCCTGAAAGAACAGGTCGGCCACGAGCTGGCTGGCATCGAAACCGCGCCTGGATCTGCGCTCTCGTTCGATGCTCTCGCGCTGACGCACTCGGCTCGCTGGCTGGCCGATGACGCGTTGCGTGAGCGCCTGATCAACACGCGGCTCACCGTGGCGCGGGCGGTCGAGTCCGGCCACATCGTGCTGGTGTTCCGCGACGGCCACCGCGTCGACGTGATCCCGCGGCCACGCGGCTATGCGGGGCTGGGCGCGATGTTCTGGCTACTCAGCGCCTTCGCGATGGTTCTGTTCCTGGTCGGCTGGATCGTGCCGCTGGTGCAGCCGCAGGTGCGCAACCTGCTCTATGCGCTGATGGCCTTGTCGCAGGCCGGCCAGTTGCTGCTGGCGGCCATCGGCTCGGTGCCTGGGTTGACGCTGCCGAGTTCGCTGGTGCTGCGCGAGCATTCGCTGCTGACCATGCTCGACCTGGCCACCGGCGCTGCGATCCTGCATGCCACCGCGCTGCACCCCTACCGCTCGCGCTGGCGCCTGTTGCCGGTGCTGTTGAGCTGGGGCGCCACACTCGGTTTCGGGATCTACGCGGTGCTGGGCCAGCAGCCGCACCACTGGTGGACGGCCCAGTCGCTGCTGATCGGCGACGGCGTGCTGTGCATCGTCTTCCTGGCTTGGCCCGTCGGGCCGCAGCCGCACCCGTTTGCGGTGGTGATGCGGCGCTTCGCCTCGGTCACCGTCGGCGCGCTGGTGTTGCTGACGCTGGCGGTTGCACTGGTACCGCACATGCCGCCGGACGTGCAGCCGTTGGCGGCGGTGGGGCCGGTCATCTGGAGCGTGTTCTTCGCTTCGGTGATCCTGATGGTGCCCTTCATCTCGCGCTCGCAAAACGTGATGCGCGAGTTCGCGATGCTGGCCGGCGTCAGCACCGTCGCCACCTCGGTCGACCTGCTGTTCGTCGCGGTGTTCTCATTCAGCCAGTTCGCCTCGCTCACACTCTCGCTGTTCCTCGCGCTCGGCGCCTACGCGGCCGTGCGCCAGTGGCTGGTCAACCAGATGATGGGCGCGCGCACGCTGACCACCGAGCGCATGTTCGACCACCTCTACCGCATCGCACGCGAGGTCGAAGCCAAGCCCGAGCGCGCCGCCGACCGCATGGCCGACCTGCTGCGCCACGTGTTCGAGCCGTTGGAGATCACCCATACCGGCGGCCAGGGGCGGCAGAGCCGTGTCGTCGCCAACGGCGCGGTGCTGTTGGTGCCGGCGCCCAACCTGACGCAGGGCCCGATGCTGGACGGCCAGATCGCACTGCGCTTCGCCGAACGCGGCAAACGGCTGTTCACGCCCGAAGACGCGCGCCTGGCCGACCGTATCGTCGAGCAGCTGATGCGCGCCTTGGCGCACGACCGCGCAGTCGAGCGAGGCCGCAGCGAAGAGCGGATCCGCATCGCGCAAGACCTGCACGACGACATCGGCGCGCGCCTGCTGACGCTGATGTACAAGGCGCAGAACAAGGAGATGGAGGACTACGTCCGCCACACCTTGCAAGACCTGAAGACCCTGACGCGCGGCCTCGCCGCTTCAACCCATTCGCTCGCGCTGGCCGCAGCCGAATGGAAGACCGACATCACGGCGCGCCTGGAAGCCATCCGCTGCGAGCTGGAGTGGAGCGCCAGCTTCGATGAAGACCTGACGCTGTCGATCATCCAGTGGTCGTCGCTGACCCGCATCATGCGCGAGCTGATCAGCAACATCATCGCCCACTCGAAGGCGACCAAGGTGCTGATCGAGATGCAGCTGCACGAAGGCTTGTTCACCGTGACGATCAGCGACGACGGCGTCGGTCGCACGCCGGCCAAGTGGTCTCACGGCCTGGGCCTGGGCGGCATCCGCAAGCGGGTCAAGCTGATGGGTGGCTCGGTCGCGTGGCGAGAGCGCGAGCCGAAGGGCATCGTCTGCCTGGTCAACGTGCCGAACCTGGACGGGGTTCCCGCCGGCGCAGCCAAGGGCTGACGCGGTAGCGCTCGCCACGGTAGAAGCTGTCCAGCTGGTCGATCAGCTCGACCACCGCGGCGCCGTCCCAGCGTGCCAGCCACTCGAACGGCCCGGCCGGATAGTTGACCCCCAGCTTCATCGCCAGGTCGGCGCCCTCGGCGTCGCAGACGCCTTGCTGCACCGCGTCGGCCGCCTCGTTGATCAGCATTGCCACGGTTCGTGCCACAGCCAGGCCCGGCGCGTCGTCGATCTGCTGCGGTTGCACGCCAGCACAGGCCAGCAGCGCGGCGGCCTGGTCCAGCCAAGCCGTGTGGGCTGAAGCCGCCCCGGCATAGGCCAACGAAGCGCCAGCGGGCAGCTCGGCGATCGGCAGGTCGAACACCACCATCTCGGCGCAGGCTTCGTCGGCGCCGCGCTGGGTGGCGCTGCGGCCATCGGTCAGCGCCAGGCGGCGGCCTTCGGATTCGAGGCCGATCCATTTCGACCCCACCACCTGCTCGACCGACACACCGGCCGCCGACAAGGCGTCGCGCCAGCGTTGGCCAAATGCGGTCATCGCCGAACCACCCTGCCCGGCCCCATGCCAACGCACGGTGGCGGGCAAAGCACCTTGGCGCGCCGCGGGCAATGCCGGCGTGACCACGCCTTCGCCATAGGCAAAGAAGCCGCGGCCCGACTTGCGGCCCAGCAGGCCGCCATCGACCATCTCACGCTGCACCAGCGAAGGCTGGAAGCGCTTGTCGTAGAAGTTCGCCTGGTAGACCGATTCGGTGACCGAGAAGTTGGTGTCGTGGCCGATCAGGTCCATCAGCTCGCACGGGCCCATGCGAAAGCCGGCGCCGCGCAGGCAGGCGTCCAGCACCGCCGGCTCGGCCGCACGTTCCAGCAGCAGCGCCAGCGTCTCTGCGTAGTAAGGCCGCGCGATGCGGTTGACGATGAAGCCCGGGGTTGAGCGCGCATGCACCGCCGTCTTGCCCCAGCTGGTGGCGAGCTTGAAGACCTGCTCGGCCACCGCAGCATCGGTCTGCAGGCCTGACACCACCTCGACCAGCTTCATCAGCGGCACCGGGTTGAAGAAGTGCATGCCGACCACGCGGCCTGGCGCCTGCAGGCCGTTGGCCAGCGCGGTGATCGAGATCGACGAGGTGTTCGATGCCAGCACCGCATCGCGCGACACGCAGGCTTCGAGCTGGCGCAGCAGCGTGCGCTTGGCTTCGAGGTTTTCGACGATGGCTTCGACGACCAGGCCGGCATCGGCAGCGTCCTCGATCTTCGCCACCGGCGAGATGCGCGCCAACGTGGCATCGGCGGCGTCGCCGGTCAGCTTGCCCTTGGCAACCAGGCCTTGCAGCGTCTGGCCCAACTTGTCGCGTGCCCCTGCGGCAGCGCCTTCTCGGGCGTCGAACAACATGACGCGATGCCCGGCCTGTGCGGCCACTTGCGCGATGCCCGCGCCCATGATGCCTGCGCCGACCACCAGGACGGACGGAAGCTGCGATTGGTTCATGATTGAAGTTCTCCTGGGCGAAGCATACCGTTGGCAGGGTATGCACTATATTGCCTGATCATTGTGTCTGGCGGTAATATTGACATCCACCAAGCACAATGATGCATCTCCGAGCGCCCGGTGCTTGCCCTAGCGGCGGGTTTGGGCGGCTGCGAATACCCTCGGTCGATAACCCCAACGGAGACTTCCATGACCTTGCGTCGCACGCTTCTCGCCACCGCCGCTCTGGCTGCCTGTGCCCTCATCGCCGGGCCTGCCACCGCCCAGTCGGCGCCGAAGCTGAAAGTCGGCCTGATGCTGCCCTACACCGGCACGTATGCCGCACTGGGCAACGCGATCGAGAACGGATTCAAGCTCTACGTGAGCGAACAGGGTGGCAAGCTGGGCGGCCGCGAGATCGAGTTCTTCAAGGTCGACGATGAATCCGACCCCGCCAAGGCCACCGACAACGTCAACAAGCTGGTCAAGCGCGACCAGGTCGACGTGCTGATCGGCACCGTTCATTCAGGCGTGGCCTTGGCCATGGCCAAGGTGGCCAAGGAAAGCAACACGCTGCTGATCGTGCCCAATGCCGGCGCCGATGCGGTGACCGGCCCGCTGTGCGCAAAAAACATCTTCCGCACCTCGTTCTCCAACTGGCAACCCGGCTATGCCACCGGCATCATCGCCGCGCAGAAGGGCTACAAGAGCGCCATGACCATCACCTGGGGCTATGCCGCGGGCAACGAGACGGTCAAGGGCTTCAACGAGGCCTTCGAGAAGGGCGGCGGCAAGGTGACGAAGGATCTGACGCTTCCGTTTCCTAACGTCGAATTTCAGGCACTGCTGACCGAGATCGCGGCACAGAAACCGGACGTCGTCTTCGCCTTCTTTGCTGGCGGCGGCGCAGTCAAGTTCGTCAAGGACTACGACGCGGCAGGCCTGCGCAAGACCATTCCCCTGATGGGTTCCGGCTTCCTCACCGACGGCGTGCTCGAAGCGCAGGGCCAGGCGGCGCAGGGCATCGTCACGTCGCTGCACTACGGCGACAACATCGAGACGCCTCGCAACACCGCGTTCCGCAACAAGTACGCGGTCGTCTACAAGACCAACCCTGATGTGTACGCCGTGCAGGGCTACGACGCGGCCCAATTGCTGCATTCGGGCCTGACAGTCGTCAAGGGCGACTTCAGCAAGAAGGACGAGATGTACTACGCGATGGGCAAGACCACGATCGCCAGCCCGCGCGGCAAGCTCGGCTTCAATGCGGCGCACAACCCGGTGCAGGACTTCTACATTCGCGAGGTCAAGGGCAACTACAACGTCATCACTGGCGTCGCCGTCCCAGCTCTGGCGGACCCGGCCCGCGGCTGCAAGATGTGACATGGGCTGGGCCACCTTCCTCGTTCAATGCCTGAACGCGCTGCAGTACGGGCTGCTGCTGTTCCTGGTGGCCTCGGGGCTGACGCTGATCTTCGGGATCATGGGCGTCATCAACCTGGCGCACGGCAGCTTCTACATGATCGGCGCGTACATGGCCTACGCGCTGGCGCCGGCAGTGGCCGCCACCATCGGTGGCGGCTTCTTCTCGACGCTGGCCGTCGGCCTGGTGCTCGCCGTGGCGCTGGGCTATGTGCTGGAGTGGGCCTTCTTCAGCTTTCTGTACGAGCGCGAGCACCTGCAACAGGTGCTGATGACCTACGGCCTGATCTTGGTCTTTGAAGAGCTGCGCTCGATCCTCGTCGGTGATGACGTGCACAGCGTCGCGCCGCCCGGGTGGCTGTCGGGCAGCATCGCGCTCGGTGACTTGATGAGTTACCCGGTCTACAGGCTCTTCATCTCGGCCGTCTGCGTGCTGCTCGCCCTGGGCATGTACGTCGTGTTCGCCAAGACACGGCTGGGCATGATGATCCGCGCCGGCGCCAGCAACCGAGAGATGGTGCAGTCGTTGGGCATCGACATCAAGTTTCTCTACCGCGTGGTGTTCGCCGCCGGCGTCGCGATCGCGGTGCTGGCGGGCATGGTCGCCGCGCCGGTCTCGTCGGTCTACCCCGGCATGGGCAACCAGGTGCTGATCATCTGCTTTGTCGTCGTCGTGATTGGCGGTATCGGCTCGATCCGCGGCGCGCTGCTCGCCGCGCTGTTGATCGGTCTTGTTGATACGTTCGGCAAGGTGATCTTTCCGCAGGCTGCCGGCGTGTTGGTCTATGTGCTGATGGCGCTGATCCTGTTGTGGAAGCCCGACGGGCTGTTCAAGGCATGAACGGTATGCAACTGGGCAAGCATGCCTTCGTCGCGGCCGCGGTCATCGCCCTGGCACTGTTCCCGATGTTGACCGGCAGCTTCGGTGTCGACCTCGTC
>Ga0307515_10015173_pt1 | contig 14209 bp, 21 predicted proteins | sample 17_EM_MG_FD_194513 | JGI IMG/M metagenome (GOLD analysis project Ga0307515, IMG submission 194513) | Populus trichocarpa ectomycorrhiza microbial communities from riparian zone in the Pacific Northwest, United States - 17_EM | ecosystem: Host-associated > Plants > Roots > Unclassified | place...
ACGCGTACCCTGCTCCACCGCCCGATCCGCGGGAGGTCTCGCCGCTGCTAGGTGGATTGTGGCACTGGTGTGCGCTTGAGAACTGCAGGAGCATCATTCGCGCTGGACGGCTGTTCATGCGGGAGGGCCTAAAGGGAGAGATGAAGTAGGGCTTGGTTTTCCTTTCCACTTTCGCTTTTCAAGGCACTGAGCTTCTTTTCTTTTCTTTGCAGGCATTTCTACTTCGTGTTGATCTCGGGCCACCTCGTTCGCTTCAAACTCAACGGGTCGAACTCTGGTTTGCATAGCCGATCGCACGCTATCAATCTATTGGACACGTATGTGACGTCGGGGCATTTCGCGGCTCTAGGTCTGCCACTGGAGGACCTGGACGACTCGAGGGCCGCTCGGAGGTACCAAGACGGCCTAGAGACGGGCGATAATCACCGGGATACGCTCATTGTCCTTCGGTTCGTCCCCCTTGCCCATTCATGGGGACCTCATGGCGTGTTGGCTGATACTGTTTGTTTGATTAATTGTGACAGATATCGAGAACGGGCAGTGGACGCTAGTGCGGGGGTGCGATTGGATGGGAGAACGATTGATGATGATAACCCTGTTCCTGGAAGTGTCAAGGATGTGCCGTCTCTAAATGGACAGCAAAAGATGCTAGTGTTACGGGCGAGGAGTAAGCTCGAACGGGACGAATGGTGCTGGGCTTTGAATGTGGAGATGGAGAGGCTGGTACGACTACACAGTGTTCGAGAGACAGCGGTGCGGCAGCAAGGAAATGTCTTGCCACTGTCGTCGTGAGTTTTGTAATCGAAGTCCGATATCATGACCATTTTCATTTTCACTTGCCAACGACTGATGGACGGAGACTGTGCCCGGTGTGTGTGACCTTGCCTTGCGTAGGCCGCGTGGCGTTTGCGGTATGGACGTCTATTGATGGTCGGAATACAAATGTCACAACTGTCATGGGAAGACATAGGCCGGTTTACAAGGGCCAATCAGAGCGTGGGGTGAGGCATACTGGCGCGTAGGGTGTACAACAAGAAACATACCAAATTAGGAAGGGCCTATGCGCGCATGCAGTAAGTATATCCACCCGGCAGACACGCAGCGCCTAGTCACCCACATCCTCCTTCCCGCCGTTTCCACTTCCACTTCGCTGCTCCGTTGCGTTGCTGCTTCCCCGCGCGCGTCCCTACCCACGACATTTAACGACCACTGATTCTTTCCCAGCCCTAGCTCTTAATCCTTCCACCCCCCCGATAATCCTTCGTCACTTCGTTTTTACCCTCCATCTTTTTACGTTCCATTTTTTCACGACCCCTTTTTTACGACGACGACGACGACGACGACAACGACGATAGCGACGACGATAACGACGCAAAATGGCAACCACACCAACCACTACCGCCACCGCTGACGCAGCTGGTCTGCACGCTCCCTTGAGCGCAGTAGCAGACACGATGGAGAGCGGATGTTCCGAGTATGTCGAGGGCGTGGATGTCCAGTTTTGGCAACCCTCGGCGGAGGCGGCCCTACCACTAGATGAAAACGGCAAACCGGCGTTCTATCAAGAGTGTTCAGAGGCTATTCGATATAGCAGTGAGTCTATATATATTCTATATAGATATATATTCGATCAACTGAACCACCTTTCCAGCCTCGATGATGACCACGCTCATTCAGGCCTTTACCCAACCATTCTACCATGCAACTTGCCCACAATTTGGGCGTTGCCACTCCCATGTCACTGCCCTTAAGCCGGAGTCTCCCGACACACATGCAGACGCACAACATAGCTGCTGCCCGGTCACGTTTTGCTATTCTGGGGACCGTGCCAATACGCGGAGGACGATGCCTGGACTCGACGTCGGGCATGAGAGGGAACTCTCCTACATCACCTCGAGCATTATCCAAATCACAAAGGGCTCCGCTGTTACCCTTCGTCTTGCTGAGAACTACCTCAATCGCATTACGCCACTGATCACTCAGCTCCGTGCACACAAAATGAGCAAAGAGGCAGGCCATGGGGATTGCTGCTGGACCCTCGCGTCTCTTGCATCTCCAGAGGACCCGTCATCCTGCCCACTGCCTTCATGCGAGACCTCCCGCCCCGCTCTCTTCCGCCAGGATGGCTCCCATCTCATCCCCGTCGACGGTGAGAACGAGCAGCCCCATCCATCGACTGTCACCCTCCCGCTCAGACTCGACAGCGACAGCCAACTCAGCCAGGACATCTTCACACAGCCGTGCCACACGCTTCCCGACCCCAGCGCGCTCAGCATCCTCCTCGAGCGGCCAGTGATGACAATGACCGCCGCGCTCCTCCTCGCAGCGAAGACGGTCAACGAGAGCGGGTTCTGGCTGCGCCGCATCGCGCACACGACCGTGCAGGATATCGGCGAGCTGCAGGCATGCGAGCGCGCGCTCCTCCGCGCGCTGCAATGGCACACGACGTACGTGCCCGTCGCGGGTGTCGACTCGCCCGCACTGACGAAGACACTCGCGGTGTGCACCGCGCCCCCGGCGGACCTCGCACCGGTGCTGGGGGACGCGCCGACGTACTACCAGTGCATACCGTGGATGCTCTGGCAGTACACCGCGCACGAGCCCGAGGTGCATGCGGCGATTGCGGCGGCGTTTGTGCGCCCGTGCTCGTATGTTAGCCGGGAGGTGCAGCAGGAGCTCCTGGAGCACCTCGCCTGGCTTAGCCGCACCGTCCCCGGCGTCCTCATCGGCGATCGCGACTGGGAGCACGCCCAGGCTGTCGAGCGTCGCCGGCTCGATCACCTCGTTGGCGTCGTTGGCGTCATGGAGCGCGCGCCGCTCGTCGCTGTCTCGTCGTCTTTGGCTGGCCCGATGAGGGCCAGAAGGGTCAGTTCTGCGGCGCGGCGACGGGAGACTCGGATGCTTAAGTACGCCGTCGATGCTGTGGTTAAGAAACCCAAAAGATCGGTTTCCGTTGATGCATTATGAGTATCATGACGACTTCTGTTTTTTTTCTTCGTTATTCGTGTCTGGTGTATGCTGTGTCTTCTGTTCTTCTGGAGTGACTGCTTCTCCCGTGATGTCCATAGATGTCCCTAGATGTCCATACGCCCATACTTCCGTACTTCCATACTCTGCATACCCTCTATTCTCTCCATACTCTGTACCTTTACTGTGCAAATACAAACTCAGCCTTGGACCCAACGTCATTCGAAAACATGGACTCTAAGGATGAAGACCCAGACACCCCGCCACCAATGCACATCCGGTGGTTCCACGCAGGACACGGCCTTGCCCACCTCGACCTCCTCGCCACCCCCATTCCCGTACTGGCGAAAGCCACCTCAGCCGCAATCACCTCGTGGACCGCCTTCTCGCGAGAAGAGTCCGACCTCTGCGAGGCTGGCTGGCACGCTCTCTCCGATGAGCAACGTGTCAAGGCGTTGGCAGACGATCCTGGTCAGCCCGTCGCCGACCCTGTCATTAACGCCGATGACGAGGTGAGGCAACTAACCAATCAATGTCCTCACTGCCGAACGTACTTTTCACCTATACGCAACAGGAGGAACTCATACTCGGTGTCCCCATCGGAAAAGAGCGCCTTTTCGAAGTCGATCTCCGAACGCTGCGCGTACGTCCCCCTCATCTCATTGTTTAAACTACTCCCCACTTATAAACACAATTCCAGATGTATTGCGTGTACTGGAAGATCACCGGTCCTCCGGTTCCTGTCCTAAGAGGAGTCTGGATGTACGATCAGGTATTAACATTACTCCCAACGCTTTTTCGTGTCCTTTCTTATTTGCAACTTCTCTATCTACCAAGAACCGTCCTGTAGGAGGTGTACTCTCTCAAGAGCTCGAAGCCGCCTATCTGTAAGCCGTCAAATGAAAAGTTATATCGTGCGTGCACGACTGACAGTATGGCTCAGTGCGATCAAGCCATGGAAGGTGAGATACCTGAGTACTCCTCATACTAGCCTGACGAAAATGCTCCCAAGGCATCCTACGAAGACGAACTCCGCACAGCCGCCGAAATAGGAGCTTCAGCCTACGAGAAACTGCGCTACCCCTTGCCCTCCGTAGACGCGTCGGTCTTTTTCGACGACGCCTCGCAAGCGCGTATCATCTCCAAAAGCCTCGGTTCACGCTTCTCCTCCGCCGTGCTCTCAGCGTTCCAATTCCGATCTGCCAGCCCTAGTACAGCCACCGGCACTAGTTCGTCACCTTACCCATCTGCGTCGGTCGTGTACCGCGGGTACGACGCCGCGCTGCAGGGCTCCCTCCCGTTGCCCAAGCGCCCCGGGACGCCTGGTACAACCGCGAGTACTATCAGCGCCTCGACGCCGTCCTCGCCTGCTTCCAGGCCCATCGCACTACTCGGTCCCGCAACTGCGACGCCCACGCCCAAATCGGCACAGGAACACAAGTTCCGTCCGCAGAGCTTAGATGGGAAGCTGGTGAACTTGAAAAAGCATATGCAGAAAAAAGTTAATGGTAATAGTGGCAATATGAGCGGTCCCCTGGTGGATCGAGAAGAGGCCAGTCTTGAGCGCCAACTATTGGCAAATGCAGAGGGCGAGCAACAGGGCCATTCGGGATCCAAGGTTGGTGAGGGTCCCTCGCAAGACGTGACGGATTTAATCCTTATTATTCATGGGATCGGCCAAGGCGTACGTGCGATAATAACAGAGTACGATCTCCCTCGTGCTTGACGAGACTGACGCATTCCCCAGCTGACCGCACAATATGAGTCCTTCAACTTTGTCTATGCAACGAATCTCTTCCGTCAAGCAGCGAGGTAAGTGTGAGTGATATCCTCTCCAGGATCCTTCATGTCTGTATTACCATTAGGAAACAAGCCCTCTCTCCGGCTCTGGCTTCCATCATGCGATCACACAACGTCCAGTTTCTTCCCGTCCAGTGGAGGGCGACGTTGAAAGTTGACGAGGACGAGGCAAGGAAGCGCAAGATGGAAGGCTTGGACAATTCGTTTTCACTGGCTGATATTACTTTGAAGAAGCACATTCCGTAGGTCTCCCATTGATGAATCATCGTCGTTCGACTGATCGTATACCACAGAGTGGTGCGAGAGCTTACAAATGAAGTCCTCATCGACATACCATACTTCATGAGGTGAACCCTATTTTACATGCTTCGTTTATTGGAATTGATCTCCGTCCAGCCATCATCAATCCACGATGATTGAATCCGTATGTGACATTGAAAGGAAAGGAGGTCCCCCTGACTTATTCCACTAGGTGTGCACTCAAGCCAACCGCCTCTACCGGTTATGGTGTGCTCGAAATCCAGACTTCTCGAAGAATGGGCGAGTGGTGAGTACTCACCCTCTTTGCTTTTCGTGAGAAAACATTGCCCATGTTCTCGAGCAGCATATCCTGGCCCACTCTCTCGGATCAGCCCTCGCTGCGCACATCCTCTCCAACCAGCCGACGACCCAACCTCCACTGGAGGACTTCACTTTGGAAGAGATCAAACAAAAATCAAAGTCGCAGTTTCTGTTTAACACCAGCTCGCTGTTTATGATCGGCAGTCCGCTTGGTGTGTTCTTGCACTTGAACCAAGCTCAGTTGATTGCACGGAAAGTGAGTTGTATTCGCTTAGAGGGAAGGTCAGTGCTGATCGTTTTGCCAGGGTCGAGAAAGGACAATGCATTCTTCTGATGATGAGGCTGTATGTGATCCCCTACAGGCCCAAGTCTCACCTGACATTGCGCAGCTCGACAGAGTTGGGCTCCTTGGGTGCCTAGCTATCGACTCGCTTTATAATGTCTTCCACCCAAGTGATCCAGTTGCGTGCGTCATCGAGGTGCTCTCAGGTTCTTCCGGTCGCTGAACTCCTTTGTGCAGCTACAAGCTCAACGCCACAGTTGATGCAAAGTACGGTGCACCTCCCTAATACTATCTTTAAGAGTTGATAATGTTAACGCCGCATGACCATAAGACGAGCAAAGGACCTCCCCGTCTACTCGATCCCCACTATCAACGAATCCATCTTCAGCACTTTTTCAAAGGGCATGTCGAAGATTTTCAACTTTGGTCAACCCGCCAATCAACAGCCGACAGCAGTGGCCGGGGGTGACGAGGAGACCCCCTTCGAACTTGAACTTGGTGGTGGGCCAGAAAAGTTGCAGGGGGACAGAGCGGAACGGCGGTTTATGGCACTCAATCGGCACGGATGTATTGACTTCTTCATGCCCGCTGAGGGCTCGATCAGCGAATATGTCGGTGCGTCGCAGTTCGTCCCCGTTTTGATGCTGGCTAACTGAATGTCGTCGCCCCTCTCAGACATGATAACTGTAAGAACAAGTTGTATTTTACTGGTTTTTAAAGAGAAAGCTAAAATGGACATTTATTAGGCGCACTCTGGATACTGGGGAGACGGGTCACTCGCGGCATTTATTCTTGCAGAGATCTTTGCAAGAAAGGAGGACCTCATGAGGACCGGGCTTGGTCCATCAGTCATGCCAGACACCTAATGCTAAAAGAATCCCAGTAATCATAGCTGACACGACCAACTGTATAATTAGAAATAAATAGAATAGGTACATTCTAGCGCTGTGTTTTCAGGTTGCGAATGTTAGCATACTATCACGAATTCGTAAGCGGGCGGTACGATCGGTAGGCCAATCGAATGCGATCCACTCCAAGGTAGCGGCAACGGTCATATGAGCTACAAGAGATATATTTTAGCGAAACAAATAGAGAAAATTGGAGGGACGTACCTTCATCGCCTACATTAAAGTTGAGCGTCTTGAACGGTTCAGAGCCGGAGTGACCTTGGCGCGGGGGTGCGCCAGGGTAGAAGAAGCTCGTGAAGCTCGTGCCGACCTTCCAGACCATCACGACGCTCTCTTCCAACGACGTAGTCACCAGCCTGCGCCCGTCGGGAGAAAAGCTGCACGCGGTCAGACGGCGCTTGTGGCCCTCGAGCACGTAGAGGCGCGTGGCGGTCTTGAGGTCGTACATGATGACGGCACCCTCGTTGGTCCCTACGGCGAGACGCTGGCTTGGCATATGGAAATCGACGGAGGGATATCTGTTCGGAGCACATCATCGTCGCATCGTCAGTGGCCATTCGGGGAAGGGGGGTGGAGCTCATTCTCAAAACGTACGCCTTAACGACCTCACCAAGTATTTGAGTTGCTGTGTCCAAAATCGACTCTCGACCACTCGTTGAATTGGGGTCCAGAGACTTGACCACAGCTTCCATTAAACGGGGGAGGTTCGGGTACAGGACCAAGGGTTTCTGTTTGGAATACCGATCAGACTAAGCGGAGAGAACTTGGACTAGGCTCGCCTTTCTGATTAAGAAGGCCAGCAATTGCATGACCGACTTTCGGTGCTCCACGCTCTTTGGGTTCAAGATATCCAAGGAGAGGGTAGTCATGAACAATGGAGTGCTCGAAGTGGCGACTTGCAAGACAGCCACCTTGGCTTGAGAAGCCGGATTTCGGATAACAGGAACATTTGGCTCTCGCTTCGTAAAAGTCGCAAGGTCGAAAAGTGTCCTTAGGATATCCACTGCGTCGAAATAGTGTTGCCAGATCTGCAAGCCGCGCGAACAGAGATCGATAGCCAGCACACGATGAACCGATGACTCGTCGTGCATGTACATCGCTATGGACTTGGAAATATCGGTGAGACACCTGGGAGGAATTAATAAAGCGGAAAATCATGTTGAATCGGCGGGAACGGACACTGCTGATAGCAAGGAATACCGCGCAATTGCGATGTTGCCGGTAACAATCAATGCAGCAGCCGCGAATGGAGCTTCTTTCAGGCTATCCGGCTGAAGACACGGCACTGTGCACATACACCAATCAAAGAATGCACACGATTTAAGCGGCATATGCAGACTCACATTGATGCTGCCATTCTTCGATGAACGGCGTGACTTCCTTGTCTGTCATACGGCCCAAAGCTGCTTCGAAAAGAGCTCTTGCGGCGCTCCTCAGTTCAGCTTTATGGCCTTCGTAAGAGATTTCGTTCAAAGGTGTGATGCCGAGAGACCAACGTACGAGAGGGGTCGAACCAGAACTGCCCAAGGACGAAGAGAGAAGGCGATTGGAAACCCTCTCCAACGGATTCGGCAAGTGTATTGACGTAGAAGGTGAGGAGGTCATTGATGTCCGGCTCTAATGCTGTGGCGGCTCATAGGTCAACCGCTAGCTTTGCGCGAATTGGCCCTGACTTACTTTCCAGGCCTAAGCACACCCTGAGCAGTGTACATATAGCCAAAAGTCTCCAGGCCGTAACCTCAGGAGAGATGCGCCATACAGCGTCCGGACGTCCTCCGTTGATGATGGACAGTGCTCCTCGATGACTACAAAAGACATGAGCCTCTACGCAAAGGTGTGAACCAAGCGAAACAGACCAGACGATCCCTGACGGCAAATAGTCTCCTACAATTCCCAGAGTCTCGCGACAAATGGTGTCTGCAGAGTGATCCAGCCCCATTGTCAAGAGTGAGGCGAGCAAGGGTTGAATGATTCGGAACTGCCTCTTGCTGGTAGTGCTCGATGCAGCCGACTTGTTGGGGTCCACGAAATCTGCCTGCTCAGCAGCTCGAGTCTTGTTGAGGACAACGTCCATGATGGTGCGGAGGTTCAGTAACAAGGTGGAAGCTAGAAGGGTGTGTGAATACAAAGTCGCCCTAGATGGCCTAGGAAATTTCTGACCTCCATCGACGGTTGCAAATGACTTCTCTGCCCCAGCCAAGGCGCGATATCCGAATACCGCGCCCTCAGGCTCGGCGGGCCTGCGAGAGGACTACAGTTAACTGGAAAGTACGGTGCGCAGCACCCTTGGTACGCACGCTTCAAACCACCCTCCTTGCTCCAGTAGCTCCTCTGCCTTTTCTCTCGTCATGGACCTCCAGAATTCCTGCGTCTTGACATCCCACAGGCGAGCCCTATCATCTGCATATACAAGCAACAAGTTGTCTTCGCCCAAACACACTCGCTCGAGTCGACCAGGCCCTCCTGGAACGAGATATAGCCTTATGCACCGATTAGTCTAGAACAGGGGTGTCAGGTAATTCGAACGCACAATTCCAAGGTCTCGATCGAGATAATTGCAAGGGTTCCCCCAGTCGCGACACAAATTACACATCCACGGAGACGGCCAACTGCTTCATCTTCAAGTCGAATTACAGCCAAAAGAGGTGTAGCGAATACCGTCCATCTTGCGACCAATTTGAGCGTTCTACTCGTACGTGAGTTACTTCTCTACTCTTATAGCCCGAGAACGTACTTGAAATCCCATAGTGCTACTGCTCCACCGTCCGTTCCACCAATGATGTAGTGTTGATTAGCGCGGTCAATCCTTACACTATGGAGGGAGATAACCATGCCATCCAGAGCTGTGTCCGAAACCTGAGAGGCTGGTTGTTCACCATAGCCATCACACTCTACCAATGTTGCGAAGGACTCTCTTGAGAGAAGCCCGTCACCTGGACAAATGAATTAGCTTGTTCAAGTATGAGACTGGCGTTCACTGACCACGTCCAACAACAATGGCGCCAAGTTCTACTGGTAACATACTTGTGATTTTTGGTGTAGATATTCTTGCGGAGGACGACTTCCACACTTCACGGCCCTGCAGCTTCATTTCCTCCAGAACCACATGATTAAGCTTTCTCCGTCCTTTCGAGGTAATGCGAGTTGTATGGAACTGCCCATTGTGGATGTTGCTGATATTTGAACGTCCGCCTTCGCTCCCTCCGAGGCGATGGAGTGGAAGGACATAGACGGGAGACAACCTACACTGACATGAGCTCCATAGTCGGCGGCGAAAGGCCACATACGTATTAGAGACGTCAGGGTTTCCATTAAAGGAATCGTTGATTTCAGGTGGCCTCAACAGCACAGAAGCGTTAAAATATTGACATTGAGCCTATGGAGAATTAGCTGAGATGATGGCCCCAAGACAGTTTTACGCACATCTGTGAAAACGCCAATCCAATCTTCACCAACAATCCGTACGTCTACGATATCCAAGATATCCAGCGCTTTCTTAAGCACAATAGCACTGCCCTCGAGACCATACACCCGTATTTGATTGTCGGTCCATGAAATCACGATATTCCCGTGTTGACTCGCATGATAAATGGTTCCAAGGGGATCGTGTAACTTCCCCATGTTGACTTCATTGCCGAGTGCTATCCTCCCATCATCTTCTCGTCTTTCATCATAAATCGAGATGGGTCGTGGTAAACGGGGCCGACGAGACTTGAACGGATTGGGTATAGGTATCGACTGCAACGCCTGACTGAGAGTTTGTTCTTTACTCGGAGGTGGCGGAGGAACGATAGGTGCCAGGTTATCCAAAAGCGTGACAGTTTGCACAATAAGATGCGAACTTGAAGATAGATGATAGAAAGATGGGACGCCTGCAATTGGAATAAGGCGGTGATGGAGTAGCAACCAGAAGGTAACACTCACCGTCTAACCCAATGCTGACTCCAAGATTTGCAACACTGCTCTGAACGATCCACTCGCCAATCTTGCTGAGTACTTCGTCAGGTGAGCAACACTTGCGTTCTTGAGAGTTTCGTACGCGTAGAAGGATGACCTTTGAGCGTTCTGACTCATTGCTCCAATGTGTCGAGCAGTCCTCCGCGGCGAGAAATAAGAAGGTTATCTGCGACGTGTCAGCTTTGGCCTAGACACGAGGAGGCATTCTTACATCGCCAATGATTCCTGCGGATAGCCTTGTCCATTTCCAGGAGTCTTTGATGATGCTCTCGCCATGTTCCGCACCCTTTGGAGGTGCCAATGTGGCGGGGTCACTGACTAGGAGCGAAGCGAAGCATTGTCCATCAATAGTCGAGAACAACGAAACAGTCCTGAGAAGAGTGGGTAAATAGTAGGGTATCTGTCGCAGGTTACGCACCCGCATTCTTGAAGAGAAACGACTAATGATCCACGTTCTAGGGCCTCCAGTCCAGTGATTTTCCGTCCTTGACCAAATCGGGGGGGGAATATATGCGCCACAAGGCGGAGAGCACCAAACGGGTCGTCCCCATTACGATTTACACTCGGAAGGGCAGAAGACGGCGGGGAGCCGAGAACGGGCGACAAGGAGTGAGAGGTCCAGGACGGAGAGCTATTACCGGCCGACAGGTATGACTCCACCTCTTCCTTGTCGAGTGTTAGGTGGATGTTTTTTCCAGCAGACTGGCGATCCAGGTGGATGTTGCGTTCAAATTTGGGAATGATGCTATCGATGACACTTCTTTCTTTAACTGAGCCCTTCCCTTTCAGTAGGCTTTTGAGTTTCGCGGGTTCGTCATTGTAATCGACATAGTTCTTGGGCGCTTCGACTTGTTCCTTGGACACCTGGGCCTGAATCTTCGATTTTGAGGGAAGAAAGGGTCCATGCAGTACCGTAGTGACACGGTGGGAGTTGGCGCCATTAGAAGGATCTGGCGATGATGCCCGCAACACCGGTGTTGGTGTTGCAGGTCGCAGTGCTTGGGATGGTCTCGGTAAGGACGTGGCTTGGTTTGGACCAAAATTACGATCCACGAGTTCCCAAGAGCTCTTAGGAAGGAACAAGTAGATCGAACCATCCTCGCACCCAAGAGCAACACCTCCAGTTCTTGCGTCTTCCGTAGACCAGGATAGAAGCTTTGTAGCCGTTGAAGTCGATGCGGATTCCTCTAAAGACGCTCCTGGCACAGCTATCGGAACCACCAGAGGCGGCTCCGGGCTTTCCATGCTATCGAGGTTGGGTACAAGGTTTGACCTCCCGACTTGGCGACTTGGACGCGTCCGCAACTTTTGCCTTTCGAAACACGTTGAGGGTGCTCCAAATTAGGTAGCGGACCATACTATCATGCTTTCAAAGGTGCTTGGAGCAGTAGTTCTAAGTGCCGCTGCAGCTGTCCAGGCCAACCAGCTGCCCCTAAACCGTCAAGCTGTTCATCCTGCAAATATGACGCGACGACCAATGGACGGTTTTTCTCTTAAGGACGGAAAAGATGTCTTCTCTCCTCGTGCCATGCTGGAAATTCCCCGACCCCGTGCGGGAGTTGCCAATTTTGCGGGTGATTTGGCCTATGTCCCCGTCACGCAGTACTCGTTCGAAAATAGGACGTGAGTCACTACTATGATTCCACCTGTGAGCATGTGTGACGGGTCTTATAGAACTACCAAGACAGTCTATCTATTCTCTCTTGATTTTCACCTCCCACCAGCCACCATTAAAGGCTTGGGCGTGTTTTGGATCAATTCAAGTTCTCTAATACGAGTAACAGAGGATGATGGAGTGCAGATATTGGAAGTCCTCGAGGTTACTGTCAACAAGAACAGTCTCACTGTGTCGGCCCCCAAGATTATTGGCGCACTGCCCAAGAGTGCATCGGCAGACAACTTTTTATACTCGCAAGAAGCAGGGATCCTCGTGTTCTCTGCTGCAGTGTACGACGATTATGATATACATACCGTAAACTCACACGACGAGGTACATGCGGCACGTGGAACCTCAGCGTACGTGTTCGATGAGACCTTTGTCCGCCACTGGGATACATGGAGGGGCCCAAAGAAGAACCGGCTGTTCAGCGTGGACCTCACCAAGTCAGATGATGGAACTTGGAATTTGGGTGACACCTACTACCGGCCGCTACTACATACTACTCACGTAAGTGCAACCAAGGACCTTCCTCTCTGTGTATATTCAACTTACAACCTCCTAGTACACACCAGTTGAACCCTTTGGGGATACGGGTGACCTGTCGGTTTCCAGCACTCACATCACCTACACGACCAAGGACCCCTCCGTGCCCGAGGCAATCCACACTCGCCAAAATGTCTATATAGTGCCACTCAAGGGCGGCAAAGAGCCCAAGCATCTGACGACCGGCAAGCAAGGAGCGACGCGTAGCCCCGCCATTAGTCATAATGGCGAAAAAGTCGTTTGGTTAGAGCTTGGGTTGGACGGGTACGAGAGTGACCGGGCTCAGGTTGTTGTATACGACTTGAAGAAAGAGGTCCGGTTTAAGGTTGCTGCTTCTTGGGATCGTTCGCCCAGCGAGGTCTCTGTGAGTAGTTTCACTGGACCGTCCTCCCCTTCAGACATGCTAAGACCGTATCTAGTTCTCTCACGATGATAGTCACCTCGTCCTTATTGTGGGTGACCTTGGCCATAACAAGGTCTTTTATGTCGAGCTCCCGGCTACTCCATCTGGGGCATCTATCAAGGGAGGATATGCTGTTCTAGAGGTCGAAGAGCCTATACCTTACACACTGACAAGTCAACACACTGCATCGCTTGCCCAATCGCTCCCCAACGGACGTCTCCTATTCACTCAAAACTCGCTCACAACCCCGAATAACCTTTGGCTACTTTCTGGACTCGATAGGCCTAATGAACCATTGAAATTGAAGCAAATCAGCCACTTCGCCGAGACTCATTTGCAAGGGTTGAGCCTCTTATCAGCGGAGGAGTTCTGGTTTGAAGGCGCAAAGGGGGCGCAAGTGCACGGATTTGCACTGAAGCCTAAAGGGTGGGAGGAAGGAAAGAAGAAGGCGTACCCCGCAGTCCTGTTGATTCATGGTGGTCCGCAAGGCGCCTGGGAGGACGCTTGGTCAACTCGGTGGAATCCTAACGGTAGGCGACTAGTTTTGGGCGGCAAGTTCTCTATTCATCCACGCTTTTGCTAGTCTTTGCTCATCAAGGCTACTTTACCATCTTCATCAACCCGAGCGGCTCGACAACGTACGGGCAAGGTCAGCACCGGGGGCTAACGTCTCTGAGGGAGCATAATAAGTTGAACGACCTTTACTTCAGCGTTCACAGACTCCATCACGGAGGACTGGGGAGGACGACCTTTTGTTGACTTGAAGCTTGGATGGAAGTTTGCCCTTCAGACCTACCCTGAGGTTATAAATAATCTTCACCTACGTCCTAACCTGACTTTGTCACCTTTCATCCTAGATTGATCCCGAGAGAACTGTCGCGGCAGGTGCTTCATGGGGAGGATACGCAATCAAGTTAGAACATCAGAACCTCTTATTATTGGTTATCTGACTATCCTCCTTAGCTGGATCAATGGGCACGAAGAAGAGTATGGATTCGGGTTTAAGGCTCTGGTGTGCCACGACGGCGTCTTCGATACCACATATAATGGTTTCTCCACTGATGAGCTGTTCTTCGTAAGTGCACCTTGTCCTCATTATCCTCATTATCCTCATGCTTCTCTAATGT
>Ga0307515_10015174_pt1 | contig 14209 bp, 10 predicted proteins | sample 17_EM_MG_FD_194513 | JGI IMG/M metagenome (GOLD analysis project Ga0307515, IMG submission 194513) | Populus trichocarpa ectomycorrhiza microbial communities from riparian zone in the Pacific Northwest, United States - 17_EM | ecosystem: Host-associated > Plants > Roots > Unclassified | place...
TTAAATTTCATGTGGAGTTTTTTTTTTTGTTTTTATTGGTGTAAAATAAGGATGAGAAAAAAAATCAAAAAACCAATTAAATTGAAAAAATTGAAAAAAAAATAACTGAAAAAACCAAACCGGGAAAAAAAACCGATTAAACTGATTAAAATTTTGAAAAAACCGACCGGTTCGGTTCGGTTTCGGTTTTATAAGTCTAAAACCAAAAAAACCGAACTGAACCAAAACAGGAAAAAAAACCGAGCCAAACCAAAAAAGCTGAGCCAAACTAAAAAAAAAAACCAAACCAGAAAAAACCGAGCCAAACTGAAAAAACCGAACCAAACCGGTTTGAACCGGTTTTTGTCATAAAAAACCAAACCGAACCAAAACAGGTCGGTTTGAACTGGTTTCGGTTCATTTTGGTTTTTTTTAAAATCGGTTTAGTTATTTTTTTTTTATAAAAACCGAACCGAACCGAAAATGATCACTCCTAGTATAAAATTAATAAAATTATGTTATTATGATTTTAAAAGATTATGATAAATTGAAGGTGATGAAGTGGTTGAAATATATAAACGATTTGTATAGAATTTTAAGATGTTTTTTTTATATATATATAAATTTATTACATGTTTTTAAGACATTCTTTGGAGACTAGTTTTGTATACCTATTTAATGTTTTACTATAGTTTAATTGTATTTAATAAGTTGTATGGTTGTAATATTTTGTAGTTGAACTACCTAGTTTTATTTGGATTTGATTAATGATGTGATGTTATGATATTATTTAGCCTAAATACTATATATGACAAAAAAAACCTCTCATAAATCCATGCATTGTATATTTTAATTACATGTGTGCTAAAAGTGTGATCTTTATAATGTTTATTGAAAATAGTTTTTCTTATGTATGATGGTCTTTCACACTTTTAAAAATCTAAAAATCTCTCAAATCTTTGAAGATAAATATTTTTTATAAAACTACTTCAATTATTTTCAAATTAATTTTTAATGGTATGAATTTGAGGTGGGAAATGTATTCTACTTTCCCATTTTATATAACTTTATTATAATTATATTAAAAAAATTAGTGTATATTTGATATTATAGTAATTTTTATTATTGTGGTTTTAAAATATAGATTTATAAAACCTATAAACATAAGATATAAACACTTTCAAAATTATTATTAAATTAAAATACAATTTTTATTCCATCCCACCATGCTCTCAATCAGAATCAAACAACGAATCAATTTTTTACAATCACTTTTATCAAAACTTTAAATCATTCCTTAATTTTTGGGATCATGACCTACTGCCATAAATCAAAACACATCAAATCATCAAAAAAGCTTTTCCCACGAGCCCATGCCTAGATGTTTCAACTACATGAATTTCCCCAAAAAAAATTTTCTCCACCATTAACCAATCATTTTGTTTCCTTGGTATATTCTTCAGCAGCCTAGAAAAAATCCCTACACCTTGAATATATATATTGGACTCTAGCATGTAAAAAGAAAAATTGATAAAATAACTGTATTAGTTTAGAAAGTTACAAATAACATCTGTTATTTGTGATTTACGATTCTTAAAGACACATATTCAATAAGAAGAGAAATAGAAAAAAAAAAGGCACACAAAAACTCCGATGATGATATCATTGGTAGCGTTAGAAAAATATTGACAAAACGAGTCCAACGATACCAAGAAAGATCATCAATGGTAACCGGAGTGGGCCACATAAGCGGCCCAAAAGTAAGCGAGCCCCAACATTTTTGGACAGCTCGTGTTGCCAACTTTGTTCACCATTTGTGACCTTATTTGATGTCATTGGACTCGTCTCATCGAGATATTTTCAACAATACTAATGTTGTCATCATAAGAACTTCAGTTTGCCTCAATGATCTTTTTTTTTACTTTTCTCTCTCTCTCTCCTATCTCTTCACAAATTACAAGGAGGAGATAGGAGAGAGAAAGAAATAAAGAAAAAAAATGTCCTCGGAAGCACACCGAAGTTCCGATATGATACCATTGATACTATTGGAAAGACCTTTGACTAGTCTAATGACACTAAAGAAGGTCACAAGCAATGAACGGATTGGACCACACAAACTGTTCAAAGGTATCGGAGCTCACTTACCTTGGAGCCGCTCGTGTGGCCCACTCTAGTCACCGTTGACACCGCTGGTGTCATTATCGGAGTTTTGGTGTGTCTCCGAGGTATTTTTTTTTCTTTATTTCATTTGTTCTCTCTCATTTCTCATAATTAAACCATGTGTCTTTCAAATTTTGCAACTTGAAAGAGTCGCAAATGACATTTGTGACTTATGAATAGTAGATATCATTTACGATTCTATAAACAATATTATTTTTCTAAATATTCTATTAAACTATGTTATTTTATTATATTTTTTTTCTTTTAGAATGTTCGAAACCAAAAAAACTCGAGAAAAATATCCTAGGGATGTAAGACAAGACAAGATGTCCTTTTGCTAGTTCATATTTCATAGCCAGCGGTCACTTTAGCGTTAGCCACTGAACTAGTACGGTGTCAACAACCCTACCTACACGGCTACACTATAGAAAGTAATACCTCTACTCTACTAAGGTAAGAAGTTAAGAAGACAATAAAAGTGAATGCAAATAGTATCATAGTTACCATTCATCCATCACACTTAGTCATTATATGCCACGTGCGGGTTTGGCGAGACTTTGTTTTTCAATTCAACTCGATTTTGTTATGGGTTTTTTTTTTATTTCATCATTTAATATTATATTGACTGAGAAATTGAGTTTCATAATTTGTTTTTATTTTTTTATTGCATTTTCAAAAACAATTCTGGTATTGGGTTGATGTTCAATTTTTTAACAATTTTTTTTTCATCATATAGTTAAATAAAAAATAATTTTGAAAAAATAGCTATTAATCCAAGTAAAGTCCATGACTTAATTAATGAGTTGGACGTGTTGACTTAGGCTACTTGATTTATGGGTTTTGTTCGATGAGGGGAGTCCTATCTAGATGTTATTTTCCATTCCTATCTCCTACGATGGTAGATTTGTGCTTAAGATGTTTATTTTTTCATATTGATTTTGGGTTTGTGGGTTATTCGAGGTCATTGATAAATTTATTAAAGTTTATAGGATGTTTTTTAAGTGTTTTGAGGTAAAAAACAAGTTGAAAACTTTTTGATAAAAACAATCGTGGCTCAGTTTATTAGCAATCCTTCAATCGCTGGAAACTAGGTGCATCGACTGCTTTTCTTGTTTTTTTCAAAAACATAAAAGGTGATAGACAAGCATGTTGCATGCTTTTTTTTTTTTCAAAAAATAAAGGGTAGATGACAGGGGCACATACCTTTTAATAATAATAAAAAAAAATCAACCCAGGTATGGAGCCTGTGCTTTTAAAATTCTTTTTAGTCATTTTAATTTTTTTCTCGTAATTTCATCATTTATTTGTTATTTATTTTTAAATTTTAATAAAATTTTAACAAAGTTTTATGATTTTTTTTAATAGAATATAATTTAATTTTTACTTAGTTTATAAATAAAATATTATCATTTTTTTCTTATGCCAGGAGGCATACTTTCAATGCAACCTTGCTTAAATTTTTTTTTCTTTAATGTTATTTAATTATTTTTATTTGTATTTTTTATTGTTTCATTAAATAAAAAAATAATTTTAAAAAGTAATGTTATTAAATATAAGAGTCTATGGCTGTTTTTGTTATCAAATTTGTACAATCACATTTATTTCTTAACTTTCTAATTTTATATTTTATTAAATATAGTTTAATTTTTATTTGGTTTTCACATAAAATTATAATATTATTTTTTTAATATATGCAACTTTACATAATATATTTTTTTTATTTGATTTTTTTTAATTACTTATATATATATATATATGTGTCTGTTTTTATTATCGTTTGATTCTAAAAATTAAAATTATTAAATACAACCAACTATATAACCATGACATAAATAATTTTAATCTTATCTCTTAATTTTATTTTAATTTAATCTCTAACTATCATTAACATTTTTTTTTGGATTCATGTATGTGTGTGTATATATATATTATTTTTTTTTGTTAAAAAAAATCCAACGGACGGGTAAGATAGGCTACTTTATATAATGCAGTGTTGCAAGTATAGGCTGACGGTCGAAAGGTGTGCAAAACAAAACAAAGAAGGAAGGAAAGACCAGTCTTCAACAATCAAATTCTCTCTTTCACTCACCATTTCAAGATCAAAATGTGAAGAAAACCAGATCTAAGAAACCGATAAATCCAAATACAACACAACAAGAAAACACCGACAACATCAAACACCACTGTAAGGAATTATAAAGTTTGGTTCTTTATTATTATATTTTGTAAAGTTTTAATTTTTATTACACTTTGTTGTTGTCTCTATGATTTTTTTTTGGGTTGTTTTTTGTTTTCCCCGTAGTGATTTTGAGGTGGGTTTTGTTTCTTTTAGCTTAGTCTTGAGTCTTTGTATTTTTATAGCACTAAAAATGGTTTATTTGTTGTGTTTTTCTCGTGTTCTGTAGTTGATTTTGAGGTTTGTTAGAGAGAAACATCATGGCTGTTGGAGAGAATGTTAGTGTTGATTTGGGGAATTTTAGGGCGGAGTCAAGTGTATCATCATCATCAAATGATCAGGATCATCACATCCACAACAACAATGTTCTGATTCAGCCTCTGTACATGAAGGTTTCCCAGGTGGGCCATCATCAGGCTCCTCCTTATAATCATCATCATCAACAGAGATCAAATGGTGGGGAGAGTTATAAGAGGGAGATTAGAGAGTTGCAGGAGTTATTTTCTAAGTTAAACCCCATGGCTGCTGAGTTTGTGCCTCCTTCACTTTCCAACAACAATAGTTTCGGTACAGTTAATGGGCTCAATGGAGTTAATGGGGGTTTTTATGGCAACAGCAGCAGCAGCAACAACTTGGTTGTGAATGGAAATGGCTTCGACAGAAATGGACAAGTTAATGGAAATGCTGCTAGAAGAGTAAAAAATGACTCTGCCTTTTTAGCTGATTAATTAAGTATTTTTATCATAAACTTCAAGAAAGAAAAAAATAAAAGGAATTTTGAATGCTTTTTTGGTGTTGTGTTTTTTTGGGTTAATTGAATTGACAAGGTTTAGTTGAACTAGGACAGACCTAGTTTTGAAAAAGATGAAACTATGTGGTTCAAACGCTTGTTTTATGTTGGTTTTTATTTTTTTAGATAGTTTTTCTGGCTGCCTAAATTAGATATTTTGAACATGAAATATGGAATTGGAATCTTGTGTTTTGTGGTTTTGGATTATTCAAGTAGTTTTATTATCTATTTGGTTTAGCTGAGTGAAGGTTATTGTTCAAGTGTGTCTAAAATGGTCAAATTAAAAATAAGAACTTTAATGAGAAGTTTTATTTGATTTTAAAGAGCTTTTATTATCCCTTCAGGTTAATGAACTTTAAAGGGCTTAATTTAATGCCTATGACTTCTAGAATTTGTTGATGGGTATTTTTGCTCGTTTCAGAAGAGAAATTATGGTCAAGTGAAACGTAGAATCAGTAGCAGGACAAGTATGGCTCAATGGGAGGATACAGTTCGCAGGACTGTGTATGTCTCTGACATCGATCAACAGGTATTTGCTTCTTTGCGATTGTTACTCTTCTTTTGATTTCTATGTTTGTTTCTGCATGCATCATCTATTTGTATTAACTACTGATTTAATGGCTTCTTTCATGGAATTAGGTTACTGAAGAGCAACTAGCAGCTCTATTTATTAATTGTGGACAGGTAATGGTAATCTAGCTGCTTATCTAGACAGCTTTCATATAACTGTGCTTTTGAACAAGTTCCTTTCCCTTGTGCAGGTTGTGGACTGTCGTATCTGTGGCGATCCCAATTCTGTACTTCACTTTGCCTTTATTGAGTTCACTGATGAGGGTAATGCTAGTCATGTGTGCCGCAATGACTCAATACCTACCTTAGGATTCCATCGTGTGTGTGTGTGTGTGTGTGTGTGTGTGTGATGGTTATGTGCTTATGTATGCTTTGGTGGTTGGCTATACAGAAGGTGCACGGGCTGCCTTGAGCCTGTCTGGGACGATGCTTGGATACTACCCTGTTAAAGTGCTACCCTCCAAAACAGCCATTGCACCAGTTAATCACACCTTTTTGCCCAGGGTGAGAATGCTTTGCTATATGGCCATTGAATCATTCCAAATTTCCGACAATAGACATTTGTGTGTTAGTTTGATTCTATATACCCTGCTGATCAATTGTTTCTCCAAGCTTAGAATGATGATGAGCGTGAAATGTGTGCAAGAACTATCTACTGTACCAATATTGATAGGAATGTGAGTACCTGGATTACCATCACAAAAATAATCCCTTTTTTTCCCGTGACAAGTATTGTAATTGATGTTAATTTCTGCGGCTAATTCGACCTAATATTCTGCAGTTTACTCAATCAGATATAAAACTCTTTTTTGAATCACTCTGCGGGGAGGTTTGTTATTACACCTGGTGAACTTGAAAGCTCCTTTTCTTTTGGATGTTACAACATTGTTAGTGTGATTTTTTCGGTTTGGCTTGTTTGATGCAGGTTTATCGCCTGAGGCTGCTAGGAGATCATCATCATCCAACTCGTATTGCTTTTGTGGAGTTTGTGATGGTAATTGCTTCACTCTTTATTTCTAATGCTGAACTTTCTCTCTCTTTCAACATCAAACAAATTTAGGCGGAGTTTAGTCTAGCACTTGGCAAGGTAATAAAGGATTCTAGGCGACAAGGTTGTTTTGAGGCAGGACTCTAAGCTCTTGCAGATCCTAAAATGGCCATATGACTATTTATTAAGTAATACTCTAAAAGGTGTGGGGAAAATATTGTTCCCCATTCACCAAGAAACAAATTACTATGGATTGTCATAGTAATTTGTATTTTTTAGCTCCTCTTTTTTATTTTTTTTTATTTTAATGCACCTTTATAGACTCAAATTGATGCCCAATTAAACCATATTTATTAAGGAAGGGCAAGATTTAAAGATAGGGGATTAAAATGAAAAACACGACAAAAAGAGATGGTTTTGCTAAAATTGAGGCAAAACATACACTTTAGTTCTCAAACTTTTCAGATTATAAGCTTCAGTCCCTAACAATTTATAAAATTTAATTTTGGTCCAAAACTTCATGTTTTTTTTTTTTTTGGTTTCTGGTTTGAAAAAGAGGAGGGAGAGTGGCCAAATTCTGGTGGTAGAGAGAGAGAGTCTTGGTTGAGACCGATTTTGGCCACAAAAATAGGTGATTTTGGTTTCAATAGGTTCCGTTTGATGAGTGGAGTTTAGACAAGGTGTTGTTTTCCCCTTAAACTTGTCTGGAATGGTGGATTTAAACCCGAAAAGAATTTTGATTTCAGGTTGATTGTGGGTTTTAGAGACAATTTTTAGGTTGTTAAAGGCTATGAACATGTTTAGAGTGTTTTTATGGTTTTTTCAGGTCGAAATATGATTCAAAACAAGTTTTTCTTGGTCTGAAACAGACCAACCTAATATTTTTTTTTCAAATCATTAAAGGCCCTTAAGAAAATTAAGAAGAAAAAGGCCCACAAGCTATGGGCCTTCCTAGCCCGAATGATTGAGCCATTTTCTTTTTAAATTATTATTATCTATTACAATTACATTTGTTTTTTTAATTTTTCTTCCTTATTTGTTTTTTCAATTTTATTATTTAATATTTGGTTTATTATTAATTGGATAACATAATTTGTTTCGATTTGATTTTTTTTTCCAATCACTTTGATATTTTGTTGGTTCTTAATTTTATAGGTGTCTATTTTAAATAAAAAATTATAAAAAGATAATTGTTGAACCCAATTAAATTCATGACCTAGGTCCTGAGTTTGGTTGGTTTATTTTGGCTGGGTAGGGATTAGGCTTGATAATTTTTTTATTGTATACATAATTCTCAATTTATTTAATTAGATGCATGTATAAATTTTTGAATTCTGCTTGAGATTTTTTTTGGATAAAAAATATCATAAATAGCTAGTATAGACCAAAACTAGATTGGTGGCTCGATCGACGCCGCAAACCAGACCCAATTTTTATTTGAAAAAAAAGTTAAAGAGACATATTTTTAAAGAAATAAGAGAAATTCGATAATCAGGTTAAATATTGATTAATTTGATAATATTATAAAAATATGAGGCAACAACAAAAAAAGAAAAAAGTAAAAACAATATTGAACAATGATTTTGCAAAAAAAATAAGATAAATATATTTCAATCCTTGCTAACTTTTTAAACATTGACCCAAGTTATCAGACTGAAACTACTATACATAAAAAAATTATAAGGGTTAAAATTACACAAAAAACCCAAAATAAAAAATAATAATTAAAAGAATGAAGGTTAAGATCGCAAAAAATATAAAATAAATCAGAGGGCAATAATAAATTTTCAATTTAAGAGATAAATTGTAAAGAATAAAAACATTAACAAAAGGATAAAAATCAAAAGAATGAAGTTTAAAATAAAAAAAATACACTATAAACTTGGATTGAAAGGTGAAATTAAAAACAATGAAACTTCTATAAAAGAATCAAGGAAAAAAAAATCAGAAATCATAAGAATAAGGATCAATCTAAAACATCAAAACATAATAAAAAAATCGAACAAGCAAAATTTTTCAACGTCTTTTTTTTACATATAAAAAGTCCTAGATGTAAATTGAAAAGCTTATGCACGGATCTAATTAAACAAATCAATAACCATTGTGTAAAGAAATAATAAAAAAAAACAGTCATCAACAATAAACAAAAACGAAACTAAAAAATCTAAGATGTTTCGTTCACCCCAATCATTTAAAAAAAAAGATGTGTCGCCTACATCAGTAGACGATGTGTCGTCTGTGAATCCCTAGAAGCCGGCCACTGTGGTGGCTGGAAAAACAAGGTCCCAAAGTGTTTGATAAATAAACCTATTTTCAAACCTATTTTTTATCCAGAATACCTTGAAAGCACTTCAGGAACTTTGCTAAACCAATCCATGGCTTTGAAAAACATAAAAAAACCAATTTAAAACCTAAAATCAACCCGAAAACCAAAATCTTCCCAAGCTCAGATTTGAGTCAAGGAACCAGTTGACACAAAGAACGACCATTTTGGTGGCTGAAATTGTCACCACCAACTTTCTCTCTCTACACCAGAATCCGATGACTCTCTCTTCTCCCTCCAAAAAGGGATTGAAAAATGAGAAAAATGAGTTTTGGTACCAAAATTGAATTCTTAAAAATTACAGGGACTGATTAACCTAATAGCTCAAAAAGATAGAGGATGAAAATGAACTTTTAATACAAATTTCAAATCTGTATCCTAGTCAATCTGTCTTTTTCACTTCAGTCCCCTGTCTTTCAATTCAACCCTCCCTCTTTTTCCTACTTTGTCTAGTTTCACGACTAGGAAGATTAGGCTTGTTTCACTTGGCTGAGGAGGCGCCGATGTAGAGACTACAAAACCTTTTGTTGGTGAAGTCAATAGGTGTTGGTCCCTCTCAAGAGACAACATGTCATGATTCAATTAGCTTCTAACCCCCATCATCATTAATCCTTGCCCTCTCAGCATCAGAAGGTTCAATTGTTTTTGCAGTAACCTGTAGTTTTAATCGGTTGATTGAATCCTCTAGAGTTTGAACTGGTCGACCTTTTTCAAGGACAATAGCTCTCGGGACTCTGTTGTGTTCAACCGGTCGTTCGGTTCATGGGGCGGTTGAACTGATCAACTAGTTCCACCTAATCTGTCTGTCTGGGTTACTGATTTTGCTGCAACATTAGCAATTGAAGAAGATGTAGCCCCTTCAGTCATAATAATTAGGGAGCTACAAACATGGAGAGCATCCCCTCCAATTTTTTTTTTTTTATCTTGAGCATGTCTTCCACCAACACGGTTGGGACCTCAACCAATGCCTTGCATAAGCGGCCAATGACTTTACAAATTTCAAAAGCTGTTGGTTTCCATTCATAATCAACCATAATTGTGATGGGCTCTATAGATAACCTACACTGAAGTTGAAAAACATGAATCATAGGTAGCGAAGCATCCAATTCCACTCAAACTCTTGCATAATCAAATCGGGTGCCACTAAGACTGTTCGTCACAAGCCAAAGGGGGAAAGGTAATCCCTGAAGGTGAACCTATATTGACACTTTTGTGATTTTGTTTTTGTTAAGAACAAAGTGTGGGTGCCACAGTTGGAGAATAATAGATCCCTCCTTAAACATCCATGATTCATTTTTCATAACTGAGTTAGCATCATCCTCACTTTTAAAACCAAAGATCAAGAAACCTTATTGTGTCGTTGTGACACTCTCAAGACCATAATTCTTCCATACTCAAAATGCAATAGAATTGGCTGCATGATACGGCATATTATAACCTGGGAAGAATCCCACCAAGCATTGATTCCATATGGATGTGCTCTCATCAATGACATTATTCGGAATGTCCAAAATGGTGCCCATCTCTTGCCGTGGAAAAGAGGCTATCTTGGCACAGATTGTAGCATTTGAGACCTTTACTTTATCCGTCCATGAAGTATTTTGGGCTAAGTTAGGGGTGGTTGTGTTTTTGTGGGTCGTGGTGGTATTTTGTGTAGGGATAATTTGGTTTTTCTTTTTGTGGGGTTGTTTAAGGTTGGTCTTGGTGTTTTGATGTGGTTGGTGAGTGGTTTTTCTTGTGGTTATGGTGTTTGTAGTGTTTGTTGTGTTTGTGGAGGTGTTAAAGGGATTTTAGTGGCTATGGCTGGGTTGACAGCAGGTTGTTTGGTGAACCGGTCGATCTGGATGATTTGTATCCACGTCTGGGCAGTAACTATTAAACAACACCACATACAATAGAGATAAAAGTAGCTAAAATCAAATGGTTTAGCTCAAGATAAGCAGGTATAGTATAACATATAAAAGAGTGATCCAACAGCTAGATTAAACGCAATCTACAAAGAGACGATTAGATCCGAAAACTGACTGGAGGTACTCTGAGGAGTAAAAAACTTTCTAGGAATGTTGGAATCTGATCTCCACCATTTAGACCTGAGAGGACCTCTCGGCGAACCTTTGTGTGAAAAATGGATTTGATCCAACAATGAGACTAGGCGAACCAAGCCGGTGAATATGGCTGCTCGGAATCCAGTTTCCCAAAAAAACTTGCGACGACTATAACTCTCAAGTGACACCAAATAAACCAAATCCGTTCAGTGAGCTTATAAAGTAGGGTATGGCGCACAACACATACAAATTTGAGCAAGATCTAATGGTGGCTGAAGTACTAATATCTTTGGCAGCCCATTCTCTCTCTTATCTCTCTTTCAGACCTTCTCTCTCTTCTGCCCTTGTTTTTTCGCACTTGAGGTAAAAATCAAGAGTGGTCCCTTTAGTTTGGCTTTTGGTCAAATCTCCCCCTCTACCATGAAACGAGGATGAAACTAGGTGTTATAGACTTTAACTTTTATTAATTGGTCATGCGTGGTGCCTCTAACTTGATTATAAGTTAAGTAAAAATGGATGGTGTATTCGCTACATGTGGGTGGTGGTGATTACTAGACTTGTTAAAAAATAGAAATAAATGCACTGAATTACCAATTCAAAGTATTTTAAATATTTTAATATGTATTATTATATTAATATATACTATTGAAAAACAAATAAAAGAAATATTGTTTGTTCCCAAACCCTGAAAAAAATGTTTTCCCCAAATTAACTTATATTATTATTATAATTTTTTTTTTGATATTCCTACTGAAATTTGTCTCTCCCACATGGCCACTCCGTGGCGCCAGTGATATTTTTTGCACTATTTTTGTTATTTGTCTGCCTCATGCTTGCTAGCTAAGATACTATCAGGTATCAGAATGGTTTCATTATTAGTTCAGTGATATGCGGACGCATTTTGTGCTTCTGTAAATTGGCAATCTGTATGAATGAATCTGTAATTTAATCACTCTTTACTCCTCTGCAGGCTGAAAGTGCAATAGCTGCTCTCAACTGTAGTGGTGCGGTTATAGGTTCATTGCCAATAAGGTCAGATAGCAAGCTGTTCCTCTTCCCTCGAGAATTCTGAATCTCTATGACAGAAAACTGATAAATGCTTTGGTTGACCTCTGGTGTTTCTATTTTCAGGGTGAGCCCATCAAAAACACCTGTGCGGCCCCGTGGTCCTCGTGTTTCTGTGCTTTGAAGTGCATGGTGCTCCAGTCGACTTTAAAGCCAGCTTTTATATATTTAGAAACGTACACCTGACCAATGTAAAGATGAACCCTTGTTTATATACTTCATGGCTCCATCCTTGCCTCCTTTGGCCTTAAACGTTATTATCATATGAGTTATCTTTTGGTTATTCTAGCAATATATAGAGTTGGATGGAACTTCAAGGCTCTAGGAAGATTTAATGTATTATTCCTCTCAAATGTGGATTGGACTCGCCTTGAAGGTTGAACTTCGTCGAGCAGTTTCTGAAACTTAAAAGACTTGTTATTATGAAAAATCGAATGGTTCCTGGAAAGGGTTGGGATGTTAACTCAGTTCCAACGTCACCTTGTTGATCTTTGAAATGGCTGTTTTCAGTTGATTGGGTTTATGTGGTATTTGTGCTTGACTGTTTTCGTTCCTTTTTTCATATTATTCTTCCGCCTTGAGTTCTCTATAACAGTTGATGGAACCTCAGGATAGTGGCTGTATTTGTTCATATCGAACCTCGATTTCTCTAGACATTGCCATGTTAATCCAAAAGTCATTTTAGAGGGTGGCAAGACCAGATGATTATGGAAATTGTAGTTTTGCTGCCCAAACATAGAATCACAACGCAAACGGTGATATTATTGTCCGAAACTAGTAAATGAACTACAATTTAGTTCTGTCTGAGCAGAAGAAATCAGCAAGAACTTCAACTTGCTCCCAGTGCTTCCCTGTGAGACCTCAAACGTGCAGAAGACATCTCAATGCCTTCCCATCACTGAGCAGCTTGAATGCTTCGTTTATCTTCTCGAACTTGTTCATGCGTGATGAACCCATCTAGATTCACAACCTGGAAGCAAATTCAAGGATGAAATTCCATGATTTTGGTATCTTCAATGTACAAACTACTTGCTTGCTAATGAACATAAATATGATGTATTGAACTGACCCCATTCATGCAGGCTTTGGCAAGCCCAGGCAGTTGGCTCTTCCCCTTGAAGTCGCCAAAGATTGTACCGATGATGCTCCGACCATCAAACAACTCCATTGGATGGAGAGGCAGCATTTCCGGGGTTGGATAAATTCCTACCACCACTGTCTATCCCCAGCCCTGCCATGTGCAAAATCATACATGTCAGCATTATTGCCTCCTAATTCTGCTTTCCATTTTTGGGTTGAAATCTGTCTTTTTTCCCTATACAAGGACTTGAATCTGAAACGTCTCGATAAAGCGTTAAGATGTATCACCAGAGACAAGCATTGGTGGTCGGGTGATGCGCGCAAATTGATTCGAGAATACATTTGATTTTAACAGTTACACACAGACACCCCCACACACAAAAAAAGAAGAAGAAGAAGAAGAAGAAAAGAATCGAAAATATGGCAATGAAATGCCATTTAGGACTTACATCATGAGTGGACAAGAAGGCCTCTCGGAGAACCTCTAGATCCCCTACACACTCAGTGCTGTAATCTACACCCCCACCAGTCATTTCCCTGATTCTCTGGAACCATTTGCTAGAATGGTTAATGCTTAATAGTCACAAAATCAGCAATCAGACTTGGAGAAAATTCCATGCATATTAGTTGCTAACCTGGTGCACTGGCTTTGAACCGTCTTTTGGGTTTACGAAGCCAGTCATTCCCATTGCTCTGGCAGCCACCAGAACAAAAGAGATTGCCATATACTAGGCTTGTTAGCTTTTCCCCAGCACATTTTCCATTTAGAAGCATTTTTTTTTCTGTTTGGAATTATTGGATGTATCATGAAGAGCCTAAAAAAAGAGAGGAAAGGATACCTTTATTGAACTTTTCTGGATTGGTATCAACACCTATTATTTTAGATGCTCCTCTGGCTCGTGCTCCTTCTGAAGCCTGTGAGAATTGAATGAAAACATGTTTTAAGTTTGATTAGTTAATAAAAAGAATTAATGAGATAATGTATAGAAACTTCATTATTAAACCCGGACTCGAATCTTGGATTGGTTTAGAT
>Ga0307515_10015175_pt1 | contig 14209 bp, 7 predicted proteins | sample 17_EM_MG_FD_194513 | JGI IMG/M metagenome (GOLD analysis project Ga0307515, IMG submission 194513) | Populus trichocarpa ectomycorrhiza microbial communities from riparian zone in the Pacific Northwest, United States - 17_EM | ecosystem: Host-associated > Plants > Roots > Unclassified | place...
AAAATCGTGCATATAATTAATGGTGTGAAAAATAAAATAAAATAATTATAGAATAAGATTATTAGATAATAATGATGATAAGGTGATAGTAATAATAATAATAAAAAAAATTTGGAGATAAAGTAAGAGTTGTAATAGTCCGGCTTAACATGTCAGATATTGTCTGTTTTGGGCCTTACTATCTTCATGAATTTGTTCTTTGCGACCACGCATGGTACCAAAACGCGTCTAAAGATGTTAGCAACCAACATTACTAATAAGACGCTGACTCTAGATGCTCGCTTTTAATGTGAGATATTACAAGAGTATTGTAAAAATATTATTATAGATAGAGTAATAAATGATGATAGTAATATTAAAAGTGACGAAGATGAAATGATAATTCTAAGATGATATGGTGTAGGTAATAATAGTGGTAATAAAGTAGTGGAGTGATGATAATTAAAACAAAAATTTATTAAATTGAGATATTTTTTATTAAATAACCAAATTTATAAATTAATTATAAAATATTTTATATGAACAGTATTTCTGGAAAAAATAGAAAATTTCTTCTAATTATTTTACTCAAAACAAACCCCATAAAATGAAGAAAAAAAAAAGAGAAAAAAAGAAAACAAACCCCATAAATATTTTAAGGCTATGTTTGTTTCCTGGAATTCATTTTCCGGGAAACTACTTTCCAAACTTTTATGTGTTTGTTTGTTATTAGAAAAGTTGGTCAATGAAAAACACTTTTCAGTCAAAGAAAAATTTGGTTTGGTTTTCAGGAAAATATTTTCTTGGAAAATTTGAGCGGAAAACACTTTCCGGAAGTTGTAAAAAATTTAGAAATGTCATATTATTTGCTGATTATATCAAATTTGGTTCTCAAACTTTTGATTGTTATATATATTTTGTTTTGAATAATTATTTTTCAATTTCATCTCTTAAAATTTAATTTTTATATTAACTTTGGTCCTCATTTTTATAATTATTATTTGTTTTTCCCTTATCATTTTTTTATTGAAATTTTTTATGTATCAAATTTGGTCCTTATTTTTTTTATTGTTACTTATTTTATTTGAAATAATTTATGAAATGTTAATTATTATTATTTTAATTTCTTCATCTTTTATTTTTTTATTTTTTAGATTTGATCTTTATTATTTATTTTATTTGAGATAATTTATGAAATTATATTTTTTTTCAATATCATTCTCATTTAACTTTTTAATTTGTAAGATTTGTTCCTTATTATTTTAATAAATTTGAGAAAAATAAAATATTAATAAGTTATTTTCCAACTCATTTTCCATGACATAACCAAACACTGAAAAATATTTTCCAACTTATTTTCCATTACACTACCAAATATCAGAAAATAATTTATTTTTTTAGAATTTATTTTTTCAAAATTTTTTTTTAAAAAAAACTTTCCAGCTAATAAATAAAAGTTTATATAAACAATCTTTCGGATTCCAAGCTTGTATAAATTCCAAATAACAGGAAGTTTGGGATCCAGAAACGTATCAGTGAACACAGCGTACTGGAAAAGCGAGCCATAACAGAAAGCCCAAACCATCTCTCTCTCTCCACTCAAATTTCACTCAAAACTGGTTTTCACATCAACTCAGTGGCACGTAACTGAGTCAACTCGGCCTCTAGCTTCTTTTTCCTTCCTATGGTGAGTTTCAACTCGCTCTCTCCTTTTCCTTTTCATATATTTTTTTGTTAATTTTATATGATATTACCTGAGCCTCAAAAGATGCAAATTTGTTTCACAAATTACGCTTGATTTTAACCATCATTTTCAATGATTTTCAATAGAGCTTAGAAATCCTAAATTTGCGCATTGCAATTGAATTTTCTTGCACTAACTAAAAAAAATCAGTTTCTTTTTTCTGAATTTATCTTTGTTTACACTTGATTAAGCTGCAAAGTGCGAAGTTTTTCATGTAAAATTCTGAACTAGGAAAATTACAGTTGCTAAGCCATGAAGTAATTTGGTTTTGATTGATCATGTGGAAATTAGGGATTATTTGGATTTTGATGCAATCTTCTTTAGAAACCTGATTTAGTGTAGTTTTTATGTTTCAGTTCTTTGTGATGGATAAAGTTTAGATTTTTTAGAGGTAAAGAGTTAACTATTTGTTGTGTGTTTTTTGTTTATTGTCTGGAGTTTTCAGTTTGTGTATTTGAGTTGCATGTGCTGGATTTTCCATGGAAACAGTGGTTGAAGTTGAGGGGAATGATGAAGCTAAGCTCAAGGAGTGTGGGATTCGTAACAGTACTTCTTCCTTGTCTTCGCCCAAGCAGATTTCCGACCCAGTTGTATACAAGCTTGTTCGGGTAAATTTCTTGAATATATCTATACTGGGTTCTTGTTTCAGTTGTATAATAGACTTATGGTTATGTATTCGATACTTTTTAGCTATTAGGTTTTCTTTTTATAGCTGTGAAATGAAGACTATTGACAAGGCTTCAATGTTATAGTAAAATTTAAGCAGGCAAATATGGAAATTGGACTTGTTTTGGGCATAAACATAGAATGAGGTTGCTTGTGTTAGTAATTCTGATTCAAACTAGTAGCGAACAGTGAAAAATTGATAGATCTACCTTTTCATCTTGTGCTATGTTGGGTTAGTTCAAATTGATAGAACTACCTTTTCATCTATGTTATGTGGGGTGAGTTCATTTTACTATTAGATGACGCAAATATCAAAATCTCTAGTGTTATTGATCTTTAGGAGTCAAAGAATTTGTTCCATGTAAACTCAGGAATTTGAAACCCTGGTGTTATTTGGATCACTTGGTCATTAGTTAGCTGAAATTTATAACCATCCGAGTATATTCTTGAATGTCCTTCGTAAGAGTTCTGACCACACAATATTGGCAAGTAAATGTAACTCTTGAACATATTATAGTGATGACCTTCTTGATGACATTGTCTGTGCAAGATGCCTACCACCAAGGTTGTACCCTGCTTGTGTAAATTCCAATTTCCTTAAGCATGTAGACCAAGTTGATGATTAATCATTCTTTGGCTTGTTGGCTAGTTTAGTAGTTATAGCTGGCTACCTTATCTAAGCTACTTCTGGGGGTCCCTATTCAGCTGCCTCTCCCGCATGTTTACCTGAACAGTCAAGATCACACTGGTAGAATCGAACTGCATTGGGCATTGGCTCAAGTTCCTAGACTGTTGGTTGGAAAGTGTAGCATGCTTTTGAAGAAGTAAACCAGAAATTCTTTAAGCGATTTGGTGTCCAGTTGCTAATAATTATCAATGGATCTTTCTTTAGTCAATTTCATTTACATCACATATCTATTTATTTTTGTTGTTTTGCTTGGTGTCTCTCACTCTAGCATTTAGTCTTTGCATTCTCATAACTGAAGGAAAGACATGGAATTTGAAATTTCTGCATCTTCTCCTTTGTAGTTTGTTCAGATGTTCATTTTTCTTTTCTTCTCTATCTTTCCTCTTTTACATCTCTGTGGCTGGTCAATGTCCACTTGCTTTATTTGACTTTCCTCCTCATCTGAGATAAATGTTATTATTGTCACTGGGAATATCAGTAAACAGTGCGAGCGATGTGACCAGGGTGGTCTTCAGTTTACAACTATTTGAAATTCTTGAAATTCAAGTAAAAAACACAGGGCCATCGTCTGGAATATCTTATTATGTAAATTTGTAACTGCTGAAACAATTTATCTGGTAGGTTGTTTCTTTTTAGAAACTTTGGTTCTGTTATTGGAAAAAGATAACAAAATTGATGACCACACTCGTGCTTTATCTTTATATGTGTGATTCATTGTTTCTGCAAGTAGGTTTTAGGTTTAATATGTTGGGAAATGTCCAAGTTGCATGTGGTTAAATTTTTGAAAATCTGAACCTTATACGAATCTGTTCCCCACTCACTCTCTACCTGTCTGCACATACACTTGTAATGCATCACGGTGTTAGGATCCCTCTCCATATCCCACATCCATGCTGTCTATCAGACTATGGTTGAACTCTATATTTGTGAAAGTTGTTTACTCTAGAAAGATGAGCTAATACTTTCTGAATTTTCCACATTGCTAGTGTGAAGACAGGAAACATAACAAGGGCATGCTCATATCTTTCAAGTTCTTTTAGCCTTTTCTTTTGAACTGTCAACCCTACTGCTCATATTTTGATGTTGCAGATTTAAACTCTTGTAATGTTCTGAATGGTTTGCTAAATTGATGTTACCTTCCCACCTTATTGTCAACATTGTTCTGTCTTTTCATTATGTTGATGTTAATTTGAAACTGTGGTTATTGTATCAAGGAGTTATTGAGTTTTATTGATCTCCGATCATGGTAACTCACCTGCTAAATCATTTAGGAGGATATTGTGATTTCTTCCTTTAGTATCAGTAATGAATTTAACTAGAAGCGATCTGCATTAACTTTTATTCCTGGAAGCCAGACCTCTGTCTGACCAAATATGTGTTGGCCTCAAATTTCTTTTTTCATTATTTATATCTCAAGTTGCTTTCTTCATTGAAGTTATTATTATGAACTTGTGATGGTTGATGTCCCTATCAAATTTGCAGCTGGAAGGAGATGGGAGAATAGTACCTGCAACAGATGATGAATTAATGGAGGTAGAGAGTCTGCTTATAGATGACAAATGTGAAATGCATATCGTTGCAGACCCTGGGCAGACTGTAGGGTGCATTTCCAATGAAGGATCTTCCTCTGGGATAGCCCAATTAGAAAGCCTGGAAGGTTTTGTTTTTGTTACTAGTGCTACTTTATAGTTGATATTATATTTCCAGTTCCAAATTTAAGGTCAAACACAGTTTTGTATGTAGATTCACCAGAGTTCATGCATACTGTGTCATACATGGGCTAATGTTTTTGGGTGTCTCTGTTTTCAAATCCTTCATTTGTCAGAATCCTTTTTCCTTCTTTGGTTTTCTCTTCTGGGTTGTGTCATCTTTATCTGTCCAAATAATCTGAGCTAACCATCTTAACTCTCTTTAACCATAAACCTTCCTTCTAGAATCATCAAATCTTCAAAATCAACTATTAGTTTTATTATCTACAGGAAAACAGTTATTTGAGCTTAATTTTTGTTCTCTAATAGAGTACATTGTTGTATGGCCTCTTCCAGTTCATTCAAGATTCAAGATCTGGTGTGCCTTTCAGTTTGTTCTGTGTCGTCATCTTGGCTGATCAAATAATTTTTTCTACCTTAAATTTAGGTTCTGTTTTATTTTACTTTCTGCCTGTTTCTCCTCTGCATATCTGAATGAACAATATATGCCAGGTTTGTTGCAATCTAGGAACAAAGAAGCTGATCCAGATAAATTGAATGCAAGGCTTGAGGTATGTCCGCTTCTTTTTATTTTAGATGTTAGCACTTCCACTTCACCAAATGCTACTGCTTCGGTAATGAATCTATTTCTCTCAGGTACCTGATAATTGGTGGCACCATGCTGTAATATTTTGTAATGTAGAGTCTCAATTGTTGAAATTAGTCAAGTCATCATTCTTGTATTCCACTTTTGAAGAAATATCATTATTGCTAATGTAGGAGGAAACTTTTAGTTCTCCGGAGATCATTTGTGCAAAAATTTAAGGCTTTCTTTTCCTACTGTTTTTCCCAATCATCTTTTCGTTTGTTTACATGTCATATGGGGCACATGGTTTTTAAGTTGAGGTCACCATTCTAGTGATGTAGGCTGTAAGACTTCAGTGTTGTCTTTACTGTTCAATTCTTGTCAAATGGTTCTAGGTTAACTCAAAATCAACCTGTGACAACCCTTGTATTTGTGTTAGATTTATAGGTCTGTGATCAAAGGTGTAAACCACAAGGATCTACTTAAATAGTAAAATTCACTCTCTGATATATAGCCTGGGTGAGAAAGTCTGCAGTGGGCCCGGGAGTTTAGAATACACTACATACTTTTAGGCAAGCCAGTGATATTGTCAGGTATCCATTTGTGTACCATTTGTATAAACTCTTCCAGCAGTTGGCTTCCATCCTGTTCTTTATTTTCCTTATTTTTAATTTTTTATATCTTCTTCTTTTCCTTTTCTGGCTGTTTTCTGCTTGTACAATTTTCTTGACATTAATTTGAACCATTGATGTCTTGGACCGTCTCAGCCTTCAAAATCTCTTCTAGTACATCAAGGAGATGTTGCAAAAGGTGAAAGAGGAACAGAGGCTCCGCTTAGCATGCGGATCTCCTTATTGTTCTTCTGCTTATTTGATTGTAGACAGCCAGTGTTGTGATCAGCATGATAAATTGCTCCATATTGATGCGAAGCTCCAATGTGAAATTCCCTTGCAGGAAACTGTCCCTTCTCTGGCACCAAGTTTGAGTGAAAGCCATTTTAATCAATCTGGGAGTTTTGGGGAGTGCTCTCATTCTTCAGATAAACTGGTAGCTGGTGGGTCAACTTTGTCTGTTGTTACTACAAAACCTGATTTTTCCAAGTTGAAGGGGGAAATATGCCTGGACAATCTATCAATAAAAGAACTCCATGAAACTTTTAAAGCAACATTTGGGCGAGAAACTACTGTCAAGGATAAGCAATGGCTTAAGAGAAGGATTTCCATGGGATTGACAAATTCTTGTGATGTTTCAGTGACTTCTTTTATAATTAAAGATAACAAATTGGTTAAGAAAGGGAATGGAGAAATCTCTAACTGTATGGATGGTTCCTATGCTGAGGACCCACCAATTGGCAATCAGAAAGACTTACCAACTAGCCTTGTTAGCCAATTGGATTATCATCAAGTTGTACCTGAAAAAAGACTGGAAAATCCCAACTTAGATGACAATTCTGGAAGTGATGATCATCAAACAGAACAGAGAGCTGCTAAAAGAGCTCGGAAGCCCACAAAGCGATATATCGAAGAACTTTCAGAAGTGGAGTCCAAAGAGTCTAATGGAAGATTAATGAATTTGGCTAAAAATTCTGGACATGGACTGATATCCCTAAAATCTCATGTTAGGCTGGTTAGAAATGTCCCTTTAGGTGGGAGAACTGTTGTTACAAGGCTGGATTCTCTTGGAGGATATGGGATTCAGGTTCCATGTGTTTCTCGGGTTCGAAGAAGCCGTCCAAGGAAAAATTTCATGGCTCTTTTGGTATGTATAATATGCATGTGATTAGATAATGTTTTTTAACTTGTTTATTGTTGTGTATACTGTCTTCATGAGATGATGGTTCTTGATTTTCTTTGGTTCCTGCTAGAACTACTTGCTGCTTTTTAATTGAAGTTTCTCTGAACTTAAAGCTTATATTTGTGGAGTTGGAGTTGCAATTGCTTCCCCTTCCTTTTCTTTCATATGTTCGATTGGGGTGTCAAAATCAAATTCTGATTTAGCTAAGTATTTTCAATTTGACTGATGGTGACAGCATCTAAGTTGAGCAAGTGCCTGGGAATGGTTTCTAGCATGCTGTCAGAACTATAACTGTTATTTTTTTCTTGCCTTTACCATCTCTGAAGCAATGTGAATCTCTGTGCACATACACAAGAGCTTGCATGTTTTTGGGTTAATATCATCTTGCTTGTCAATCTGCTATCACCTTTATTTCAACTAATTTTATTTATTATTTTTTTTTCAACATGAATGCAACCGTGGTTTAATGTGAATGGCTTTCTGTAGAAATTCAATCCAAGTGGCATGGGCATGGAAGCTACGGTAAAGAAAGCCCTTGGTGATCATAGTTTTCCACCAGATGATGGGAAGGAGAGCAGAGTCTTGAAAGCCAGCTCTACCCCTGAACATGTTCATCATCAGGTAAGGACAATTAAAACCTGTCATGCAAATTCAAGTAATATTGTAATAATTAAGGAAACATGAGGTATGAGTGGTATCCATTGGTGATATATAATGAGAGAGGGATTGGTATCTAGCATGGTGTCAGAACTATAACCGTTATTTTTTTCTTGCCTTTACCATCTCTTAAGCAATGTGAATCTCTGTGCACGTACACAAGTGCTTGCATGTTTTTGGGTTAATATCATTGTTGCTTTTCAATCTGCTATCACCTTTATTTCAACTAATTTTATTTGTTTGTTTGTATTTCAACATGAATGCAACCATGGTTTAACGTGAATGGCATTCTGTAGAAATTCAATCCAAGTGGCATGGGCATGGAAGCTATGTTGGTAAAGAAATCCCTTGGTGATCATAGTTTTCCACCAGATGATGGGAAGGAAAGCAGAGTCTTGAAAGCCAGCTCTACCCCTGAACATGTTCATCATCAGGTAAGAACAATTAAAATTTGTCATGCAAATTTAAATAATATTGTAATAATTAAGGAAACATGAGGAATGAGTGGTATCCATTGGTGATATATAACGAGAGAGGGATGAAGGGGCTTTATAATACTCTTTAAGACCTGTTGGTTGTGTCAATAGGGAGATGCCTGCCACTGCCTTCTAGACTTAAAGAGGTGAGCGAGTATGAAAAAGGCGTGGATCTTGTTGTGGTAATAAATTTCTGGTTCTACAAACTGGATTGGAACAGAATTAGCTTGGAATGCAATTTTCATGTGCTATGTCAATATTTTGGATAGATGAACGCTGTCAGTCAAATGAGTGACATGCTGCTGGATTGCTTGTTTGTCACTATGCTTTGGTTCTAGTGTTTTGCATTCATACTAGACAACTGAAATCCATGTTGGTTTGCTATATCATAAGAGAAAGATAATGCCATAACTTTTATGTTTGTGGACCAATTCCATGGTAGTTATATTGCTGATTGGTACCTGTTTTATTACCCAGTTTATAGGTGTGCCAGAGAAAGATAAGCAGTTCTCAGTGATGAGTGCGATTGGCTTGGGACATAACACAGAGCTAAAATGCATTAATTCATCTAGGGATTCAGATGACAATGTAGTTACTGTTCCTACACCTAAAGGTGGAATTAGAAGGAAACATCATCGAGCTTGGACTCTCTCTGAGGTGATGAAGCTGGTTGAGGGTGTCTCTAGGTATGGAGCTGGAAGGTGGTCTGAGATCAAACGACTTGCATTTGCATCCTATTCATACCGCACCTCTGTTGATCTCAAGGTATCTCCTTGGTTCTTTGGTCCATGTTTTTGTATTTCCATACAAATACATCTCCACCAAGAGTTCTTGGTACCCTTTCAATTTCAACAAGTGTTTTCTTTAGATGCAGTTCTGTATATTTTTTTACTGAAAGGATTTAATGTCCAGGACAAGTGGAGGAATCTGCTGAAAGCCAGCTTGGCGCCTCAAGATAACGGAGTAAGAAATTGCTCCTAACCCCCCCCCCCCCCCAATGCAGGACTTGTTGCTTAATGTTGATTTGTGCTCCACGTCCTCTTGAGAATCGTGATTATTGATTTCATCTTTGAAAAAAATAAAATGGTGTTATTGATTGTGTTTGCATGGACTTTAATGCTTTTGGTTTTCTGTGGTTAACAATATAGATGAATTCCCGGAAAAGTACTGGTGCAATGCCCATTCCTGCTCCAATTTTGTTAAAAGTGAGAGAGCTCGCGGAGATGCAAGCACAGGTTCTGCCAAATCTTAGCTCGACCAAGATTGCTGGGAGCACTAGAAAAAATGTACATGAAAAACAAACGGGGTTCTTGTAGCTTTGTATCTACTAGATTTCAGTTGTACAAATTGCTGATAACCCATGATGCCAGTTTGGACTCCAGTGGACTTCTTCTACCGTGGGGTTTGTGTAGCTACTAACTATTACAGTCACAGTTTAGAAACACCTTCGATTTTAGACCCCTTTTAGTTAAAAATAGTTCGCCATAAGCTTTCATGTAACTATAGATAAGTGTTATCTTGTGAGCAGAAATAATAGACACTGAAGGTTTTATTCAGGATGTTCCTTTCACAAAAATGCACATGATCTCCTCGTGCAATGCAAGTTCCTCTGAAGCTTTATATTTGTGCATGGCAGCAGCACTCGTTGCTCGGACTTCAGTTGTGTCGTTGCCTTCAATGCTTGAAATTCTTTTGTATTTGTAAATGTATACTTGGCAGCAAATGGAAAGGGGGCTGATAAAATACTGAAACCAGGAACTTAATTTTAACAATTTTCTTGGAGGACCCGTATCGGATAGAAATTTTCACGGTGGAATGCAAGTTGCCTATATTTGCCAAAGCCATATTATTGAATGTTACTTTTACGGCGGAGGTTTCATGCCCGGATTTTTATTTGTCAAAGAAAAGAAAAAGGAGATCTCTATTTAGTAATCCAATTCATTAGCATTAGGCTTCGGTGTTATGTTGCAAATTTAAATAAGGAATTGCTCACGATAAAGCAAAACATGAAGTATTTGGATTTGTAATTTATACACCTAAAATTTATGTATGTTGGATGTAAATGAGTTTTTATTAGAAAACAAAATAAGAACAATGAAATTATGCGATAAAATGCATGATTTGTTGTACAAGGTTTCTCATAGAGACGTGACATTGTTTATAAGAAAACTTATTTCTAGTTATAAATGCAATTACTTTAAGATATTTTGATTGGTTTAGTAGTCTTAGAAATTCTAGATATGCGTTTAATGAATTTAGTTACAACATATCTACGTGGATCATTAGATAAAAATATTCATATGAAAATTCTTTAAGGATTCAAAATGCTTGAAACCTTTTATGATAAACCCATAAGTGTTAATTATATTAAACTACAAAAATATTTTTATGAGTTGAGGCAATCTGGTCAAATATAATATAATCATCTTAGTGAAAACCTCTTAGAAAAAGGGTCCGAGAATAATGAGATTTGCTTATGTATTTTTATTAAAAAAACCACATTTGGATTTGTTATTGTTGCAATATATGTTGATGATTTAAATCTTATTGGTATTCTTGAAGAGCTTATAAAAACTATAACCTATTTGAAAGATGAATTTGAGATGAAAGATTTTAGAAAGATAAGATTTTGTCTTGGTTTACAGATTGAACATCTTTCAAATAAAATATTTGCCCATCAATCGACGTATATAGAAAAAATCCCGAAGCACATGAACAATGCTCATCCTTTGAGTACACCTATGATTCTTCGATCACTTAATGCGAAGAAAAACCCTTTTCAACCACTAGAAAAGGATGAAGAAATTCTTGGTCATGAAGTAACATATCTTAATGCTACTAGAGCACTCATGTATTTTACAAATTGTACAATAACATATATAGCTTTTGTAGTCAATTTATATGCAAGATATAGTTCCACTCCCACAAAAAACACTAGAATGAGTTCAAACATGTACTTCGATATCTTTATGGGACAATTAAAATAGGGTTATTTTATAATGGATCAAATTCACAATTAATTGGATATGTAGATGTATGTTATATCTCTAATCCTCATCAAAAGAGATTATAAATAGGTTATCTATTTACCTATGAAAGTACTATAATTTCTTGGAGATCTATCAAACAAACATTATTATCTCCTTCATCAAATCATTCATAAATTATTGTAATCCATGAAGCAAGTCGAAGATGTATATGATTAAGGTCAATTATTTAGCATATAAAAGAAAAATATAGATTGTCAACTATTGAAAATAGTCTCACAATATTATTTGAATATAATATTGCCTACATTACTAAATTTAAAGGAGGCTACATTAAAGGAGACAAAACAAATCATATCTCATCAAAGTTCTTTTATATTCATGGGCTTCAACAAAAAAAAAAATTAATATCAAACAAATAAGATAAAGTAATAATTTAGCAGACTTATTTATGAAGTAACTTTATTATTTAATTTTTTTTTAAAATACCATTTAAAATACAATCCCAAATGACCCAAGTCCTTATTACGTAGATCGACACTTGTTGAATAATAATGTACAATGGAAGTAGCCAAAATCAATTTTTTTTATTTTTTTGGTTTTAATACTGTCAATAGGTCCACCCATGCTTCTCATGGTATCAATTCGTATTTTTTATTTTTAACTCCAAATGCCTTTTCAATCTTACTATGGCATACTTGTTTTTATATTTTAAAAATATTTTTGAAAAAAATTAATTTTTTTTATTTTTTTCTTTATTTTAGATTAATATTTTTAATGTTTTTAAATTATTTTAATATGCTGATATTAAAAATAATTTTAAAAAAATAAAAAAATATTATTTTAATATATTTTTAAATAAAAATACTTTAAAAAATAATCGATATACTATCATCAGACACCTTCGAAATAAGTAACCATGCCGAGGTTGAATAGCTCGCGATGATTTGTGATGGATCCTTCACATAATTTTTAAGTAATAATACACTCTTCTACGTAGGGTTACAAGTCATTTCCCCGCGCTCCGCAAATACATAGCACCAGTCACTTGCCAGCTCTCCCTGAGGAATCGGCTTAAATTTTTTTAATCAACGCTGGAACATTGGCACTGGCAATACATTTTACATCATTAATATTTTTTTTTAATTCTGAATAGCGTATTTAACAAAATAAATTTAGAATTATATTTATTAATAAATATCAGAAAGCTTTATCAAAAAGCTTATGATGCTAACTAAAGATTGGGTCAATAAATTAAAATAAAAATATGTATTAAGATATCCAATTGGCACACATAGAGTTCTTTAATTTTTTTTTATTTAATTATACAACAATAAAATTGTTTCTCGCAAGAAAATTCATTAATTCAGCTCTTTAAAAAGAATTTAGAAAAAAAAGCAAGAATCACATCATAAAAAAAATATTACATTGTTGACATCTAATAAAATAATATCTCAAACATAATTTTATTTATTCAATTATAATTAATTTTGATTAAACTTGAAAAAAATCATGAAGGGCTGAACAAGAAAAAGTGTCTACTAATATAAAAAAATCCATAATTTAATATGAAAAAAATTTGAAGTTGAATAGTATTAAATAGAATAATCTTCTACAAAAATAATTTTAGTTATTATATTTAGATGAATTTTAATGATAATTTTAAAAATAAGAGCCTTTAAAAAAGAGCATTGAAGTTTGGGCTTAATGGACCCACTTCTAACCAAAACAAATAAAGCAGGCATGCATGGACTGCAACCAATATTAATAAAAAAAAATCAATTTTAAAAAGAAAATAAAAATCAAAATAAAAAAATTCAAAATCAAATTTAAATAAAAAATAAGATGATAGGACAAAATTGTTTTTTTGGAAGAGCAATGTGAATCTTGAGGAGGATAGAGAGAAAAGAAAGAGGAAAAAGAAAAAAAAGTCACCACACACCGTCACCAATGGTCAGACGTGCCACACCACCAGAAGATCTCACTTCTAACTTATGGATGGTGGGTGTAGGCAGCCACACGTGCCATCAAAACACGACAGTTAGCCTCTACATGCTGGTGCGTGTAACACACTCTAGCTGATTTGCACTGCAGATCTACCCTAGTCCACCATATTTTTTTACTTTCAATTTTGGTCTCTTAACACTTAATTGTTTTACATCAATATAATTTTACTTTATTTTATCAAACTGAGCATTAACATAGTGCTGAAATATCATTCGACATCGGGAGAACTTCATATTTAGACAATCAAAACAAACTACTAAGTCAAATAAAAAAGTCAAAATAAAAGGATCAAATTAGAAAAATAAATAAATTGGGTGACAAAAAAAAACCTCTATTAACCATTCAAGTTAGTCCTTGATGTTAGCAAACAAAAGGAACTGAACATTTGTTTAATCTTTAATTCTTTAAAATCAATGAAACTAAATTCGATTTTGCCAAATCGAGCATCAATCGAGAGATATAATATTCCCCTAACACCGTGAGGTTCCCATACACAGGCATGAAAATAAATCACAAAAACCAATTCCAGATCAACACAATGTTAAAGGACCAATTAAAAAGAAAAAAAATGAGAGATCAAAATGAAAAAAACCTCGGGGACCAAAACAAACTACCAATTCATATAAGAAAAAAGTCAACGTGAAAGGATCAAATTAGAAAAAAAATATTGGATGGCAAAAAAAATAAAATTCCCTTGGCCATGCAAATCAACTCCTTGATGTTAGCAAATAAAAAGGACTGAACATTTGTTTAATTTTCAATTTCAATCCTTAAATCTCTAATTCTTTTAAATCAATGAAATTGAATTTGATCTTGCCAAATCAAGCATCAACCGAGTAGCGTAATATTCTCTCGATACTGTGAGGTCCTCATAATTAGACAACAAAATCAATCACATAACAATTCCATATCAAAGCAATGTTAAAGAATCAAATGA
>Ga0307515_10015176_pt1 | contig 14208 bp, 1 predicted proteins | sample 17_EM_MG_FD_194513 | JGI IMG/M metagenome (GOLD analysis project Ga0307515, IMG submission 194513) | Populus trichocarpa ectomycorrhiza microbial communities from riparian zone in the Pacific Northwest, United States - 17_EM | ecosystem: Host-associated > Plants > Roots > Unclassified | place...
AGATAAAAGCTACTGTTCCGAGCCACAGTTACTTTCCTCCTCTTTATACTTTAGGTATACCCCATCCTCTTAATAGCATCTATTATAAAAGCTGTGCTTCTAACAATCTGCTATTAGTGCCGATTCCCCTAATAAATACCCTTCCTTATATACCACGCATTTCTTTATTGTTTTCGGGTAATACCCTAGAAATCTCTCTCCCTTAATATATTCTTTAAGAATTTTATCTAGCTATTAACATTCCAACTCTTCCTAATAGTCTCTAACCCTCCTTAGTATCTCCGCCTTTTCCTTTAGTACTAAACGCTTTAGCACCTGTTTTCGTACTCTTTCTCCAATTAATATTATTATATATCCTCCTCTTCGCCACTCCATTTCTGCAGTATAATCTGCCGCATCTTAAGTATTAATATTCTTGAGGATATTTACGAGTAAATCATCCTCGCCAATTATTATAAACTTTTTAACGATTTTTCTATCTAAACTATAGTAAATTACCCGGAGGTTCTACTTAGGCAATTTTTCTATTATCTCCACGGCCTTAAAATAGTTAGAAACTTTATCTATAAGATTAGAAAGGCTAAAACTTATTTTAATAGTCGAAAATACTAAAATTTAGTTTAGTGTAAATTATAAGAGGTGGCTTCTGTCCGTAATTATAAGATAAATCGCAGGCTAATCTAGACTTAGTCCACTAGTGTAGCTGTTTAAAACTAGCTACTACGGGTTATTGGAAACTATACTCCATAAAGTTAAGGGTTTTACTTATCGCAACACCCGCTGTCGCACCTATAGTGATGAAAGTGCCCATAAGAAAGATGATACTTAAATATTATCTAATAATATAATTTTATCTAGATGTTTAAAAGTACCGAATCCTTATTAAGAAGTATTGAATATTAATAACAGCACTAAAGGGGCTCGTATTAAATTAAGAATAACGAATTTAAATTAGATCTAAGCTCTAAGACCCTTATAGAAACTTTCCCTGGTTACTGTTTCTATCTATCTTAATAGTACTTTATCGCTCTAGTTACGGGAGTAAAGGCCTAAGTGCTGTTATAGCCAGGACTACTATTACTCTTAGCTATAACCTTATGTATAATATAAAACCTATAGAGAATTTTCGGTTAGTATGCTGCCTTAGTGTTTATAAAGGAGAAAAATAAGGCCTAAGATATACGCTATAATAGGAACGAATACCTGGTGGAATGATATACTAACAATAAGCAATATAGTGGTAAAAGGAATAATGGTACTAGAAAGTGTGGTAAAATATAGTAAATATAGAGAGATTGCTAAGAATAGAAATTGTACGATTTGGATTAAATAAACAATCCTGGTATTGTCCGTTATATTAATATATATATTATTAGACTTTGCTATTTGTTCCGCCGTTAATAAGAAGCGCTGCTTTAATTAGTATATTTAGGCTTAGGGATGCGGTTAGAATACCTTTAGAATCGGAGATTTGTATATTAAGTAATCTATTAGTACGTAAATCTATAAGTTCTTCTAAGTATTAAGTGTAAGTAGGTTAAATATGGGACTCGTATAAGATTTAAAAAACACTTCCGTAACTTATCTGTAGTTATTAAAGAGATTAAAAAAGCTATATATATCTCGACCATTAGGCTTAGGGATGCTAAGTATTTGTTAGGCATTATTCACCCTTATATTTAGATGTGTTAGCTACCGTTTATAGCTATAAGTTTATGTTTAGGTTATTTTACCGTATTCCTAAAGCGCACTGTCCAAGGCAACCAAGAGTTTATTTTGTTCTTCGTTATTAAAGGACAAGACATCGCCTATACGCTCTTTATTATAATTATTTAGTGCATTTTTCGCCTCGCTAACCTTCAGCTAGTAATATAAAAGAACTTATACTCGTTCCGGTTCAAACCGCCGAAATATTAAATACTGCGATTTAAAAGATATAATTACTGCCACCATCGGAATGCCCCTAGTGTAGTCATTAACTAAATATTGGTTAGTAGTGGGTATAGATAGCTTAGCTTAAAATTATTTACTACTACCAAACCGCATCTTTTTATAGCGGCTATCCCCGTTATTATATAGAATACTATATAGAAGGGAGAGATTATATTTAAGGAGTAATGGCCTAGGTTCGGAGTCGATGTCGTTAGAGGAGGGGTCTGCATTCGCAGTACCTCGCTGTATATTATTAGAGGGCATAATATTCACTCCTTGCGGACTTTTTAATTGGGGGAGTTGCTAATATTATAAGGTATAGATTGTAACGTGAAGATTATAGTAGAGGTACGGGGTTCTTGCCACCTTTTATGCTATAACACCCACTTAAGACGTAGCCGGGGGCGCGCTAATTGCGGTATGTTTGTGCTTAAGAGATTAACTAAGGCTGTATGTAGGCGTGCGGCAGGTAATAAAGACTAATGAATGCGTATCTAATACGTTAAGCCTAGATTACGGACGAGAGGTTATAGCTAAAGCATATTTGGAGGCTGCAAAACGTTACAGAAAATGGGTAATCGGTAAAGGTTGAGGATGATTGGCCTATACAAGATTTAACTAGGCTATATTCCCAGAGTCTTTACGTATAGGCTAAGCATTTAATGTAACGTATATGCCTATAACTCGCACACTTTAATGCTTGCCTATATTTGTATGCTTTCTTATAACACTTACACTTATAGTAATAATATTTCCCTTCTAAAAGAGTTGGTCTTAGTTTTACTACTTTTAGAATTTAGCCTAGCTTTAACTTAAGTTCTTTTTGCTTCTACTTATCGCGGGTAGTAGTTTTAGACGCTAGATTATCTTAGCTTTTACGCTTACTTGGCCTAGCTAGTGGGGGTTAAAGGGTAGGCTGTGCGGCTTGCATAAGTTTAGTAAAAACTTAGTTAAGAAAGTTTTAGTACTATAATATACTAGATATCTTAGCAATTTCTTTTTCGCAGAGGGCTAGTAGAAGAGGGGCCTAACGTTAAAGTCTAAAGTTGTATAATAGATGGTAGGCGCAGATTACGGCGTATATTAGAAAGGTTAACTTTATATATACGCGTCCTATAGGTAACAAGGGGTAAATTCCTATCTTAAAGGCGTTAAGAACCAAATAGAGGGTAAAGGGTGCATGTATAGCAGGTGACTTGCCTATAAGTGTTACCTTTAGGATTAAATAAGAATTAGTAGGCGGAATTAGTATAGCTGCATGTTCGTTATCTAGAGGTGCTGCGTACGGTAAAGACCGGTTAGTAGTTGTGTGCAGTATATAGTTTGGAGGTCTAATTGCAGCTATATGCGAAATCTAGGCCGATAAATATTATAGGGTAGGAAGGGTACCGTAAATGCATTTATATAGATAAGATACCGGGCGTTTAATATATATAGCGGCCTATATAGCGGCCAGCACGGCCATTCTAGTGTATACTGCGCGTAATGAAGCGGGCGTAGAGGATTTAGGTTAGATTGTTTAGAGGGTTTAGGAAGGCGCAAAGAAATATCGCTTTGTATTTAGCTGGTATAAGCTCTAGTTAAAGATAGGGCTATTAAAGAGACTTATCTCTAAAAGTTTCGTTTTTAAGATTAGATAAGATTTAACTATGCCGTTACGGGATAATAAGGGCCGCTAGAATGTTTAAGTGCGGCGTTTTAGGGCATTTGGTTAAACTAGACTATTAAAAAATAAAATAAAAAGATATAAATGGGGTAAATGCGTTAGCCTCCTATGCGCGAGATATATCTGTCTTAGGAAATATACTTAAGAACACCTATAAGGTGCTAAAAAGGTAACTAATCTATCCTAAAGGCTTATACATAGCGCGAGAAACTATTTAATATAGGATTTAAAGCGAATTATAAACCTTACTTTTAGGATGGGCTTTTTTCCTTAATGCGGTTAGGACCTGCTTAATTATAGACGTTGTGATGGGGGTAACCCCCGCCGTGGCAGCCTTAAGTGCCCTAGTTCTATCCTCGGTAATAAGAACGGTAGGCTTTACTCCTAAACGGTTTCCTTAAGCCTCTTAGTTAAGATTATGTTCTTTACGAGCCACTTTAATAATAACTTTAACTAAATTTCTCTCCCCTTCCGTCACATAGTCGCCTATCTGCTTAGTAATATTACTATATATAGTGTTAGCAATTTATAGTTTCTTCCTTTCTGCAATAGCAGTCCTAGTGCTATTAAGAGCATCTTATACGGCTATGCATGTTAAATCTTTATTTATTAATAGCACGAGGAGCTTAGCGATGACTAGATATTTTAGTTAGATACGCCTATAAATTAACATTATATACGGCTACGCACCACTATCTGGAACTATAACGTCCTAATTGTCCTTAAGTAGCATCTAAAATACCTCTTATTAATTAAGTAGTAAACTGGTGTTATAAACTACGACCTAGTTTATAGGACCATTAACAGAGCACTAAAAGAAGACACGCTGTATTATCTTACGGTGTAACCCCTAAGTAATATCCTAGGTACCTTAAACTCTTGAGGTAAATCTACGTCTATTATATTAACTAATATATAATTTAAGGAATAAGAACCCTTATTAATTTTATATCCTAGTCGGACTTATATAAATACAGAGGACATGGACTATGTATTAGATATTTGGTTATAATATATCTAGCGTTTATACTAAGATAAAGTTAGGCTAAAGTCCTTAATTATAGCCTTTAATCTTATAGATGCGATTTTTTGACTAAGGCGCAGAATACGCTCTGTTTTTAATTTAATTATTAAGGCGAGTTTAAGAGAGCGCTCCTCTTTATTATATTTACCGCTAAACCACCATTCTAGGAAATAGCACTAACTCTAAACTTGCCTATGTATAAGGTAATCTTCTAGTAACAAACGGTTGTTATTTTAATCTTAATTAGGGAATAGATCGCTTATAACGAGCGGCTTGTATCTCTTAGACTTTAATAACGTATTAAGGAAAGTAACGATTTCCGACTAGGGGGTAGTGTTGTATAGTAATGTGCTAACGTATAAGATTAAAATAGCGGTAGAAAGGAATGTAAACAAAATATAAATATAAGAAAGGATATTTTTATCCCTAATACGCCGAAGAATAAGAGCTAAAGTTAAAAATGTTAGATAATAAGTACGGGAGAATACAAAATCGGAGGATAAATTAAGGAGCTAAGCCAATAGCTCTTTATTAGAAAAGTGATTTGGTTTTAGGGATAGTAAACGACTTAAATTATTATCTAAAGGAGTTGATGGTTGTTTAGTGTGAAAACTACAGAGCAATTTTTTAGTGTATAACCGGAAGGCATGCCTAAGGATTAAGCCCTTTAAGCCGTAATTAAAAAGTCTAGTAATATTAGTAACGGTAATATAGACACCTTGCTCTTTCTATTTAACGGTTACGCGCCTAATATAATTATTTAATTAACTTAAGAATAATACGGGAGCTCCTTTAAAGCTTTCCAATAATAGCTTTCTAAAGAGAATACTATAAGCTTTAATGAAATCTATGTCTATAGGCAGAGAGTGTAAATATAATGTTTTAGAACGGCTAAGGATTAGATCTAGTAGGGTTAAGATAAATTCTTGGGCGCTTATAAATGGCTAGACGTAGGTTAAGGATTATAAATAGTAGTAAAGTTATTAGAGCGCATTGGGCCGCGCTAGTATGGCTAGATAATAGTATAAACGGCCCGCGGAGGGGCTCTTATTAGTAGCTTTACTATACCAGAAACGTGTAATACCTGCCTAGTTTTTATAATTACGTAGGTCCTTATCTTCGATAGCTATATAATATTGACTAAGATTACTAAGATATTTAATCTAAGTATCCTTAAATATAGGCACTATCTTGTAGAGAAGAGCTATTGTCTAATAAGTAAGGTATATAAATTGGAGTATATAATCCAAACTTTTGGGCAGCCGATAACGTAATAGCTTAAGGAAAGAGTGGATACTATATTTCTATATCCTAGTAGGTATAAAGTACTTAGATATTAAATGACGTAATGTAGGGGAAGTAGAAGGATGTTAAGAGGCTAAGAAGAAGTTATAATGCTTATATAGTAAGGTTTAGTATAGAGTAATTAATACTTACTAGTGGTTATTTGCCAATTTAGAATTGGGATCTCCTTTAGTTTTAGGAGTGGTAGAAGCCTACGCTCTGTCTATATAAATATATTTTGTCTCTACTATTATAAGGCCAGCATATATAGCCTTTACCTTTAAGGTAAGCCGATCTTAAAAAATAGGGTGTAAGTTAGGTTAAAGTATAAGAGACGGCCATATAAATAGCCTCTTGCCATTTTCCTAACTAAAGGTGCGTTTGCCCTCGGCCTACTAAAACCGCTTTTTTTCTCTTTAATAGTTACCTTAAGAAACTCCAGTTCTAATAGACTCCCCTTATATATTGTTCTGTCCGTTAAATAGTAGAGTGTAATTTCTAGAACCGTCTACGCCGCCTATATTCGGTTTGCTGGGAATATATACTTTTATAGTTATTAAGTTAAATATAGTAACTAATTCATCTTTATCTGCTAAGTCCTTAGCTAGCGTATCCTTAGCTAGCGTGTTCTTATCTATTACGTCCTTATCTTATCCACTCTCGCCTAGAGTACGGATTCCCTCGCTTTCCCCAGAAATTGATTTAGAGAAGTTGCCTCTAGCAGTTATCTAGCGTAATATATCGTTTTAAGTTCCGAGACACTTTACGTATAAGGATTGCAGCATATCGGCTATTAGTGCAATTATTTATTTTTGGAGATTGGTGCGGTAGGAAGTTAAAAGAATATTTAGCTATATAAGTATAAAGTGGCAACGCCGGGATTGGCAGCCTTATAGTAATAGGTATAGTTTGCAAAACTGCGAATATATATTTACCTTTTCTTAACAATACCTCGGCTGCCTATCGCCTTAAATACATAACTAGTATTTGGCGCTATGTATTGTAATAAGACGAGAACCTATAGAACGCCGTAATTAAGAAGTATTTAAAACTAACGCCGCTATTTAAGAGCGTGAGTAAGAAGACGGATAGGTTTGTAGTAAGGCTAGTAGAATTAACTTAACGGAGGAAGGGCATCCCGCTGTAATTGCGGAGGTAATAGTAAAAGGGCACGCGTTAACTAATGTTTAAGAAATAAGATATACTAAACGTTACTTCCTTAGAAGTAATAAGCCCTTAATAAGTTATTTATTTTTACTGTTATTTTAGGTATTATAGTAAATGGACTAAAAGGGAATAAAGGGAACTGAAGTTAGGACGGCTTTAGCGACTATGCCTAATGTGGCTAAAAGTTATAGGGATACTTATATACCCGGCCATATTAAGTATAGCGGAGTTTAAGCAATAACTAAACCCTTTAGAACACACCTTTCCCTTAGTAAAACGCCACTGTAATACTCGCAAGCCTTTAGTAATCGCGATCCCCTATAGTAGGATTCCAGCTTATTAATAAAAAGCGGTTATAATATCCTTAGAGTTATGCAAGCCTTATTTCCCACACTCTAAATTAATTATTTAATCCCTAAATGCCGGTTTAAGAGAAAGAGTATAGGGACTTTTAATGGCTTAAATAGATACGGAGTCTAATATAGTTTTATTAATGCGGCACTCGGTTTAAAGAAAAGGAAAGAGGTGCTTACTATTATTATAAGACGGCACATCTTAATAGTCAGAGGTGGTAAGAAGAGGACTTCTAATTTTAGGCAAGTATATAATAGTCTTAGGACAATTTAGGAATGCCTACGTCTCTAAGGGTATGTGCTTTAATGCTACTTTATTAATAGCTTAACTATCTTAAGCCTGGGCTTCGCGGAAGTTAACTTAGGTTTTAGGAAGATATAGTAAGATCCTAATAAATCTTTAAGGGCGAGACGGGAAGATTGGATAATATATTAATCTTACTACGCGCTATATAAGGCTAAGAATATAAGTTCGCCTTTAATCTGCTTATTACTCGCGGCTTTCCTTTCTATTACCGCTTTTTGCCCTAGTTACCTTATTGCACTAGTCCCATTTTAAAAATATATACTCTCTTTACTTCTATTTTATTAGCACTCTTAGTACCTTTAATTTTGTGCTGCATTTGGGTTATATATTAGGCTGCTTATTATACTTAATCTATAACCGACCCTATCTATTAGGTATCTCTTATTGCGCTCCTTCTATATATAATTTTTGTCTACCTAGGACTAGTAGCCTCTATATTTGCTGTACTTAAACCATCTGCTAAGATTGCCGGCCTTTAGAATGTAATGGCTCTTTAAGCCTTAGTAGGCGCTGCATTCCAATGGTTACTTAACTATAATGTTAATTCCCCGCTATAGAGTCATATATATATACTAATTTTATAATAGCTTATAAAGGAGGTTACGCTTTTTAGTTGCTCTTTAGGGCGGTATAAAGTTCTAATGCTTATTATCCTAAGCTTAATAGCATCTATCGGTGTAGGTTTAATAATAGGTTCCGAATGGTACGTAATAAAGAATATATTATGGTAGAGGCTAATGTTTTATATAGGCTAAACCCTTTAGCACCGCATATTTTGTGATTAGTATTATTAATAATAGAAACTATGTTTATTTTATTCTTTGCGTATAAACTAAGATAGGCTTACTATTCGTCTAAAGAGCGTATAAAAGAGTGTAAGGAGAATAAGCCTATATATCCCTTTTTATTTGCAAATAAAGTGGTGCTCTTACTTTTAATTACTGTGGAGGTCCCCCCGTCTATAAGTTTAATCTTATACCTTTGCAATAACAATCTTATTTTACTTAATCTTATTATGCTTAAGGTAAGTTTAATAATATATACAGCTTATAAAGTTGCTAATTAGCTTAAATCTGTCTCTTTTTATCCTCCCTTAGAGCCGCTTATTAGAGTCACCTGGTTACGCTTATATTAATCTAAAGTAATAAGTATATTAATTTAAGACTGAATCCTACCGCCTTAGCTGGAAGCTTTCCTACGGTGGCTACTATAAGAATTAGATAAGAGACGAAGTAATTATAATACTAAATACTAGATAAGCGTGGCTAGGAATTGGTTTTAAATTTAATGCAGACTTTAGGTTTATAAGCTAAACTTCTTATATTATCTAACGCACTAAGGTTAACTGTAAAATATTAGATCTCCTTACGTATTCCGGAATTAGCTAAATAACCTTTAATAACCCATATAGTAAACTTCTGGCATTAGCCATCCCTGCTAAGCGACATTATAATGCTCTGTTAGGAGATTTAACGTTATTATATATATTATACTATAATCCTTTAATTCGTAATTGTATATGTAGTATAGCGAGACCGGTAGTATTTTAGAAAATTCCAGATTTTCCTAATTAAATGGTAAAAAGCTATTATATCCTCCGCAGGAGTAAAGGAGGATAGGGCTAGCCGGAGCTTTAGCACGTATATTTAATTTATACTGTCTTAGCTGCTAAGCTATAGACTCTACGGCTTCCTAGGGTATTTACATTTCCGTAGCGACTATCTATTATATTTAGGGTCTAAAGCTAAAGGCATTATTAGTTTTTTATTATTATTATTATTATAAAAAGTTAGAGATAAGAAAGATGGTTAAGGTCATGCTTACTAATTAAATATCCTAGCTAACTTATTTTTCTTCTTAGAATCCCAGGCAATCCAGACAATTTTCTTTTTAAGGTGGTTTTGGTATTATAAACGGCAACTTATTAGGGTTTTTCCCTATATTTACTTTACTATCTCATTCCAATTTATACCCTCCCCCCGGTGCTTAATAATTAAGGCGTCTTTAACTAGAGTCTACTCTTTTCCTAAGCTCTACTTAGGTAGGTTCCCGTAAGGCTCTGTATATTTACTAGAATTGGGAAGTAACTGGTTATATAGGAATAATTGCAATATTAGTAAGGGTGCCTTTAAGATTTCTAATGCTTAGCGTTTGCGTCCATAGTTCCCGTTTGGTTATTTATATAGATTAGGGTCGGTAAGCGACTAAGTGTATAAGGATGATTATAATATTGGAGACTCTATATATATTAATGCTTTAATATCTATAATAACTGATTTAGGCTAACCCTCTAAACGACTAGCAAGATTACTTGCTTTAAAGCTTTGCAGGAGTAGATATAAGGCGGATTATTAGGGAGAATAGAAGCGTATTATGCTACTAAAGGTCTATTTATTTTATTTAACTCGGGTAACTATGCGCTTATTATCCAGAATCTGGAAACTATTAGGTTTAGAGTATTATAGATAGCAATAAAGATAGACCTCCTAGTATTTATGCTAAGTGCAGGGATCTACTATCTAGTATATAGCGGACCATACCTATGCCTATCCTTAGCCGGTGGCTAGAGATAAATATCCATAGAGGCCTCCCCTAAACTGTCTGCAATAGTCTTATTATAGCTAGACTTGGGTTAAATAGTACAAAAGTAGTCGTCACAATGTATACGCCACTAGCTTCCCCCTACTATGGACTTTAAGGCAAGCGGTAAGTGATTTATATAAACCCATAGCCAGCCATCTTAATTTAGATTAATACGTCCGATTAGAGAGTTAACCTTAATTAAGCTATAAACGCTAGCATTATTTCCTTCTATCTTATTCTTAAAGCCTTTATAGACTTTAACTGTCTGCTATACACCTACCGCAGTGGTCTTAGTAATAAATGCATGCATATTTTAGCCAAATATTTATTTAATTTATAAACGCGCTAAAAATATTTATAATTTAAATGCATGTAATAAATATAGCCTAGGTAAGCTCTATTTATTATATACATTTAAATTATAAATATTTTTAGCGCGCTTATAAATTAAATAAATATTTAGCTAAAATATACATGCATTTATTACTAAAACCAGTAATAAAAGCTTTAAAAAATCTATATATATATTTATAAGCTTATAAATAATTTAATTCTTAAGGGAAAAAAAATATTCAATAAATAAATAAAAATATTCTTAAGACTACTGCACCTGCCTATTTCGTACTAATAGATCTTGTAATTAATTTACGTATATACTGTTTTATAGTCCTCTTATTAGAGCAAAATCCTACTTCTTTATTCTACTACTATAATATATATAACTACACCCAGGTTTACTATAAGTGTACTTATCTTCAATATACGGTAAGAGCTTAGTGTATAAAGTACTAGGAGATATAAAAAAGATGCCTAGCAAATGTGGTTGCAATGTAAGGGAAACTATTATTATATTATATACGGCTAACACTCTATTCTAGTAAATACCGGCTTAATAAGAACTGTAGTAAGTTAACCATCTACTCTAGAGACTAAGGCTAATATGAGAATTTCTAGGTAATTGTAAAGACGCGCCCTTAAAATCAAAACCGTAAGGGGTCGAGCTAGGAGTTTAAGCCACTTATGATTTCGTCTTCGCTATTTATTACCGCTTAATTTACTTATCACTTTAGTCCATTAATAAAATTTTATTCCTACTATAGCTAGATATGCAATAACTAGTTTAGATATAACCGTAATATATCTAAACTTTTAGGGAACTAGATATTATAGAACTAGATAATAAGCTATAGTATAATTAGCAATTATGTTTAGAAATTAGAGGAATATTTAGGTAGTAAAATATTAGAGAAGTAGTACTTAGCCTTCCGTATAATTAACTAGAAAAACTATTATTAAGTCTAAATCCCTTTCCTTATTTCTAAGTAATTTAATAAGACTAAAGATAAGTAGAGAGAGCGTTAAGATATCTGCGAGTATAGGAAATAAACGCCTTTAAGCTAGGCGGTGAGTTCAATATAAGGCGACAAGTTTTTAACCAACTTTACAGCTGTGACCTGTTTCTTTAGATTATTGGCAAGCATTTAGCGGATAAGAGAGAGACGCTCTAGAATCTTAGCCGCAACTTCATCCACTTTATAAAGCCAATTAACTATCTCTAACTGGACTCTAGGTTGCGAGAAAATTTCTATAATTAACCAGTTACCTTATAGAATTGGTATTAGGCCGGAAATAAATAGTATAATAACTCCAAAGGCCCAAATATTGGTAGGGGCACCTTGTCGACCTTCAAAGAGATATTCTCGCGGTATATAGTAAGGTAATCCCCCGTTATAATTAATTAAATTTCTATCTTTGCGCAAAAGTCCAAAATTATATATCTTAGCTACCGTTCTATTATAGAGTATATTCTAAGGTGTTAGGTCTCTATAGATGACATTATTAGCATAAATATGGTCTAAACCCCTGCTAATATCTAAAAGTATCTAATGTTGTAAGTCTTTCAATAGCTGTAATATTAGCCTTTTATTAACAAACTTTGCTAGGAATAGCCCCGCATATTTAAGGACAATTTATAAAGTCCGAGTATTATAGCTTATAAGCCTGGTAATACATAGCTGCAGTAATATTAGATAGGGTAATAATAGAGATCTAAGTACCTATATAATCTAGTTTATAGAGTTTAACAAGAATATCTACCTTATTCCTCCACGTATTAGCTAACAATTTGGCGCTAGACCCATAGCATACCTTAATTATAACTTTTATTCCATTAAGTGTAGTCTTAAAGACCGTTACGGAATATATTCTGCTAATTATTTCGCTAAGGTCTAGGGAGCCTTGCGGTGGCCGCGATTTATAGCGTTCTTATCTAGCCATAGTACACACTCTTCTATAACCTGCTCTAAGGATCTTATCTCCTATAGATTTTGCTATAACCGGTGGTAGGGCTTTAATAGACTCTTTATAGGGCTTAGCTTTAGCTGTTTTTTATATAGGTTTTCTAAACAGTATAGCCGCATTCTTAGAAAGGAGTAACTGGCTATAAAGCTCTCCCCTAGGACTATATAGTTTAATATAGATATAAAAGTCTAGCCCTTTACTAAGCTGGAGGCGCCAGCTGCCGCAATTAAGTCTTCCTTCTTTATATAGCGGAACTCTGCACGTAATATACTTAGTAAGGAGAGGCTAAACAACGAAAGTAGAGGTTAATTTATTGTGTAGTATTACTGCGCTATAATTAGGGTCTAGGTAGAGCTAGAAGTATATAAAGTTTATCTAATACTAGTCCTTAACTGCCGGATTAAGATGTTTAAGGACTACGTTACTTTTTAGTAATATGCCGAATGTAAACTTTTCCTTATCTTATAACTGTAAAATAATAATCGGATTATTCTGCGTAATGTTATCTTTATTATCTAAAGAGCTGTTACTAGGTAATGGGAGAAAGCTAAAATCTATAGCTAGGGAGAGCCGCTAATTATTATTCTCTAGGAGGTAGACGGAGTATATTGCTAACTTTAATAAAGGGAAAAGAATAGCCTAAACGTCCCCCTCGTTTTCAATCAAACTTAAAGTATAATATCCTCCGGTTCCTATATACATCGTAAATAATTATATACTAATTTATAGGGAATATACTTATTCTTATTAAAGTGCAGTCTCTCCGGGTGGGGTTATAAGTAAACACTCTTGTCTACTTGTCCTACTAAGCCTAATATCTAATATAGGAAGGTTTAAATTTAGTATAAGGGGGATCTACGCGCTATGTTAGTATATTTTCAAAATAAGTGAGTATTTTAAACAGCACACCTAGGTTGTATTATCTACAATTATGCTAGTAGGGGATAGTGTCTACCCGTTCCTGCAACATTAGAGTAGAAGGAGGTCCTTTAAACTTATTATTAAGCCGTTTAGGCATCTAAGGTGCCAAGCTTATAAAGCCTATATATAATAATTAACTAGTAGCGAGGTAATAAAGGCGCGCTAATATAATTATAATGTTCCTCATTATTTAACCCCCAGATAAATGCTAAATATAAATTTTAAGCAGAGTGGATTACCTATAAGCCCTATAGTATTTTTACCCAACCTAACTTAATGCCCTTCGTCCGTTAAAGACACTCTTCTAAGTCGCGGCATCTCCGAGCCCGAGTTAGACCTCTTATAGCAACAATATAATCTTAGAAGTATCCCGCTTATAGAAAACAACTAATTTTTTAAAATTATACGGGAATGTTTTGACGGTAAGCCTCGCGAGGGGCTTAAGGCCTAGCTTCGGCTCTCCATTAATAAAGAAATCGCTCGCGTCCATAACGCCTATATAAATAAGAAGCATAATTTCGCCGCTCTTACTTATAAGCTCCTTACGGATAACGAGAAGTTTTAATTTATAAAAGGCCTTCGCGATAACACTATTTACGGATTTAAACTCCTTTTAACTTATATTTTTTATATCTTAAAAAGGGCGCAGCTAAAGGACAAACCGAGACTT
>Ga0307515_10015177_pt1 | contig 14208 bp, 2 predicted proteins | sample 17_EM_MG_FD_194513 | JGI IMG/M metagenome (GOLD analysis project Ga0307515, IMG submission 194513) | Populus trichocarpa ectomycorrhiza microbial communities from riparian zone in the Pacific Northwest, United States - 17_EM | ecosystem: Host-associated > Plants > Roots > Unclassified | place...
AAGATAAAAGGACATCTTAATTAACTTTATTATTGGCCTCCCCGTAAGTAAGGACTGTATAAATATTATAGTAGTCGTAGACTAACTATCTAAGATGAGATACTTAATCGCCTACCCCAATATATTAATACTTACCGTCGCCTAACTATTCCTAGATTATGTATAGAAACTCTATAGACTCCCTAAAACGATTATCTTTAATAAAGGCAGCTAATTTATCTCTATATTCTGGAAAGAACTAACTACCCTACTCTATATTAAAGTACTACTATTTATAGCATACTACTTAGAAACGGATAGTTAAACGGAATATATAAATACTATAATTGTTACGGCACCCGTAACGGATCTGGTCAGGGGCTCGCTTAAGACTTGGCGCACACATATAGACGTCCTTTCCTCCACCTTCTGCTCCTCAGCTTAATATCCTCGTCGATAGACAATCCAATTGTACAGGCTTGCATACGTTCTAAACGGCGCTCGTACCTCGATTAACTGAGTCCCGTGACAATAATGGAATAGTATATTTAGATATACACGTTATACTTATAAGATAACTAGATTAACTAGCTTATATTTACCAAGTTTACTATAAATAATTCTATCTCGGAAACTATAAAGGTCTCCCCATTCCTAGCTAACTACGGCCAGTATCTACAAATGGGTTTTAAACCCTTTAGTAATGTTTCTTGCCCTTCTTATTACGCCTTATAAGTTATAGAAGCAAATAAATTCGTAAAGAAGATAGAGAAACTATAACAGTTCCTTACTAATGAAATAATATAGGCTTAATCTATTTATAAAGCTATAGCGAATAAGAAACAAACCCTAGTACCGGCCTATTAAATTAGTAACTTTATCTAGCTAAATATAAGGAATCTAAATATAAAACAACCTATTAAGTAGCTTAATTAGAAGAACGCTGGCCCTTATAAGGTCGAGAAGGTCGTCTCCTCCTATACCTACTAACTAAAGCTCCCTAATACGGTTAAAATCTACCCTATATTCTATATGTTAGTCCTTTACCCTACTACTCTTGTATTAGACGCCCTGCCTAGATAGATATAAGACCCTCCCCTACTAGTTAAAGTAGATAGTAAGAACAAGTACTTTATTAAAAGAATTAATAATATTAAGTATAATAAACGGAAAAACTAATATATATACCTTATGAAATAGAGAGGCTTTATTAAGCCCTTATAGGAACCTATTAACTCTATAGGACTTATATAAGCCGTAGAAGACTTTTATAAACTCTACTTAGAACTACTATAACCCTATCTCACAGAAGCTTAAGTTTAAAAGGGGGGTACTATTATGGGACACCCCCGTAACACCTTATACACATCTACCTATTTCTACCGACTTAGCAACTAAAGATTAACTACAAGACGGTAATCTAATAGTAATCTGCGGCAATCTAACGGCAACTTACTAAATTCTACTATATTCCACTAAATTCTACTAAGTTTTACTAAATTTTGCCAAGTTCTGCTAGGACCACCACCTAAATCCTATTCTGCTTCGTATATATATTAACTAAGCAACTAAGTCCACAATATATACCCTTTCTTCCCGTTTTCCTACCTTCTTTCCTTATATAATGTCTTGACTTTTTATATAGTTTATATATATAGCTTAATAATATCTACCTTGCTATATATTATCGCCGCTTATACTTACTCCGTGACAGCTTAATTATATTATCCCACTTATATATTTACTTTCTATTACTATATTAAGCTTAGTTACTATTCTACTAGGCTTAGCTATTACTTTATTAGGTATAATATTAGCGCTTTTAGAGCCTTGAAACCTCTAAGCTATTAAAAAAATTAATAGATTTATAACTAATATAGATCGCCTCTAACTATCTGCGCTAAAAAGGCTCTAATTTAAATAGATTACTGTGTAGAAATAAGGAGATGTATAGAGGCGTATATAAAGATAGACTGTATTTAATTAATCTATAACTTTATATATAAAAAAATAAGCTTTAAGCCACTAATTTTATACTGCAGAATTAAACTAAGCTATTATTCGCAATAATAAATTAATTAATTAATTGCCTATTTATCGCATTGTATTTATATAAGAGCCAATTTATCGCTATATAGATAAATAATTACAATATTGCAAATGACTAGTTCCGGTATAGTATTGTACTAAATTATAGTAATCGAAATCGAAATCTCTATAAAGGCCTTTACCTCCTTAATATTTACTAGTAGCTCTCTTCTCTAACCTCTTTTAACTCCCGCATGGTACCGGATTATAAGTAGTAATTTTTTAAAGGGGGAGAAAGAGTTATATTATATTATAGAAAGGAAGCAGCTATAAGGCAAGTCTAAATTTTTTAACTCCTACGTATATATCAGAACGCACGACGTAAAATTGGTCCTATATTTATACCTTAGCAAACTTGCTAATAAACAAACTCCATTTACTAGTTTGTTTACTTATTTACTTTATAATTAAACAACCAATCAAGTTTAAATGCCTGATTTTAGCAGATAACTAAGCCCTTTATCGTTCCGTTTAATTAAATTAGTTTACTCGTTTAATATATAAAATATAGGTATTATTTTTAGTTAAGGGTAGTAAATATTAGGGTTCTTACTAGTTAAGTTTTAGGCAGTTCTATAATATACTACAATCGTAATATAATATCAAATATATCTTTCTAACTTAAGCCTTATCGCTTACAAATACGGCCTAATATAATATTATTATAGCCTTATAGTATACGTAAGACTAAAAATATAATAATTTTATTAAATATAGAAAATGTAAGGCATATTGCCTAGGTGTATAGTAGGGAGTAAATAAGCCAAGTATAAGTTATAAGAGAGTTAATAAAAGAGGACGATATGGTAATAAGGGTAGGTAATAGCCTAAGGTGCTTATAAGGAAATACTAAGGGCTAGCTAAAGGCTAGCCCTAGCAGCCTTTAAGAGCTTCTAGGCGTATACCTAAGTAAGGGTTAAAATAACCCTTATAGAAAATACCTTTTCCTAATAAGGAAATTTTATACTAATCTAAACTTAATTAGAAATTGTACTATTTAAGAGTAATAAGTTTTACTTAAATTTTTATTTTTAATTTTTAACTTTAGTACTATTACGAGGGGCGACCCCCTACTTTAGAAGCTACTTTATTTTTTAATTTTTTATATCTATTGTATTATACTATATACAATACTGTATATGCAGCCTCTAGGCTATAGCGCTATAGTTCTATATATATAAATCCTTTTAGGCAGCTTAATATATACTAGTAGCTATATCCTAATAGTTTATAAACCTCTAGACTAGGGGTTTACTGCTCCCTAGTAAAGTACTAGGTTGCTAATAACTAATAGGTAGTTTAGAAGTAATAGAAAAGATAATAAGAAATTAAGAAACCCTAACGCCTATCTATATCTAATTTGTAGTTTATTTTTGTCCTTTTACTCTCTAATATCTATCTACTAGGAACCTAGTAGGAGTTACCTTTTTCTAAAGATCATACTATTATTAGCTACTTCCTAGTAGCTATTCCTATCCTATTTAGAAATAGAAAAAGAGCCTTTCTTCCTTTCTTTATGTAAAATAGTTTCTTTAGAGAGAGAGAAGATCCTAGTTACTTTTGCATCTCCTTTCTCTTTCCTCTATATAGGTCGCAGTCTAGTAATAAATGCTTAGGAGTTTATATAACTCTATATTCCTTAAAGCATCTACTTTTTTCGTCCTTTCTATTGTCTTAGAGAAGGATTTAAAGTAGCCCTTTCTTAGCTTTAGCTAGGAGAATGCCAATTGCAGCTTTTTAGGATATCTATCCTTAGGGGCTTTAAGAGAAAAGGAATAGCTTCCTTTACTTTTATTTAGTTGCCAATTATTTTTCCACTATTCTAGTATCTTTTCTCTTACTACTCTCCCTATATAGGCTAAGGAGGTATAAAAAGATTGTATTTTTCTTTTAGAAAGACCCTTTTTAGCTAGACTATCTGCTATTTCATTTTTATAAATTCCTAGGTGGCTAGGAACCCAGTAAAAGTTAATAAAGATATTCTTACTAACTAGGTCTAAGCAGCTTTACGTAATTTTAAAGACTAGTTCTTGTCCCCCTATAAGAGAATTAGGCTATAATTTTTTAATAGCCGCTTAGCTATCTATAAAGTAGGTAGTTATATATTAGCTAGTAATATAGTAAAGTTCTATATACCTACTTATTTAGGCCTCTACCCTAATTTTCTAGTGCTTTAGTCCTAGTCTATAAGCAGTTAGCTGCTACTACCCATAATATAGGGAATCTCACTAGTTCTTTTAGATATTTTATAATAGGATTAGCCTAAGTACTAGTCCGCCCCCTAGCGGACTATATAAGAGTTTCCTTCTAAAGTTAGTACGCTTTTATATGGCTTAGGAGCCTTCTATAGTCTCTAGTTTTACGCCTCTTTTTATTATTTCCGCCGATATAGGTATAAGCTGCTATTTATAGGGGTCGCAACTCCCATCTTACGCGCCTACTAGCGTAATCCTATAAGGGCGTTGTGGCTGTATCCTATAATGTAGCTAGGTATACCTTTTACAGTTAAGGCCTAGCTAAAGCCTCTCCCACCTAAGTAACTCCTATTTACTTCTTAAGCGTCCTTTACTAGATTACTACCCTAGTAAGCGGTCCCGTCTATTAGTATACTAATATATATATCTATTCTCTTAAGCCGCGTAATAGTCTTTCTAGCTAGGACGTAATCCTACCTACCTACTAGGTATACTAGGGGTTAGAGCCTAACTAAGGGGTAAAGTCCCTAGAACTAGCAGTAGCTATTACATACTACGCCCTATAAGAGGCTAGTAGTAGTATAAGGGCGCTACACCCTATACTACTACTAGTTCCCATTTTATGTTGCCTATAAGAGTCTCCTTATAATAGGCCGACTGTGTTTTATAGAAGGGGGCTATAAAGCAGGTCCTATGCCAGGTAACCTACTTCCCCCTTTCCTACTAACTAAGCTTATATCCCCCCTTCTTATAAGCTAGCCTATATCTCTAACAGTTAAGATCTTATCTAACTAGCCTATTTTTCCTCTAAGACCTCCCCTATATATATATATACTAGGTTATATATACTATACCTATTAAAACCCTCCTATAAGTCGCCTTATATATATACGTTAGGTTACATACACTACACCTATTAAGACCCTCCTATAAGTCACCTATAGGTTAACCGTAGGTTAGATGCTATAGGGCTATTAAAGCTAGCCTATATTTCCGCTACCTAAAGCTTTACCTATGTTTCCACCTTATTAAGCCGTCTGGTCGCTATCGCGTTGCTATTATATTGCTATTATGTTACTATCTTATCTAGGTCGCGCGTACTATACCTATTAAGACCCTCTTTTAAGTCTCCTAAATATACCAAATAGGCTCTTATAGAGAGGCCTTAATGAGTTCTCTAGGTAGGGCCTTAATAAGTTCTTTATAGTGGCCTTAGGGGCCTTAATAAGTTTTATATAAGGTATCTATAACGCGTTAACCTTAACAAGTTCTTATAAGAAAGGGCTTCCCTATACCCTCGCTTTATAATCTTAGAGCTAATACAAGCCTAAGGGTGTCCTATTATATAACTAGGGCGTGTTTATATTGGCTAGCTAGATAATAAGGCCAGTTTTAGGCCTAGCTACAAGCCAGGTAGTTATATATTGGGTAGTTTTTATATCCTAATATCCCTTAATAGGCCTCCCTAGGTAGTAGAGCAGAAGCTTTAAGCGGAGGCAGTAAGGCTCCTAGTATTATTAAGAGCGATACTTTTGTTAGAAAACAAGCCCGTAACGATATTACGTAATAAGACTTGTGGGAGGAATCTCTTGGCAGGAATCTAACCAATTAGATAACTTTAACCGTCGATTAAAGTCCCTTAAAATCTCTTTAACCACCTATATAGAAAATAAGTAATATATAAAGTTTTAGCTCTATAACCTTAATTTAATAGGTTATAAGCCTGGGTTTGCGCTTAACGAGCTAAATCTAATTGCTTTATTATTAACGATAATTGCTATCGCAATATTACCACACGGGCGTTAAAAAGTCGTTAAATATTTAACTAACTTATAATGCCAAAAACCTATAATAAGCGGCTATGTAGCTGCTAACAATAAACTCTACGCTAAATATAATAAGAGGATCCTACCGAGGACGAGCCTAGCATAGCCCGTGATTAAATAGCAGCACTAGAGGCTTAGGAGGACCTCTTATTTAGTAGATAACCTTACTATTATTAATAAATAGAATGATAGAGTTGTAAGAATAAAGCCTTATAATAACCATATTAGTAGCGGATTAGAAGAAGCTTATTAGAACTGCCTATACCGGCTAAGGAATATATTAAGTTAAAACCTATACTATATAAAAACTCCTTATAAAGGAAATAAATCTAATAATATTGTCTTAATAAGGCCTATAGACTGCCTACTATAAAATACCTATAAGCCTCGCTAATATAAGCGACAAATATACCGCCTAAGCCTCTATCCAAAAGCTCGTTAGATAGGAAAACTGGCTAATATTTAGTATTAATATATAAACTACCTTTAATCTAAAAAATATTAAGTGGGTTCTTAATGACCTACCATAGCCCCTTTCTATAATTAAGTTAATTAAAAAGAAATAGGTAGACTTAGGCTTTACTATTAAACAGCTAAAAATTAAGCTAGCTAACTTAGTAAAAGAACGGGAGAAATATAAGGAACAGCTAGCCTACGCAGCTAGCTTTATTAACTAGAACGTTAGCGATATCTATAAGCTATTTATATTAAACGCTAGATAGGTGCTTAAGAAATAAAAGGCTCTAAAAGAACGCTTTAAGGATCTTAATCTGGCAGCTGTTACTAATATTATAGCCACCTTCTTTACTAAACATGTTTAATATTTTAAAAACGTAGAGGAGTTTGTCTCCTATATTATATTAAACCTTAATCGCCTTATTAAAATAAACCAACCTATTAACTACGAGATCCTTACCTAAGCGGCCCTTCTATATATAGTTAGCTCTATTAACTACGCTTAGTTTAAAACAACTTAATAAATAAATTAGATATAGAAAAATACCAACCTATAAGCCTTAGGTAAGGAACTTATCGTCTTTAATAGTAAGCTTAATTAAGAAGCTTCTACTATACTAGTAGCACGTTTAAATGACGGAATGTCTATAAAGAAAAAGATTGCACTAGTAGGAACGTATAAGTACCCTAACTATATAAAATATAATAGAACTACGCATTCCGAAAAAGACTACTAGGAGAGAACCCCAGAAAACGCACTATAGAGAATTAGTAATAGAATTTGTATAAGGAAGAAGCAGAGGACTAGGCCACTTATTTAACTTAATAAATACTCTAATTAAGTTAAAAATAAAGTAAATCCATAACGCGAGCTTGTAGTAGTGGTAGTATAAGCCCAACTAAGCAGGTACGACTTTATCTACAATACCGCCGCTACCGTCTACTGCTATAAGAATTATAAACTTCTCTTTAACTACGTTAATAACGACACCTTATTAGATATAGTTGGTCCCTATAGAGCTTAATTAGTAGGTAAAGAATCTATCTCTATATAAACCGCAATACCTAATAAAAGTTACAGAAGTACGCTTATTGTACATAATATTCTTTACGTGCTATATTTACTAGCAAACCTACTATTTAAAAGCCGATTTAAGGAAATAGGTGTCTTTTTTAATAATAAGACTTATGAACTTAAATATAATAATAAGGTAATAGGATACGCACCTAAAGTTTAACGACTCTACCTAATTTGGTAGTATAACTACTTATTAGAATTAATCCTCTAGACAATTAAAAATAACGAAAGTCTACCTATTTAGCATTACTGATTTAGCTACCTTAACTATAGTAACCTTAAACGCCACCTAAGTAAACTTAGTATTAAGTTTAATAACGTTAATAATGAATACTGTAAGCCCTACGCTTAATTTAAAGCTAGAAAGAGGTATAATAAAACGCCTTAGGAATAAGCTATATAACCGTTTTAATTTATCTATATAGATTTAGTGGGACCTATTACCCCCATTAGCTTTAAAGGCGAAAGATACTATATATCTTTTACCGATAACTATATAAGGTTTACTATAGTTTATACCATCTATATAAAGGACAAGTGGCTTAGTACTTTATAGAGGTACTATAATTAGATCCACACTAAATTTGACCTTAAAATTACTAGAATTTGCACTAACTATGGAGTAGAGCTCCGTAGCAAGAAAGTAACTACCTAGATAGACGATCTAGGTATAGAATTTAAACCTGCCGCCTTATACGCTTAGGAAGAGAACGGAGTAGTAAAGCGCTCGCAGTGAACCTCCACCGAGATTACCCGCTTAATAATCTTCGCTAGCAATATCCTAGACTTTTTATGGCCTGACGTACTTCTTATAGCTATATATATTAAAAACAGACGCCCTATAAGAGCTCTTAATAGTATATTACTTTATAAAAAGCTTAAGGGTAAACCTCCCTTAGTATACCACCTAAGGGCTCTAGGATCTACTATTTACTTCCTTATAGCTAAAAAAGATTGCGTGAAATTAGCTAGGTTTGCTCTATAAGTAAAGAAAGGTGTTTTAATTAGCTATAACGGTAAGACAATCTATTACGTTTAGCTACTAGATAAAGAGAAAATTAAGTAGCTTAAAGATATTAAAATTTACGAAGGTAATATTAGTTTAAAGACTACTACTATATTTATAGAAGAATCCGTTAACTCGTCTAATAAGTAAGGGAGGGAAGATATTACTACTCCTTAGCCGAAGCCTCTATTAAGAAAATGGCAACGAAAAATTAATTAGAAGGAAGGTCGCGACGGCTTGCCCTATAGGTTTAAGTCTTTGCCTAAAAACCTTACTATAATCACTACTTAATTAGGCCGCTAGACGTTAAGGATTAACCTACTAAGCGACCCTACTGCCTTCCTTATAAGCCTTATAGGTATAAACTAAAGCCTTAACTAATGGACTGATAATAATAATAAGCTATTAAGCAACTGGGATGACGAAATAGGTAATAAACTAATAGCCCTTCTATCTACCTTTCCTCTATAATCTATACCTTAAAACCCTTACTTAAATAATCGCGACGCGGTTAATCCTATAGCTCTACTAGCTGGCTATATTTAATATACTGGCTCACCCGATCTTAAAACGTATATATCTACTAACTTAATTAATAATAATAAGCCTTATACATATAACCGAGCAATTAACGGCCTAAATAGCAAAGAATGGATTAAAGTAATAATAGAGGAGGTAGGGTCTCTAATTGAGAACTAGACGTAGGAACTTATCAACCTCGCCTCCCTTAAGCCTCCTTATAAGCCTCTTGCTGGTAAATAGGTGTTTAAAGTTAAAAGGGGAAAAGACGGCGAGGTCCTACGCTATAAATCTAGATGGGTTGTTAAGGGATATCTACAGCAGTACGGTGTTAACTACAATTAGACCTTTACTGCGGTAGTAAAACCTATAGCCTTTAGAGCTCTATTTGCGATTGCTACCTACTACAACCTTAAAATTAAATAGATAGATATTAAAACCGCCTTTCTCTATAGACTAATTAATTAAGAACTCTATGTTATTATAATAAAAGGCTATAAAGAAGCCGGTAAAGTCTATCGCCTTAAAAAGGTCCTTTATGGACTAAAATAGTTACCTTAAATCTGGTATAAGACGCTCTTAAAGTTTCTACTAGAAAAACTTAGACTTTACTATCTACGCGCGGATTATAGTATATTCGCCACCAGTAAAAGATAGAAAGGTTTAATTATTTCTACCTATATTAATAATACTAAGATTATCTATAAGGATATAGTGGTAGTTAATTAGGTAAAAGTAGAGCTTAAAGTAGCCTTTTAAATAATAGATCTTAGGCTAATAAGCTTTTACTTAAGTATAATAGTTACAAGAGATCGAACGAAGAAGAAGATTATACTCTTATAGCGAGCCTACCTTATTAAAGCCCTTAAACGTTTTGGATTGTAAAAGGCTAATACCTCACTAGTACCTATAAAGTACTTAATTAAGCTTATAGCTAATTAATAAACTACCAGTAAAGATAATATTAGAAGATACTAAAGTATAGTTAGTTTAGTTATGTTTCCTATAATAGAAATAAGGCTAAATATCGCCTTTACGGTATTAACAGTAAGCCGTTTCGCCTATAATCCTACCTCTACCTATATAACGGCCGTAAGACTTATCCTTTAATACCTGGCCGGCTCGCTTAATAGAGGAATTACTTATAGAGGCGATAAGAACCTAGACCTTATACTAATTAGCTTTAGTAACGCTAACTAGGGATAAGATAAAACTATAAAACGCTCTATATTAGGCTTTATATTTATATTAAACGGAGGACCAATTTTATAGAAATTAAAGCTATAAGCTACCGTTTTACTATTAATATATTAATTAGAGTACACAGCTCTAACGGCTGCAGTAAAAGAGGCTATATAGCTTTAGCTTTTACTTACCAAACTAGGTATACTAGACTAGAGCGAACAGTTTGCTAGGATCTTAATTAAAACCAATAACTAAGCTATAAAAGCGTTAGCTAAAAATCTAGTTTAGTATAATTAAATAAAGCATATTAACATCTAGTTTTACTACGTAAGAGATAAGATAAATAGTAATAGGATTAACCTTATATACGTTACCTTAATTAATATAGTAGCCAACGGCCTTACTAAGCCTCTTGCGGGTCCTTAGTTTTATACCTTCAGATAGTGTAAAAACTTAATTAACTATACTAGGCCTTAACAGGAAATCAGTATATAATTAGTAGATCCTTAAAGAGTGCGCTAAATAATACCTTAAGGCCTTAAAATAAGCGATAGAACTTAACCTTAATCTACTAACCTACTACCTAAACCTACTACCCGAATCTAATGGCCACGACATTAGGGAGGGCTTACACCAGTAGGAAGAATAGATATACTTTAGAAGAGATATAGGGTAAGGCTATAGGGCCTCTAAAGCTCTATAGGCAATGTAGAATACCTATAGGGAGGTGCTGCCAAAATTTTTAAGACATGTTTTATGGAGTAGGCGCTGTCTCTAAACGTTAGGGAGGGCGTAACTCCTTATTAGACACTTATTCTACCTTAAAGGAGCTTTAGTAACCCTTATTAAGCAGCCCTATACTCCTATATACAGTGTATATAGCGGTATCGTTAACTAAGCTTAAGGGAGGGTGTTGGAAAACAAGCCCGCAACGATATCACGTGATGAGACTTGTGGGAGGAATCTCTTGGCAGGAATCTGACTAATTAGACAACTTCGACCGTCGGTCGAAGTTCCTTAAAATCTCTTCAACCTATATAGAAAATAAGCAATACAGAGTTTTAGCTCCATAACCTCAATTCAACAGCTTTGGTACGCGTTGCGAGCTCAACACCACAGAACCACAACAACAGCGCGCTGCATACGCTGCGACGGCTCTCTACCATCGCCTCTGTACTTAGCCATCAAAAGGAACGATTTCCTGATGATGTTTCCACCCGCGGCGACGTAGACGCGTGCAGTAGGGCTTCGCGGGCGAAGCTACTTTATATATATATATTATAATATATAAGAAGAATTAGCTACATAGTTAGATTAATATTACTACCGTTATTGTAAGCGATTGATTTTTTAGGTATTCTTTATATAGGAAAGCTCTATATTAAAGTTAGAGTTATTTAACCTTCTCTAAGAACCGCTAGAGTAACAATAAGGTTTAATCTATACTATAGTAAGTTATCTTTATTTAACGCTTAGATATTATTATAGTAACTAATATTAATAGATTTACCGCTTTAGATTAATAGAATTAGTATAAGGTAATAAGTAATACGCCACTAAGCTACCGAATAACCCTAAAAAGGCAGCAAATACCTAGCTTAATATTAGATACGCTGCGTAGAATAATATATAAGGCTAGTGCGGAGGGACCGTTACCTAATAATTAGACCTTACTATTACTAATAGTTAGAGTAATTAATTATATTCCTTCTATTAACTTTTATTACACGAGAATGTAGGTATATAGTAGCATATAAGGGGACTCTATAAGGCAAAGTCGTTATAAAGAACGAATATATATACAAGGCAGGCTATTACGTGATCGTAGAAAGCTCCTATGGATATCCGCCTACCCCCCTACTAATAACCCTTAAGCTTAGCGCGAGTATTATAACACCAAACGCCTGTTACCAAATTATAGCGTAGAGCTATTAGATCCTCCTACCGTTGCACAAAAATGTACACAAATCTATCCAAACAGTCAAATCTAACTAAACCGTTTGCTAGTTTGATTAACCAAACGAAATAAACAAGCTTAAAGCTTCAAAATATCCAATCAACCAAACCAAAGATCTATGGTTTGAATTGTTTATTTATCAGCAAGTCTGCACCTCAGTATCCTTTTACTATACTAGAAGAGTTTTAGGTCTAATATATTCATAATTTTATAAATATTTATTTATAAGGACTTTCAAACTACCCAATCGTTATTACTCCTTATAAATCTGTATGTCGTTGAGAAGCAATAAATAAAGTTATCATTGCGAACACTGAACTAAGCAAACGATTCAGACAGTAAAGTTACTACCAAGAATTACTGTCCGCATCCTGTCCGCCTGCATAAAGCGTGAACCACCCTCGCGCCAACCGCCAACCAGTGTGACTCACTTGGTATATTGCAGCACAAAGTTTAACTTTTTCTAGCCTCGAGGGCCCGGACAATCTATACACCACAAGTCACGCTTAAGAATCAGAGCGAACCTAATAATGACGTATTTGTAATCCGATGAGCCACTGCAAAGCGCTCTGTATTTATCATTAGAACGCAATCGATTCCTGTTCCATAACTGCTAAAATGAAACCTAAACGTTCCGGGAAGGAACGCTCAGTGGTTCTCGTCAGAACGCAATCGATTCTGGTTCCATAGCCGCGAAAATGAAACCTAAACGTTCCGGGAAGGAGCGCTCTGTAGTCATGATCAGAACGCAATTGATTCCTGTTCTCTATATAGGCTGAGAATGCCGCCTACAGCTACGTTGGTTACATTCCCGCACGCCCAACAGTACATGATCACCGCCTGCTTCGATAAGAAAAGCAGTTCTCTTCATCTTCTATTGCTCAAGCTCTTGCTGTTTATCGTTGGCTGCCACCTCGCAGTATCTTCAGTGATTCTATTTTTCAAGAAGCATAACGCTGGCGCTTTAAGCTCTTCTCTTAGAGTCCAAACCCCCTCACCAACATGCCCATTTCAACTAAGCTCCTCAAAAGCCAGTTCATTAAATCCATTTCATATGGTGGAACGACCGTCTCCATCGAGTGGGCGCAACAGACCGATGCCTGGAAACGCACTTTCTGCGACCCAGCACTTCAGAGAGAGTTTGCCAAGGTGGTGGAGGCAAACAAGAGCCAGCTGCCCTTTGGAACGACCCAAGTTGTCATGATGTAAGTCAATACGCCAATAGAACAGATAGATGGCTCGAACTTCTCCACTAAGAACCGCAACAGGGAGTCCGAGCACCAAAGCGATAAAGACAAGAGGAAACATTACACCGCATTCTGCAAAGATAAAGAGGGCAAGAACCTTCCGAAGCAGCACTTTGTCAAGACGCCCTAAAGGGGATGTACGCCGGAGGTCAAGTGGGTTAGACGACCTCAGGCATGTTGTCGACCTGAGACGGGTTGTCTCAGTTACCTGTTACCTGTTCCTGTTGCCTGCACCTTCACCATATATATATAGTCTCTTTTATTTCATAGATCAATCAAACACTTGAGTCCGTTTGACACATGTTTATAGTCGTGAATTCATGCTGTTAGGATTAGTCTCTCTGCTAAGGAGCTTACGTAACCTCCTTTGCGAAGGGTCTAAGGTTATCTTAATAAGCGACTTAGCTAGCAAACAAGACGGTAGATCTTGCTAATACTTAACTAGTATAGCTTTATAGACCTTTACTAGTGTAATATAATTAAAGTTAGTTAATAATACTATCTTATTGCCGTTTAGGGGCCTTTATTATAAAATAATACACAAGTTAATTCCTTAGTATAACGTGATATTATTAAGTGTTAGGTAAAACCTAAGTAGATAGTTATATAGCTGTAAGGTATAAGCGACCTAGAGGCGACTTAGGGGTAACTCGCCTGTGAGGTACGTGCGCT
>Ga0307515_10015178_pt1 | contig 14207 bp, 11 predicted proteins | sample 17_EM_MG_FD_194513 | JGI IMG/M metagenome (GOLD analysis project Ga0307515, IMG submission 194513) | Populus trichocarpa ectomycorrhiza microbial communities from riparian zone in the Pacific Northwest, United States - 17_EM | ecosystem: Host-associated > Plants > Roots > Unclassified | place...
GCAGCAGAGTGGCCGTCGAAGCCATTATCTCGCTGTGACTGCTTCACACAAGCCTGCGCCACCAGCTCTCCCTTCTCATCGAACGCCTTCTCGAACCTCGGAAACCGGCTCACGCGCATCCCTGCCGCGATCTTCGCCCTCACCGTTTCCAGCACCCACCCATCGAAGCGCCGAACATCGAGCGCAAGCTCCGGCCCGCCCATCGTGAAGAGGCAGTGCAGGGGCTGGCGTACGTTGGTGTCGAAAGACCACGGAATGAGGTTCTGCTTTACCCTCGCGCCGGCGTCGGCTTCGCCCGCAAGCTCCTCCAGCGACTCGCGGTCCGGGAAGAGCTCCTCGAGGCTGACTGTCTTCTCCTCGTCCCACAGCACCTCGACTTCATTTTGCCCCTCCTCCCAGTCTGAGTTGACATCCCTTGCTGCATCTAGCTTGCCATCGAGACAGCGGATCCAGGGTTGCTCGAGCGGGTGCGTGTTGTTCGGCCTGGCATTTGCGAGGATGCGCAGGAATAGCAGATTCAGCAGGCGCTGACTGTACGGCTTTGGAACGTCCTTCCATGTTTCGCTGAGGATTTTGGCGCGGAGGTACTCTTCTAGCCTCATGCTGCACGAGGGTATGTGGTAAGCTGAGATGGCGCTGGAGTGGCATCGAGCGCTACAGAAAGCGACGCGGCGACATGCGGGACATAGTTGGAAGCCCTCCAGGGCCTCGGTTTCTTGAGGTAAGGATACGTTAGAGAGAAGTGGAGAGCTGAGGCCCGGTGGGGTTGGAGGAAGCTTGCGGAAGCTAGAGGATGTGGCTTCTTGAGAGAGTGTGTATTGAGGCTTGTCATCTGCGGCATTCTCGATCACCTCAGAGTTGGAAGAAGAACAATCCTCTTCTTCTTTGATATTAGAGGTGTTCCTGATATACTCTGCTACATCGAAGAATTCAGTAGCATTCGAGTCTTGTGATAGTGCGGCACTCCGATTCATTCGATCCAGCTTTTCTTCATCTCGTGCCAGCTCTTTTGCGATTCTATTGGCATGAACGCAGAGGGGCCCGGAAACGTCCAAGCTAGCCGCGCATGCATCACAGGGAAGTTTTTGGCGGAAGTCCCAGCCTAACGAAGTTACATGGAAGCAGCTCATCTCGTTGAAGATAGTCGCTGGGCCCAGGAAGTGTTCTTTTGCGTACAGTGAAAGCTGCGCGGATTTGCCCGCTTCTCTTACTACTCCTATTCGGCAACCCGGAGCTTGTTTGTTGACCATCTCGTTGAGTTCCGCAAGAACTTGGTGTAAATTATCTCCGGTTAAGCTGTACGTATCCCAAGGATATAGCTCTCTCTTGATTTTCGTAAATCTCGTCTTCAACAGTCCGCGAATCCCATACTCTTCATAAAACTTTAAAGTATCACTATCCTCTCTCATCCCTTGGCTTGCAATGCAGAATTGCTTGATCTGATTTTCCTCCTTTATAACATTTTCGATATCAAGAAGGATACGATTTCCGAGCTCTTTGAACTGCTCCATATCGTCTGGCGTACAGAACCTCAGAGACTGCGCATCATCCAGCACATCCAATGCACTCTTCAGCGCGCCTCCTCCGCACTTCCACAACGCAAGAGCAAGCCGGTAATAAGCCTTCATCATGGCATCGTTGGCTATGCTCACTAAAGTCTTTCCCAAGCTCTGTATTGGCTTCTTTTTCTTGGACCGATTCTTGGGTTCGACAGCCAGACTCGCAAGGTCTTTGCTCAGCCAGAAGAACAGTCCAACACCAACGTAGCATGATGGGTCGGTTATCCATGCATGCTCAAGCTCATCCGCCTCTTGGGTAAATTTCCCGAACAAGAACAGCTGTCGCGCTTGAGCGTTAGGAGGCTTGGAGTGTCTGGCCCAGTAAGCGGCAAGGAGAGCACGGTAGGCGTCTGTGACGGCGAGTGAAGGGAAGCCGAGGATGAGATAGCAGAGAGATCGGTTGAGAAATGCGCACGGGTGGCCAGGGAAAATTTTTGTGAGCACTTGGGTATAGAGTTCGAGGGCAGCTTTCGGCCTGAATTCAGAGAGGTGGGAGTTGGCGCGGGCGAGGGTTCGATTGACCGGTCTTACCTGGAGAGAGCTCGCAAAAAGTGAGAGTTTGATTGTACGGTGAGAAGGAGACGGCGGCGTGGGAGGAGTACTAGGTCGAGGTGAGGGAGGGCACTGGAGTTGGTCGGCCATGGTGGAGTGGAAGCTAGAAGTGAGTGGAGGTGACAAGACTTGGAAGATTCTGTGAACCCAGAGAAAATACGAAGTGAATAGGGCTTTTAATTAGTCGTGTATTGTGTTTTTAGAGAGCGTTGAAGATATGAGAAGATGTTGAGCTGATGCTTAGATATTGAAAAGTGTTATGGTGCGGGTGGAACGGGACTTTCGATGTCCAGAGCAGAAGATATGTTGTCGTGGATATTCACACAATCTCCGATTTCACTACGACTTTTTCCCAATTCACTTACTTTCTTTACTCGAATACAGAACCACCTCATGACCATGGGAATGCTTTGATGCTTTCCTGAGTCCATTGTCTTCATCATAGATGTGGATGTGAGGAAGTCATGTCTTTAGCCGCTTCACAGCTCCTTCCTTTCCAGTTAATTGTACACCAAACCGTCCCTGGGCTCTAAAATGATCCACTAGCAAAGAATCTTCAATACTATACACTTCTTCCATCATATATCAGTTCGGATGTTTGAAAATGTTTACAACGTCCCTCGAACTCGTCGCAATTTCCTTCTTGCTAACTTTGCTGATTTTGAATTTGAGCAATTTGATGAAGTCGCGCTGTGCAAAAACGAAGTGACGTGATACTAGAGCAGGACTTACACATTCACTCGGATTTAATATGATATGGATACCAAGAACTGACACCCATGAGTGGACGTAGACTGCATCCCAAGGTATCGCGAATAGCGCAAAAAGTACCGCTGTACCAGGATCCAAATACATTGTTCTTGTAATAAATGGAAGGCTGTATACAAACCTGGAACCTTTCGAGGGATCGGGAAAACTAGCCCGGCAACCGAGATCACATGAACGCACGGTGACTGACGCGAGAAGGCCAATTACTGGCATATTTGCATTAGCATGACTGATAGAACCCCGAACCCACCCGTACATAGCTGTGCAAGATCATCTGCTATCTCTTTTAGTGATTATTGGACTCTCGGCGGAGTTGTGGTGAGAAAAAAGAAGGCCCAATGGGGACCGTTGGAACTCATATCCGCCTACAGGCTTGGCGCGGGTGGTAAAAGCTTGATCTTCATCCTTGTCGAAGAAATCGACGACCAGGTACGGCAATTAGCAGCGAGTTGGAAGATCCCGTATCTGCTATTATGATGCAATTTTTGGTATTAACTGATTTTCTAGGGTGCTGGGCGATTGTTGATGCAATTTTAAGGTAATTGGAGAAAGAAGCTTTCTCATCAGCAATGATAAGCATCAAACTATGACATAGCGCATGGAACAAACCATCCTTGCGCACGGGTGGGGAGGAGGGGGCTGTCTGTGTGACGAGTTCATCTGTGTGTTTCTCTGGATGACAGCAAGAACACGCTACAAATTGGACGATACAGAACTGAATTACACCTCGCTCAGGCAAGACGGACTGCCTAACAGTAAGTTATCGTTAAAGGATTCTTGTTGTTGTGGACTGTTTGTGTCTCGGCAAGTTGGATCTTGACGCAATTTCTTTCAATCGACTGCAATAGCCTGCCTTAGCGCCGACCGAGCGTTGGCAGCTCCTGGTCTTTCGTTCCAACCTCTGCCCACCCGCAAGCTCCGTCACAATACCTTCAACTCAATCTCTACACTCTCGCCTCTGCACCTACGCCGGTTGCCCATCTCAAGCTTCAGGCTCATTGTAAGTACTCTCACGTTCCTTGGATATTCAATTGGCATCCAAAGGTTTGTCCGAGAATTCCGCAGCCATTTGCCGGTCGCCGCCGCCAAACAGAGGTTTATAACAAATGCCTCAACGCCGACCGAAAAAATGCGCTTCTTTAAACGCGAGGCGGTCGTGTGAAAATCTTTTCGGTTCCTCTGTGCCATCGTTCCGCTTCCTCCGTGAATTACTTTTAAGCTCCTGTCTCTGTCGCAATGATGGGTGGTCATCCGTGTGCTAACGAGCTCGTCGACTTCTCAACAGCCACTCGAATAGCTCCGTCCTGACGACAATTGCTTCAATAACTTCGTGAGCAAGTCTCTAAACCCAAAGGTGGGCACAATTTCACTTTTGGAAGACGCTGGAAGCAGATCTCGATGGATGCATAGTGGTAGCGCAGTCCCGCCGGATGGCGCAAGCCTCAAAGCAACCGTGCCACCCTTCCAACCTCTTGTGTTTCCAACCCACCAAACGCCAAGCAAACATACACAATGATTGTTAACTCCTTGACGCTTCCCACCAAGGAAGCTCTGTATAAGACAGTTCCACTGACAAGGCTCCCATAGAACTCGACATTAGACAAAATGGCCGCCTTCGATAGATCCCTCATCGCGCGCAGCGAAGCGGAGTTCCACCAGCTCATGAAGCGCAAAAACTGGGCTGCTAAGGAGCCCGGTGTTGTACTTGTGTTCTGCATCATCGGCGCCATTGTCATCCTGCTTACCTTCTTATTCATCCAAAAGAAGATCATGGCACGCAAGGCTGCTCGTGTATAGGAGATACCCGAGAAGGAGAGAAGTGATGGTGGTGAGATCTGGAGACAGTTGGGAGTGTTGGAATGGGCTGAAAGCAAATAAGATCTGGGATTGGAGTGCGAGTATGTTCGGATGACTTTGCGAAATTGCAGACAGGAGTAGCATATGAAGTGCTATTTCCTGGGCAAAAGAGGCGTCAGCGTCCATCTCGTCAACGTGTCTATATATTTCCGTGTTTTTTAATACCACGTTTTCGTTTTTGCCTGTATACCTCTACTAGCAGACCTGCCTTTTCTAGATTTCCAACCCTAGAAAATTGGAGGAAGCTTGTCCAGGCTTAATAGCACAGTTCATGGCTATGTGTATATTTCGAAAGTATTCGTAATTCCGATTTCACTTACACTTCGTTGCAGTTTATTTTTTGAACTTGAAAGTCTCATGATGTTCCGTTGATGCACCAGTAGACGCTAGCTAGGATGGCCTGGAGTAATTTGAGTGTTTTCTCAGGACGTGCGGGAATGATGCACCATCAATATAGATTTCCAGGGTAGCTAGATCTTCGGGATTTGGCATCAGCCTCAAGGTCGGCGACGTTTTTGACCAACTACCTCATCGGAATAGTACCTTTCATTTAGCTAATCCATCTCAGTATTTGTAGTCCGTGCGAATAACCCACTTCAACAAAACAAGCGCAAACGGGCAGAGGTCCAAACAAATTAATATGGCTTTGGATCTAGTTAGCTTATTGGCGTTCATTTTTTCACGCTCGGCTGGTGTTTTAATGGAACGGGATGAGAAATTATCGCACATAGTCACATATTATTTATCGGACTCAAATATTTAGTCAACATGTATTTGCGTTTAGTGCCAAAGTATGACTACAGTAGCGTTTGTAAGTGGGTTTTATCCCTAACTCTGCCTGAGAGGGTAAACTGCTGCGCTAATCGGGGCACAGAATGTTAGTAGGAGTCTCCTCAAACTCGGCGTCGTGCAAGGATCGGAGCACAGACCACATGGCAGATATCCTCTTCGGCGATCGAGCTCTTGATCTTCTGATTAATTTACCGGCCATGCCTACCCAGTTATTGAAATATAAAGCCATCCTAATACTACTCAGCCCTAAATTACTCTGATATTTCTCACTTATATATAGTGTGACCTCAGCCTGGTGATACAAAGGCCTAATTAATTAATCTCCTGATTATTTTTGCATGAATTAATAGCTTGCGAGAGGGTCGCGGATAGTCTCTAGATATTTGTGGCAAATCGAAAAATAGCATTATGCTTTGCTCCTTATGCGAGACATTCATGAAAGACCTCTTCGATGCTCGAGGCTCGCCCCTCAATGAACGATGGCTGAGCATACCGCGCGACAACTTTGTCTTTACCCACCAACTCAATCACGAAGCTTTGGGTAGGTCTGCAAGAGACGGTTGCAAGCTCTGTCAAGTATTCCTCAAGGCCTGGCCACCACTAGATGTTGACTTCCGTGAGGCCCGCGAATCACGCTTCATGCATTTCAAGATCCCCTTCGCATCAGGGAAAACGCTTTGCCGCATTCACGCCATGGATGCGGACTTTGACAAAGAAATAAAGGCATGCAAAGTAGCCATTTTAGCTTCCACCCAGCAAGAACGGGACGAGAGTTTCGTGCTCAGTTTTACTGTTGGCTGGCAAGACGAGAATAGTTTCAACCGTGCACCCGTGGATGACTACCGCCACTACCATTTCTTCACAGACAGATCGTGGTTTGGTCCTAGCAGAATAGAGCCCATAACAGCTTACAATATGTCGACCTGAAAATGAGCTCATAAAAGAAGGACTTGTATGTAGATTAATCTACGAAGAAAATAGACTATGTATACATGAGATAGGTGGCAAAAAGGTAGACATGAATTATAGGCTAATGTTAAAGCTAACGACGACAAATTGTCACCAGGTAGGTAGTAGGCGACAGGTCGACATACCCCCCTAGCTTTAAGCTCGGTTGCAGGTTAAAGCTGTATTACAGTAATGGTGGTCCGCGTTGGACTCGACCAGCAGTCAAGGAGGAATGTTCTACCCACGAAACCAAAGCCTGGTAGAAATCGGTCCACTCCAGCAGCAAATAACGCCTAATTCAACCCTCACATACCACATCCGCCCCACGCTTCCTAAATTCAAAGACTCAATGTACAAAGGCCCGTTGAACAAACGCGCCTGGATCCTTCAGGAGCGCGTTCTCCCCCGCGCAATCCTTTACTTCAGCCGCACCCAGCTGTACTGGGAATGCCGTTCCCGCCACTACGCCAAAGACGGGGACAGCCAACCCGTGCACCCGCTGCTAAAATACCTGCTCTGCTACCATCTGATCCAAGAAGACACCGGCCGAGCCACACCTTCGACAAGGACAAGCTGGCAGCCTTGGCGGGCCTGGCGTTCAAGTTCGAAGAGGTTTATACCAGTATGTGGCGGGGCTCTGGAGAGACGATGTAAAGAGGGGAATTGTGTGGTATGCCAATACCCGGGATTCATGGGTAAAAGGGGTTGAGTTTATCGCCTCGTATGATCTACGGATCTAAAATCTAGATCTACAACACCATGCGTCTATCTTAGGAAAAAGGCCTCCATTAAAGCCTCCAATTGAGCCCCCGCAGATACAGGCGAATATCACGAAGATAACGCGTGAACTTAATAAAATCTACCTCTACCTTTATAAAGCTCTTTAAATTATATTAAGTTAACCTCTTACTTTATAAAGTAGTGCCTATATATATATTCAATCACTTAATAAAAAGACGCGTTAATACTTACAAAAGCAGGCGAAAATTGATAAAGTGGGGACTTGACAACCGCATATATACAGTACAAGGGGAGTGCCGAGACACCCTAGCCGAATTGAATCAAGAACTGCCCATCACACTATATATTAAAACGGCCAAGAACCTCATTTTAACTGCCGTATATAGTAGAGCTTGCAAATTTAACGCGCTTACTAATATGTAGGAGCCCCATATTTAAAAGTCGTTAGATCTACCGAACAAATAACTTTATATTCAGATTTGAGCTCCATATCGGTTAAATATGGGAGCCCCCATATTAAATACGAAGTTGCAACTGAACGGCTCCTTAGTTACTACTAAACGGACATCTATAAGCTCTTAGACGCTCCGTTCTAGAATTTTAAAGTATAGGGAGCAGATATGAGCTTATCCTGCCCTGTAACCGAGCACATGCTGATCTAACTGAGTTCGGCTAAAATTCTACTACGGAGCGTCCGATTTATGAGATAATAACGGAGGAACCTATATTAAAAGGATTCCTATCCTTGTTGCAAACTTTCGAAAGCCAAATATGTAGAACTTAGTTCAGGGGTTCTACGGGGGGGTCACCCCCTACAAAAGCTGCACTTCTCGTCGAGAATCCTATCTAGTGCACACTCTCGTTTACGTTATAATTTGTCTGGTCTTCTCTTCATCACGGTGCGCTCTCCTTTCCAGAATCCATATGGAAAAGTTTCATGGCACCTTTCCAAGGTTGTGCTACTTGCTACCAATATGGTTGCTCATAGATCATTCGACCGCTACTCCAGCTCTTGGGTTTAATTCTACAGCAAATATATCTATCGGCACCACTTCATTTCCCGTTACAGCTGGGACCAACAGCTCAGAATGCTATCTCTCGTGGCAGTCCTATCAAAGCTCCCGAGACAGCTTCATGACCGAACACGCCTCATCTAGCATAGGGATTGCTACTTATTTCCGAGAAATCGTGTTTTTAGCTCCGGAACAAACCGGTGTCGTTTATACGACTTTATGCGACGGCGTCCCTCGTGCTAATGGAAGCCCGGTCTTCAGCACAAACACAACCTATCTCACCGTCGTGCCGAATACCACAACATTTTGGCCAAGTTATACAGTACCGACTCCGAACTGTTCATTAGACCCTCCGGCCTGCTCATCCTTATGGCAATCATATAGCCAAGCAGCTGTCATATTCTCAGCCGACAGTGAATTCCGTTCTCAATCAATCGTAACTACTCTGGGCCCGGTAGAACCTCAACCACCAGCATGCGTTCCACCTACCTCGATCTGCGGTGGCTGCACCGTCCGCGGCAGCGAGGCGCGTCTTATATATTGGCCGGTTACCACAATCTCAGGCGACGTATGCAGCCACCCTGGAATTACGATAAAGCCCAACATCACTGGACTTGTTACCACTGACATTTCAGGCATAAAATTAACCTCACCAACCGCATATCTCTTCGTCAATGTTGTATGGGCCAATGATTTCTGCACCAGGAAAGGGCCTACCATTAGCAACGCAGTTATACCTGTGCTTCCAAACTCTCTGTATAGCGGGGTGGGTTTGCACGGCATGAACCCAGAGTCCTTCAATCTTGCGGATCTCTATCCCGGTCACGTACCATTCTTGAACTATGAGCAGATGCGCGAATGCCCTTACTACCCGGAATTCTGTACCAAGACAATATACGAGGAGTGGTACCACCCAAATGTAATGATGCCGGCGGATGTTACAAATCTTGATCCGGCTTGGGCAACGTGCACGCCCTCCCATTTCGGCCTATTCGATCCTCCAGTGGCTGCAATGCCGGTTCCTGCGTTCATTTCGACTACAACAAATGTACCTCTTCAGAGCCAGACACAGAACCCAAGTCCTGGGAGTATAGGAACTACAGTGGTGAGCACCCAGGCACCGGCAGTTTCTCCAGCAGATCCACCCACAGCACCCAAAAGTGGTGATCCACCACAGAGTTCCCAAAATATTGCAAATCCACAACCGGCTCCAGCTATAGAACAAGCTTCTTCTGCAGGAGGCGGTATTGCAGTACCTAGCATCGGCCCTGGCGATCCTGCTCAACCAGCTTCAGGAGGAGGCGGCAAAGGGGCATCAGCTGAAACCTCGATGAAGCCATTTGGCGAATTCATATGGAGTGGTTTCGGTGGCATCTGGGTTGAGAACGGCAGCCCGCAATCCCTCGATCCTAGCGTAGCTATCCCACTCGACAGCCAGACCATCATGGCCTTCGATCCGCCTAGTGCAGCAGTTGTCATTGGATCCATTACCATCTCGGTTGGTAGGCCTACCGCGACAATCTCAGAACACGCTGTCAGCGCCGCTAGCAACAGCCTTGTCATTAACGGGGCGAGTATTACGTTCCCGAGCAGCGACATGGTGACAGAGGCCTTGGGGGCAGTTATAACACTCGGAAGTCAAGTCTTGGCTGCTATGGATTCGTCCGGGATAGTAACGATCGGCTCAATTACCATTTCTCCCGGAGGACTAGCGGCGACCATATCAGGGCACGTTATCAGCGCAGCAACTAATGGTCTTGTGGTTGATGGCACCACCACAGATTTCTCGTTCGTTACGCAACCACCTGGGACTAGCACACAGGCTAGTGCTAAAGGTGGAGAGAACCCAGAGTCGGGGATGGCTACAACGACTAATGCGGCTCTTTATTCGGGAATAGCGCCATCCGGGAGAAGGCCTTCGCTCGCGGGGCTGTCATTGGCCTTGCTGCTTGTTGTAATCGTAGCTCTCTAATGATTAATGTTAAATGAAACCCTTTAATTCTAATTCCAAAGGAAATGGAGTTTTTTTGAAAATGGAATATCTATTGATCTCAGAAGTAAATTGTCGATCGGTAGTCCGTGCACCGATTGTAAGAAAAGAATGAGGACTCTGTCTATTGAATGTGGCTCTAAGAGCCTCTATATATACGTAAGAAAGGTGTAGGAAATGAGAACGAGAAGGGGGGAGGGGGTGGCAATGAAAACAAGGAGTAGGTGACCGAGTCAATGACTGAGTCAATGACTGAGTCAATGGGAGGTAGCTGAGTCGGTGACAAGACAACCTGATTCAGGTCGATATAAATGCATTTCGGATGGTAATCCACGCGCTGTGGATAAAAGCGTGCACGCAAGAGCTATTCATTTAACCCTTACAATATTACATAAGATTTAGGCGAGGCCCTAAAGCGCTTCAATACTAAGTATCTGGAGGATTTTTACGATCCTCTTAAGTACCCGAGGCCATTCATGACAGCTAGGACAATGAAACTTAAATGGACGCCCTGGCGGCGCATAGGATAGGAATTCGTTGTTCTATTCTCTAACTCTCCTTTTCTCTAACATATTCAAGTCCAAGGATGTCGTCTTCCACAGTTGGCGTCATATATCTACAAGGTCAGAATTCTAGATTATAATGAGGCCTAAAAGTGTGCGTTCCAGTTTACCTTCTTCAATAAGCCCGGAGCCAGAATCCCCGCTGCAGCAGAGAATCCGACTGCGACCCATCCTACTATCTTCACATACGCAGTGAGGACGAGTGAGAGGAAGAGAAATGCCGCTACAATTGATGCTTGGAGGAGGAAGACGCTAGAGTGCCTGGACGTTCCCATTTGTCTAACGCCTTATCAGCGTTTCTACTAGCCTTCTCTAGTTCGATTGTTATTAGTGAGGTAATCTATATTTTAATATCTTTTTTTTATCTATTGTGTTAGCGACTCAGTCAATTAAGGCACTAGCACGGCAATACAACGCGCGCAAGCAGAGTTACGTGGGCTCACGCGACTCTAGGACCGCATAAAACTTCGAGTGGCGCTGCTTATCTTCTCCTTTCCTTTCTCTAACTTTAGATCCTTGTTTATAGACTACCAATCGTCAGGCTTGCGCGCGTTGTATTGCCGTGCTAGTGCCCCGATTAACTGAGTCGTTAACACCCTTACTATAAAATAGTTAACTCCCTTCTTATAGGTAGTTGTCCGATATTCCTTAATGCCTTTTTCTAGTAATAGGCCTATATAAATTATTACTGCTAAGAATGTAAGAAGCTCCCTTAGGGAGGTAGGCTTTTATTTTTAAGGTCTTATAACCTTCCTACTTTTATCCTTATATTCTTGGTAGGGGTAAAGCCTTGTATACTCGTTTGTATATACGATAAGCTCTTTAAGTAAGTCGTCCATCTATATAAGCTTAAACGGTGCTAAAGGATTAGTAGGATCAACGTGTGGTGGTAGATTTGGTGCGCTATTAGTGTAAGGAAGGTTAATAGGTAAGGGGTCGAATTCGGGCAGTGGCTAAGGGTATGTTCGGTTGCAAATTGCCTCCAAATCAGAATTGTCTTGATCCGTGCATCCTTTGGCGTCAATTAGTAAGGTACTAGTGGCGTCTAATTTGATGGCTTCGTTTGATCTGTAATTGAGTCGATTGTTCGGTAAGGCTCCAGAAGAGGCTCCAAATCATTAACCTTTGAGCCCACCTTTGCGCCCACCTTTGCGCCTACCTCTCTGCCCTCAGGCCTCTATCGCGACTTCCTCCCTTAGTGCCGTAATACAATGGGGTCTCCTACTCCTGCCAATCGTCAATCAAGTCGATTAAGGCCCTCTACCCCGTCACCCGTATCACGCCCGGCTCGCCGCGCGTGCGCAGGAAGACTCTAATTACAAAAGTAAGAAGGACGTCATATATAACGTACAGGTGCTGTATAAGGATCGTATACGCAGGTGGAGTCGCCATATTTAACAAAGGCGTCGTCGCGTAGAGCTCCAGACTGATTCTGAATCTGGAGGTAGAGGTTAGGGCCTTAGAATATTCTGGTGCCAAGAGCTCTAGAACAACTACCTCATACGGTAAAGCGTGCAAATTTGACGCGATTACCGATCTGGAGGAGCTCCAAATTGAAAAGTCGTCAGAATCACCGAACGATCGCGTCAGATTCAGATTTGACCTCCAGATTGATTCTGGAGTTGCAACCGAACATACCCTAAGGCTCAGGCGGTGGAATTTTGGCCTTTTTGTTCTTAGGTACGATATATTAGTCAGGTTGGATAAGATCTGCACCATTGGAAGAACGTTGCGACCCATTGTGGTAGTTTAATTGAGGTAGAAAGCTATCTAGACACTATGGTTGAGACCAATTGCTGATGTTTTGGTGTTCGCGCACGGGCTATATTTCCTAAACGACACGACCTCAACAGCGCATGGGATAGTCCACTACCTATAAAGTCCCCTTATAGAAATCTAATAAGTAAATCTAATAATCTTTTTTAATAAGTTTAAATACCTTCTATTTCTTAAACATAATACTAAAGCTATGCTTAAACTTACTATAAATAGTATATATCTACACTGGAGCTCCGTGGTGCTCCTAGAGCCAAATCGTCTTTTTGGCGGATGGAGTAGGTTTGGCCTCGGATCTACGCCGCTCTGGATTACTGCTCAGAAGAGATATAGAATAACGCCGCGGACACGTTTGACTTCCTGCTGCAACAAATAATAAGATATATCTGTGGCAGAATAAGCCATAAAATATCGTTTAACTGATCTAGACTGTTCATGAAATGCTTGAAAAGATGCAGAAATGCGGAGGATGAATCAACCTACGAACACTTATATTCCCAAGCAGAATATGATAGGCATACCGCCCATACCGCCCGTACCGCCGAAATATTTCCAGCAATTATCGTCACAGATCGTGAACTGTACTATAACATTGTGATGATCAGGGACAGTCTAACACAGTGGTCTATTTGGACTGGCGTGGCGTGGATCTGAGGTTAAATCCACTCTAATGCTCCAGTCCAAATCCAATGCACCATACCTAAATAGGAATAATAGTTACCTATATAGGCTAGCCCGCCATTTTGGATCCAATTGGCGCAACGCCGGTCTAAATAGATCACTGGTCTAATATAGCTATATTATTTAGCATAGGGAAAAATCAATTATAGCCAGCATTCTTCCGAATGATGCCTTGCAATAGATAACGATAAAGGCGAGCGTTTCTGCATTGCAGTTTTCCACTGCACCAATCTTGAAGGGTTGATTGTAGCATTCCGCGTTAATTTAGAAGGGTGATTTAATATCACTACCGTGAGGAATTCTCAGTAATGGCAATAATCAGTTAGTTGGTTACGATTATATTATATTATATAGGAACATAACTAACCTAATTATAATCGCACCTGCTAATTATGTTACGTAGATATAACTATATAATTAACCGCAGAAATAACGGAAATAAAAAGAGGGAGAGGTAGAGTTTTAAGGGGAGAGCTCTAGGTAAGCTCTGGGGTAAGTGTATTATCTATATATAAAAACTTATGTATAGATAATATTACGTAGAGGCCCATACCTAAAAAATGTAATTAATATAACTATATAACCAAATTAGAATCACTTTCTTTAATTATATAATAATCGGAATTATGGGGCTGATTATGGTTATATAGTTATTGCCATCACTGGGAATTCTGTTCCAAATTCGAACCGCTGTCTTGCACGACTCATCACACAGGTGCTTTGATAGGTCAGTATGGACACCTCGCACATCCTTCCATGATTCCCCCTATGGTCTCCTTGATATCGCTGAGCCTAGTTTCGATGGCGGCCCCCTGAGCCCAATCACTCTGACCCTAATCTCTGGTATTCATCTCCTGCATCGCCAGGTTCTGGCAGTGTGGCCAACAGTCAGCGTTCAGCGAGCGAAGACGTCTTCCGCTGACTGACTGCGGCTAATCAGGTCGCTCGCTGGACGCTCGCTGGGAAA
>Ga0307515_10015179_pt1 | contig 14207 bp, 13 predicted proteins | sample 17_EM_MG_FD_194513 | JGI IMG/M metagenome (GOLD analysis project Ga0307515, IMG submission 194513) | Populus trichocarpa ectomycorrhiza microbial communities from riparian zone in the Pacific Northwest, United States - 17_EM | ecosystem: Host-associated > Plants > Roots > Unclassified | place...
TCAAGGAGATGAGTGAAATTGCTCCGTCTGGGAAGATTCTATTCGTCAGGAAGTCGAGCGCCTCAGGTTCGGCTTCAGCCTCGCGGAGTTTCTTGGAGACAGTACTTATAGCCGGGTCGTAGGGTGTGTCAGGGAGCATTCGAACGCCATGGTTCTTCTTCTTCCGCTTGGTCTTCTCCAGGAGGAGTTGGTTCATGATGTGGATCGCTGGCTCTTTAGAACCTGATGCAACCTGACCGCCTCCACTGCCACTAGCCACGCCTCCACTGCCACTAGCCACAACCCCACTGCCACCGGCCACGCCTCCACTATCTCCTCCATCATCGCCAAGGTGTGAATCGATAACCATGTCGTCAGGGTCCTCCTCGTCTTCGGAGGCATCGTCTTCAGAATCCGATTGGCCATGCCCCGAGTCATTATCATCGTCAAGATCGAGTGCACTGAACTGTTCGCCTAATGCCAGTTGCTCATCAATATCATCTGTCTCCGGGTATCCTTCTTCGCCCAGCCCAGCTAGCCCAGCAGCAACTTCCTCGTCAAGGTCAATGTCCCATTCGAATCCCTCTAGTCCCTCCGGCAGAAGTTGCGAAGGAGTTCGACCTAGTTTATCGGCCGCAGCTTCAGATGCACCACCTCTCCGCAAGATGCGCACGCTGTCCAGATCTCCCTTCATATAGGCGCAATGAAGCGCAGTGAGACCATTGACATCAGCAATGGTGAGGTCGATATGCCATTCGGCGAGACGACTGAGAAGAGAGGGGTAGTCGTAGAGGATGGCTAGATGTGCGAGGGTTTGGTGATAATCGTTCGCCGTAGACACGATCTCATGGAAGTTGGGGCGTGCTTGAAGGCAGCTGAGTGCTTCGATCAGGCTAAATTCAATTGGATCGTCTCGCGGTCCAGCGCCGTGACTCCCTCCTTGTAGACCGCGATTTGGCTGGTTTCCTCGGAGAGAGGTAAGGAGTGCCTGCAACACTGGGGAGAATTCCGGGTACCCTTGTCCCTGAATACGTAGGAGTATCGGAATTCTTCATTCAAATGAGTATGAGGCCTGGGGTGCATATATTTGAAAAACTTACAATTGGTCATGGTCTCCTATGTAATGAAACCTCGCGATGCTGGTTCCATACTCCGGCGCATTTTGCTGGGGATGCTTCGATAGCGTAACATTGACGACACCAGGCGTGGCTGCAGGGGGCAAATTACAAGCAAGAAGGTTTCCAGCGGAGAAAGTCTGCGACACTTGGTTAGTTGGGGCTCTCAACGCAAATCCCTGAGGCTCACTGTTGGTACAACAGCGGTCCCAAATCTCGCGAAAAGCGGGAAGAGGGTTGGGAATTCCATTCCCTTGAGCCAGATCCTTGCACCGCCCGTGATGGATCCGGATTCAGGATTCACTTCGGTAAGAGTGGGAGTGGGTCCTTCGTCTGTGCTTGGCGGGACGATCGCTGGAGGGGGGGGCTTCCAGGTGCTATGTTGACCGGGATTGGGAGCTGCGTTCCGGGATGATTGAGGGGGCTCGACGGCGGGAGGCGATACACTTGATGCGTCGACTTCACGATACTGCCCACCCTGAGGGGCATTCTGAGGATTGGCGGCATTCTGAGGATTGGCGGCCGGCATTGGGTGGTCATTCCGTTCGTCGTTCGTATCTCTTTGCGGGACACGTCGGGGTCGAACATTTCGCTGGTCCACTACTGGTGGTTCTTCAATCTGATGCCTCGTTCGCTTCTGTCCTTGAGGGGACTTAACCTTAGCCACGACATTGAAGGTGAAAGGAAGTCGGTATTGAACCACGATGTTATTTTGGTTCACGTCTTCAGAGAGGACGACGTCCAGACTGCGAAATGTTCAGCATATAGGGAGTAGAACGGGCAGGATCCAGCTCACAAATAGCCGCTATCTTGATGACATTTCGGATAGCAGCAAAAGATGAACTCGACCCGTACTCTGCCATCTTTTTGTTCAATGATGTCCTGCGGAGCACAGAAGTCGATGAAGCTTGGAGTTCCCTTTCTCTTTCCCTCTCGCTTCCCGCAGTTTGTACAGACGGTCTCGAAGCGTCGCTTGCTGGTCGCGCCAATTACGTGGATGCGAAACTCCAGAGGGGATTTACCATTCGTATTGGCATAATTCCTCACAGAGGCGGTCGCAGGAACCTTGATCCCACTGCACCCTCCAGGTGGCTGCCTTGGAAGTTTGTCGAGGATTATATCAAGAGCGACGTGTGTCTCGCGACGCAATGTGATAACGTTTTCCTCCATCGGTTGAGTTGGCTTTACGAAGACAATCCACTCGGGCATACTGCAACGCTGTTAAGAGAGTATTGTATGGAAGTAGAATGGGAAACGCACGGCACATTCCCTTCGTCATGGCCTAGATTGAGTTCATCTGGAGCGGGGGCGGGAGTAGGAAGTCGAGCTTGAGGGGCTTGGCTGTTTGTGGGCGACATCCTGGTCCCATTAACGGCGGCTCCAGATGATAGTTGAGAGGAGATTGCCTGGGCTTCATGGGTCGCAGACTGCGGGAACAGAGGGACACCACTCTGGTTATTTCCAGAAGAACCTGAGAACTGGTTTTGTTGTCCATGGCTGGCCACGTTCGAGAAACCTGTGGGTCGAATAATTTGGGTAAGCCAAAATCATTGAGGGAAGGATTTCTGGGAGGAAGATGGTTACCAAGGTTCCACTGGTGTTGTTGTGTGGCCGTGTGCAAAGAGTTAAATCCCTGGTTCATGGAAGGAGGTTGGGACCCTCCAAAGTTAATCTGTGGGGACTGATAGGCTGGTTGTCCAGCCATACTGGGCGCAAGGGACCAGGGAGTATTAAAGCTAGACATGTCAAATCCTCCGTTTATGTGTCCAGGTGGTCCGACGCCTTCCAGACCACCAGGAGGCATGTCGTCGAAGAGAGGGTCGAGGGACCACTGACACTCTGAATCGGTCTGAACAGGATCTGCAGTGGGTTCCCATGAGGTCGATCACTATAGAACGGAGCCAGGGCTCGCCTTGTGCGTTAGCGCCGTCGTTAGACGCGCTCTGCTGTTGCGACGCGAGCATCGCCAGGAATAGGGCAAGAAGGGGATCAAGACCTGTGATGGAGCAACGTAGGGCTTAGGTGGTAGAGGGCAAGGTTCAGACTGCAAGGCCCGGCTCAATCCGTGAGTGTATCGGCTGTCACGAGTCGGGCGGTACACACGTTCACCGCGCTGCACTTGGGCTGGCAGGAGGGATGTGCAGGCTCTGTGGGGGACTCTATAGGAAGGTTGGGGCTTGCCGTACTTGCAAGGCCACCTCTGTCACTGCTTCCTTGCGGTTTATTTGAAAGTGTAGCGCGCCTTTCCCAGCAGCGTACATAAATAACTATCTCTTCGTTTTATGTGTTACTGTAATGTTGTCGAGGACGCTCGCTCCGTCCACTGTTACGAAGTATTTCAAATACTGCCTAGCGAAAGATGAGTGTACGCACATTTTCTGCGTGCCAACAAGCCTGCGTATCAGGACATCGTGTAGAGAAAAGGCAGCCACCTACGGAGGATTCCAAAAAAAAAGAAAAAAAAAGGCCCCAGCCTCAGAGATTGATATGATGACCCCGTGCCTAGCATATAGAGAGCAAATGCGAAACAATGGCACTGTTCAGTCAGGCCTTATCGAATACCAGACGCAGGGCAAACTAAATTCACTCCTGGTTCTAGCACATACTTTCCGATTATGAAAGAATGGGCTACAAAACCAATGTCACATTGGTAACCACGATCTGTAGTTATATACATACGTGGGATAATGAAATCATAAAGCTCCGGATCGCGTAATAAAGAAATCCTCCAACAATCAGGCATAACTATCGGATGTAGGCATGGCAGACGGATAGGGGTCTTACCGAGAATTCCCGATCCCCAACACATACCACTCCATAGATCGGTCCATCGAACTTTCAGCTAATGACCTGACTGGATGCGTGACAGCCGACGGATGGCTGAAAGTACAGTGGACACAAAAGAGGGTCCCTGAATGTGTGGAGCAAACGTCGCATTTACGGACTGGAGCAATTCCGGTCTACGACAAAATATCCTTTGCATTTTTTCGCTCAGCTCAGCGTAGCTTAGGAGCCCCTTTAATAACCATCTCAGAGGATTGTTTTCTACACAATTGCTAGCTTGTTAGTAGTCCAAGCGATTTCCGGTTCTTAAGCAAGCGAAGGTATAACGCTGTAATAACTAGCTAGTTCTTGTCGCCTCGACGATCTCAGTAGTCACTCGAATACAATCGAAATCCTTTTATTTTAAAGAGGACACGGGTGCACAAGTGATAATAGGTACTGAGGGATGTAGTCGAGGTGTAAGAAGTGAAGTGCCCAAACAACGTCTATCCGAGACAAGCTAAATACGGACGGAGTGGGTAAACCAATACCTTACAGGAAAGGTCACGCCTTCAAGGGCGACAGCCTTACCGGAGGCTTGCTAGGACGAATATGACTTGCAATCAGTTTGACATTGCCGCTTCGGGCTCCTGTCGCAACTCAGTCCCTGAAGTCGTGACATGGTCACGGAAAGGCACTGCGAGAGTGTGTAGCCATGTAATTTAATAGATCCCATACAATTTACGTGTGGCTCATCCGAATCCACTTGCATCGTCGCAGACGCCTTCATGTGGCAGTGGCTTGCATGCACTCGATACCTATCCCTTTCTGGTGTTTTCTTAAATCACGACTCGTCCAATATGTTGCGTTATTGGTGGCATCATGTCAGAGTGGCCGGTCTCGACCCAAACAATATTAATCATTCTCACCATCCACAAGAGCAGCTATATCCCATGTCAAAATGACCTTTCTTCATGTGGTGGAGTGCCTCTTCTGGGTCCTTGAAATCCAACTTATAGTCTTCTGGGCATAGTCGGCAATTGAGCACCTCCCGCTCTCTGATGAGCAATCCTCGATACTTCTCAGTTCCTGGCTCGACCTGGCACTTTGTGGTCATGGGTGTCCTCAACGCCTCTAGAGTGATTGTGCCATCCCGCTCTTGAAGACAGGCCAATCAGAGCACCGACGGCTCCATGTTCGTCGTAATCGTCATCACCAGTGAAAATGGCATCATCAGTAAAAGTGGGGCGCAGCGTGCCCGGTGGCTCAGGTGGTCCACGCCTATCGCTTTCGACATAGCGTGGGCCAGGGTACTGCTGGGGCTCTCTCCTGGCTCGACCTGGAACATAGTCGTCTCTTGCGCTGTCATGAGTGCCCTGAACGCCACTAGAGTGATTGTGCCCTCTCGCTCCTGAACTCAGGGCCATCAGAGCATCGACAGCTCCGTATTCGTCGTAATCGTCATCAGGTGGCCCTCTTTGTACGAATGTGGGGCGCAGCCCGGCCGGTGGCTCAGGTGGTCCGCGCCTATCGCTTTCGACATAGCGTGGGCGAGGGTACTGGTGGGGCCCTCGTGGGCGCGCACCATATGAGTCGGGACCGCGATAGCCAGTCGGGGAAGATGAGGTCGTACGAGACGCAGAGGATGGAGGTGGGGGCCGAACGGGAGTTGGGGTCGGTGTTTGTTTCGCCTTCTTCTTTCTCCCACCCCTCCTGGGAGCAGGCGTTCCATCCTTCCCACTCTGGCTAGTCAGCTCTGCCTTCTCGGTGCCAGTTAGCCTGCCAAGCCCGTGACGAGCGCCTTGAGGCTGTATTTCTTGAGGGGTAAGTCGAACAGCCTGAGGAGGGGGCACATGGTGCATAGAAGGAAGATTTTGGCGTCCAGAGGGCATATCACGATCGTCGTGCCCCATATAGACCACTGGTGAGTGATGCTCCTGGGCCTCGGCTTCAAGCCCGGCGTGCTGGTCTCCCAACGCAATCTCATGGTCCTTCAGGTGCTCAATATGAGGTGGCCCCTCTCTTATCCCAATTTCTTCACCCGGAAAATCCGCTAAATCTGATCCTTCCGGCAACACGTCTCTGGGACGCCTCCCCAACCTGTCTTCAACAGAAGAGGGCGCCCCCCCACTTAGAAGGATTCGTATACTCTCCCGATCCTCTTTCAGATAGGCATAGTGAAGCGCAGTCAAACCGCTGGTATCGGCGACTGTCAGGTCGATTCTCCACTCGACCAAACGCTCCAGCAAGGTTATATAACCGTATAGAACGGATAGATGGGCGAAAGTCTGGCTGGAGTCGTTGCTAGTGGATACGATGTCCTCGAAGTTGGGTCTTTCGCGAAGCGATAGAAGTGCACTGAGGAGAGTTTTTTCTACCTGCCAAGCCTGTGAACTATTGGAGTCCTTAGGGGCATGGTCTCCTTGTCGCATTTTGTGTACGGCCCGAAGTGAGGGAGTGTACACAGGCCACCCTTTCTCCTCCATGCGCAATGGAGTCGTGATACTGTGGAGGCAATTAAATGAGTGAAATGGCCAGCGGTACCCAGACTCACAGCGGCTCGTGATTGCCATGATACTCGAACTCAGCAAGGCTCGTTCCATACTCAGGAGCTCCATGATAGGGTGAACGGGATAGTGTGACTTTCACACGACCGGTATGACTTGCGGAGGGAAGTACACATGACAGCGTATTCATATCCTGAACCGCCTAACATGGATACAGTATTAGATGAGTGATCATGGATGAAATATTGGGCTTACTGTCGCAGCAACCTGGGAGCCGAATCTGGCGTATAGTGTGAAAGTAGTGGGGAGGTCATCCACACCTAACATTATTTCGGTCCCTCCAGAAACCGGGCCCTTACGAGGGTTTGTGGAACGGAGTACGGAATTACGTGATTCAACAGGCTGAGTAGCACTTTGGTGTCCATGTACAGGTGGCAGAGGTGGGTCCAGCTGAGGCGCTGTGGGGGTTGCGGCTGTGGGGTTTGCGGACATGGCAGGAGAATTGGAAGAACCATTTGAAGAGGAAATACCATAAGGTGTGGTCCCCTGGGTAACCCCAGGCCCTGCGGCTGTGGTGAATGGACGAGAAGGAGACTGATATACCGCAAAAGCACTGGGTCCTGCGGGACCAGCACCAGGGGCACCGTTCCATTGCTCGTGCCTACGTCGCACCCGACGTCTCTCAGTGGTGTTCTGTGAGTCTCCGTCATCCAAACCTGCCTCAACTCGATCCCGCTTATGCTGCTTGAGCCCTGCGACCTCTTTAGCGCGGGGGTCGCGGGTTGACGGTGTTTGAGCATTGGAACTAAGCGCGAAAGGGACACCTTGGTGCTCTCCACCAGAGAGCGAAGATGGCCCTGACGGTGATGGTATCAATAGTTCCACTGGAGGAACCCCCAGCTCCGCTCCAAGCTCCGCTCCAACGCGAGCACGAGGCGTCGGTGTATCAACAGCCATATAATATCGTCCGCTGGGGCCACTAGCTTCGGGTACAGTGCCACCCACAGGGCCAGCAGGGGCGCCTTTACCGCGTTGTGGCTTCCCAACCATGAAACGCCATGGAAGACGACAAGTCGCAACCACTCTCTGTGAAGGGGCCAGCTGTCCTTGATGCTGGTTCTCCACCAGCACGACTTCGAGCCTGTACGAAATCAGTTCAGGTCTTGAAACGCCGAAGCCGACTCACGAATATGCGCTTTCGTTCGGGCTCTGGTGTTTCGGATAACAGGAGAACTTGAACTTGACTTGAGCCATCCCGTTATTGGATGATTTGATGACGTTGCTCGCCGCATGAAAGTCAACGAGACTCGGGTTTCCTCTCTTCTTCCCCCCTCGTTTGCTACAAGCATTGCAAACGGACTTGTATTCACTCTGGGTGTCTGCGCCGGACACTCGCACACAGAGGTGCACGACCTCCCCTTCAACATAGTAATCCTCGGTACTCACACCGGCAGTCGACGGGATGACAAGGCTCTTCCGTGTCGTAACAGAGGATAGTTCGTTGAATTTGATATCAAGTACAACCTGGGATTCTCGTCGGACCGATATGACGTGATCCTCAACCTGTGGTCGAACGAGAGAGAGCCAGGCGGTTGGAGCTCTGTTTTTCGGAGCTGGTCTCGCGAAGAGTAGGGGCGGTGGTAGTTCGTCCTCAATAGGGGTCCCATTTTCCTCGACATAACTGGCAGGGAAAAACCCCCTTTTTCCGTCCACCGTGGTGCCTCTCCACCACTGATCGTCGAATTGCTCAACATCATAGATATATTCGCCTTCTATGAGGTTGATCTCCTTGAAACTTTGGTCCTGGTACGGGTGTTTGACAAGCACAGTCAGAATCCGTGAGGAGACAGAACCGAACATAGATGAGGGTAGGTGGGGTGGAGTTCTTGGAGAAGGTAACAGTGGCTGGGATGCCAGCGTCTGTTGAGGGCTTGCGGTAGAGGATTCCCCAGAAGGCTTAACCATGTTCTCCACTAATTTCCTAGCCATCGCCTGTGACAAACTACATGTACTGGCATCCATAAGGCGTTCAAATCCCTCGAGGCTAATCCATGATCCATCAATCAATTCCAGTGGGTCCTTTTCATCACTCCTCATCCATATTTGGAAGCTCTGCAGAGAGAACCTTGACCGTTGCCTTGACATGATAACGGACATGAACTCCGGAGTCAAGTCAAAAGACTCACTTGGTCGCAACCAGCGACGATATCGGAGACCAAGTCGCTTAAGCGATGGACACAGTGGTGCATTCCACCCCCCAGGAGTAGCAGTAGTACCGCTATTGGTCGCATGGATTGGGTGTACGACGAGTGACTGCAAGACCTTCGCTCCAAGCGATGAAGGTCGTGCATTCTCAATCACCAATTCTTCCAAACCTGACATGAATTCTAATGCTTTTCTCCAAGCCCCACTATTAGCCTCGATACTGAGATGGAGAACTCGTGGTGAAAGTCGGCTCTGTCGTAAGGCCTGACTAGAAAACTGAACTAATGCCCAAGTCCCCCGCAGGTTAAAAGAAGAGGAGCATGTCACAGAGAGGTGATCAAGATTGCGTGCCGAGACGCCATTGAGCACATCGAGAGGATAGCCTTGGAATGTCAAGTGCTTGCAGTTCGGGAGGGTGGTGCTGAATGCGTGCTGAATGTGATGGTGACGTGGAAGGAGAAGGGTGCAACTCTCGAGAGCATGAAAGGTCTTGCCACTCATCCACTGAATGGAGACAGCTCTGAGGCTGAGATGACGGAGTGTGTGAACAAACGGTAAGTCGACGTCATTGGGGAAGGAGAGATGAGAGGCAGTAAGGGATTCCAGTTGATGTAGGTGAGGTAGAAGGTCAACTGGGTTGCGCAACCCCGGGGTAACAAGGGAGAGGGAGAGCACTTTAACGGAATGGAAGATTGTGGAATAGGTAGGAGTAAGGAAGGATATCACATTTGGTGAATTTATTTCCACTGTCGTAAGCTCTCGACTGGTTGATTTGCCGAGAATGCGCAAAAGATGGTCGAGGAGGGGCGACGTCTCGCAAGTGCACTTGATCCTGAATGTTCTAATGCGGTTCATGACAGCATCCGAGCATCGTTGGAGTCCACTATTCACGAGGTGTTCAGGCAAGTCGGCCTGTGGTGGGAATGTCTCGACTACGAAGCTTCGCCATCGGTCGGTTGCTTCAATGGCAGCGAAGATAGCCTGGTAAGCACCCTCTGACGGGGTGAAATGGCCACGGTCGATCTCTGTATCAACTACTACATCCAAAACCAATTGGTTCCTTTTCAACTTGGTTGTGACAGCATCCTTTGGGGTTGTTGTGCCCAGCTTGAGTGATGCCCAGATACCGGTGACGACGTCATACCAATGTTTACATACGAGCATCAACGCCAAAGGTGAATCGCTCGCTTCGTCGATGATAAAGAGTAAAATTTGATAGAGCAACTCTGGTGGAAGGCGGGTGATGGGTGTAATGATTTGGATCAACCACCAATATTGTTGTGTAGTGTGTGAGCGGTGGTATAGATGAAATGCAAGTGTATGACGGTGGTTGGGTTCAATGGAGTAAATGATGTCCTTCAGTTTCGAATCTGCCAATACATCGGCATGTGTAAATGAATGGGCCTTCACTGGCCACACCCTTGCCCCCAACGCTTGTGCCAGTGCCTCCACCCGTACCACCGCCTGAGGCCCTACATAATACCGCCATGCCTCTGCTCGCGCTCGTGCCTCCGCTCGCGCCTGTAGCGCCACCGGCCGCAGTTGCGGCGGCGGCGGTGGCAGTCGCGGTCTCCGCAACCACCTCAAGATCTCCTCCAGCGGTGACAGTAGCGGCGACGAGGGGAGATCCACCTGCAACGGCCTCAAGACCTCCCGCGACAGAGGCGGCGAAGGGAATGACGAGAACTCATCCTTGCGTCTGGCTGGGGTGCTCGTGTCCCTAGTACTTTGAAGAACAGTCTTGTGCATGGTTGGTTTGAACTTTGTGTCCTCGCTGTTCTCAATAAATCACCCAAATACTACCGATTCCCGTTATTGAAGAGAAGATAGCTGCTTTACAGGTGATAGTCGTGTTGAGATAGTGGGTCGAGGAGTTAAGTATGAATGTCCCCAAACACTGACTACCCGAGACTGGCTACATATGGATAGCGCGGGTAAACTAAATACCTTACACTCTCCCCCATTAGAATCGGCAACGATTCTACTCAATTAGCGGCCAATCGGGAAGCAACCGTTGGCGCGTTAACTGTGGAGGTTTCCGAGTCGGCCATCTCGGCGTCTGGCGTGGCGGAAGAAGGGGTGGGCGGGATGGCCATGGAAGTGGTGTTGGGGGGAGGCCGCCACCGAAGGTCCTCGCGAATAGAACAAATCAGGTGTCTTGGGTGAGCCCGACCGAGTAGCCACACGCTTAGGAGATATCTCCTGACTCGTCCCTGTGGCGTCCGGGTTGCTTGCAGGTGGAGTAGGGCCAGTAGGCACTGGGTCCTCCTCCAAGACACTGAGGATATTCCTTGCGCTCTCCACCTTAGAATTGAGGGTAACCCTCATTGAAGAGGCATAGTGCGCGCTCTTTCTTGTTGGGGCGGAGGAGTAGGTCGATGATCTCCGTCGCGTTCTACGGTTCGAGTCGCGCAATGGCGTTGTAGAGCCTCCCTTTCTCTCCTTGACCCGTGATTGTGAACAAGCTGGTAGGCGATGCAGTACGCGGTGGTGTCACGACTGAAGGGTTGAAAGAGAGCGGAGCGGAAGGATGTTCGGGCGCTGAGGCTGTCGCAGCCAGGGTCTGTAGCTCGAATAATGTGGAGTTGGTTGACGCGGCTCGAGAGGTCGTCGGTGGTAGTGCGATTGGTCCGTTGAGCGCATCTAGGACGGGTGCGCTTGATGGTTGCGGCTGTCGGGCCTGGCGGGCATTTTCAATTTGACCCAGGAAGGGATCTCGGTCTTGGAAGCTACAGACGATTTGGTCGAAAGACAGCTTCATCATTCTCCGAACAATGTCGTCAATTTCGTCATCTTCCACTCCATCGGTTTCCCGTACCCGCCTGAGAAGCTCGCCGTCCAGGACTTCAGTTCGAACAGCAGGAGAGAGAACAGACAGATCGTCGTAACGCCCTGACAAATTGAGATTTCCATTACGCGCCGCCTATATGGAATGGTAAGACCGAGCGATGCGCAAAGGCGAATTACCCACATAGGAATAGCTGCCAGAACTCCTTCTAGATCTGGTATCATGCGGAGGCCAACCACTTGAACTCATTCCCCCTTCGCTTAGAGGGGGACTCGTCGCACCACTGTGCCTTCTCGGGTGTCCATAAATCTCTTCTCAAGCTTCTCTTTCCTGAGTTGCTTGGGCTCGTGCAACCGTACGACGATTTGCTTGATCCCGAGGGTAGCACCATTCATTGCTTGCATGACACGATGAGCCCAATCTGGTGACTGATATGAAGCGAAGCCGAAACCCCTACTGATACCGTGCTTATTACGCATCACGCCTGCACTGGCTATCAGGCCGAAACGCCGAAAGTGGGCGAAGAGCCTATTGTCCAGATCGAGGTTTCGGCAGAATAGGTTACATGGTCGATGATACCGCTGGCACTAGTCGAGCTTGGACCAGATAGGGGTGCGAATTGGACCTGTTGGCCGGGACCGTGCATGAACGGGCTGTTGTGATATGAAGGCAGCGGTGAGCCACCATGCATCGACGGCGAGCGTGGATACGGCAGGTTCGTTCGTGGCTGTGAAGGGGAGTACTAGGACAGTGTGAGTACGGCGAGCGAGAGTCGGACTTGTTCTCACCCACCAGCAACGGACTTTGAGGAAACGGGGGATACATTCTTGAAGGAATAAATGGAGGTGCAATAACGTTGGATTCGGCTTCCCGAGGCGGCTGGTAGACGTGGACTGTGATCCTGCAGTCATCGACTTCCGAACAGTGCATCGTTTCCTCAGCACGGCGCGCGTCATCTCCACACCAAGACTCGATGATTGCGATATCAGGGCCGAGGTTCGGCCGGAGGTGGGCGAAAGATATAGGGCCATAACCCCAAAAGATATCAAACTGTGAAATTCGGTGGAGATTGGACACAACGCGGGGCCGGGAGGTGGGATTTGGTCGGCTCCTAGGGGAGAGGTGTGGAGGAAGTGCTTCCGGATTGAGGGTCGTCGGCGGATGGACGCAGGGGATAGGTCTCTCTGTTCACGGTGGCCAGAGCTTTCTTGGCTGGAAATGGACCAAAAGTAAGTACAAATCTACGGTAACCCATTATAGAATACCACACGCCAGGTTCAAACGAGTTGAAAAAAATCCTCCCGTGGCTGTAGCCTGATCCATCTTGCTGATTTGGGGACGAGGGGGAACACACGCCTCAAGGGCCTGGTCGATGCCCTGATCGCGCACATACTCTAGGATACCGCATACATATAGCAACGGCTCGCCCAAAAAAAATGGGGTGGCGAGGCATTCGGTCTGTTGACTCTGGGTCCGTCGTGAATATCGCACGGCGCGTCTCGCTCAGGAGCTCTCAAAGGATCCGTCGTGTGTAGTCATTAGCAGAGACGTAATCCTCGTAGCCAATGGTGATACGGTGCTCGACAGATGACAAAATGGAGGCAAGGGGTGGACTCCAAGTTGGCAAGCAATTGCTTATCCAACCCGTAACCAAATTTCAGGACGTAGGGTCAGAACTCTTAGAAACTATGCTTCCTATTTTCCCCTCCTCTTTATCGCCCCAGTTTCCGTGGCGGGGGCGAGTGCACGGCAAAAATTTCATATGATGTACAATTGAGGGCATACGGTAGAGGTCTTCCTAGAAGGCTAGGACATGTTCTCCACTGATTTAATAACTACCAGCTCTCATACATTCCGTCCTGTAATTGCAGCATATTTCTTCAGGCGCTCAAATCCCTCCGAGCTAGCCGACGATCCTTCAATCAATTCCAATGGGTCATCTTCATCACTCCTTGTCCAGATGCGGAAGCTTTGCATTGAGAACCGTGGCCGCTGCCTTGACCGGATAATGGACATGAACACCGGAATCAAGTCAAATTGCTCACTTGATCGCAACCAGCGACGATATCGGAGCCCAAATCGCTTAAGCGATGGACATAGTGGTGTGTTCCATTCCCCAGTAGTAGAAGTGGTACCCGGGAGTACGACAAGCGACTGCAATGCCTCCACTCCAAGTGAAGAGGGTTGTGCATTGGTGATTACCAATTCCTCCAAATTTGACATGGAGGCTAATGCTTTTGTCCAAGCCGAGTTCGTGGCCTCGATAGTGATATGCAGAATTCGTGGTCCAAGTCGACCCTCTTGTAGAGCTTGGCTAGAAAACAGCGCCAATTCCCGATCCCCCCGTGGCTTATAAGAAGAGGAGCACTTCACAGAGAGATGAGTGAGCTTGCGTGTTGAGACACCACTGAGTATTTGGAGAGGATAGCCTTCAAAGGACAAGTCGTTGCAGCTCGAGAGGGTGGTACGGAACGTGTGTAGAACGTGGGAATGACGTGGAAAGGTAATGGAGCAACTCTCAAGGACATGGAAGGTCCTGCCGCTCATCCACTGAATTGAGACAGACCTGAGTGTGAGACGACGGAGTGTGTGGACAAGTGGCAAGTCGGCCTCATCGTGATAGATGGGAAGAAGGAGATGAGAGGCAGTAAGTGTTTCCAGTCGAGGTAGGTGAGGTAGAAGGTCTACTGGATTGTGTAACCCTGGAGCGTCAAGAGAGAGAACTGTGACGGAATGGAAGATGGAGGAATAGGTAGGAACAAGGAATGATATGACAGTTTGTGAATTTATTGTGACGGTTGTAAGCTCTCTACTCGCCGTGTTGCCGAGAATGCGCAAAAGACGGTCGAG
>Ga0307515_10015180_pt1 | contig 14207 bp, 11 predicted proteins | sample 17_EM_MG_FD_194513 | JGI IMG/M metagenome (GOLD analysis project Ga0307515, IMG submission 194513) | Populus trichocarpa ectomycorrhiza microbial communities from riparian zone in the Pacific Northwest, United States - 17_EM | ecosystem: Host-associated > Plants > Roots > Unclassified | place...
GCCTTCGATCAGTGCAAGCCAATCCTTCTCCGCAAAGATGTCGGTGGCAGCAAGTAGCCAATTGCGAAAATCTGAATGACAGCTGAGGGGCTTGATAAAGCCAATTGAAGCGAGAGCAGAGAGATCAGAAGTCATCTTGAGATATATGTGATGGAGGGATATGATCCTAAAGCGAAGGGGAGATAGAAAAAGCAATGTGGAATGGGAATAAGCGACGATGAGTCGGATATGATGAATTGGATGTGGACTGAAGGTGGAGGCAGAAGGAGGTCTTTATATACGGAATCCTTTGGTGAAAGGACAGATCTGAATGTGTTCAAATGGCGTACCAAGCGCCAATTGATCAGAATACCAGTTGATCGGAATACGTGTGTGGGGAGCTACAGAATTATTTTTCGTCGTGAGGAGTTTTGTGCCGGAAGTCACCGTAGCGCGGTAGGTGACCAGGGGTGATCGACGTGGCGGCACCACTATCACCGGCGGTTGCACAACTAGCACCACCGCTAGAAGCACCGCTAACAACTAAACAAGAAGTTCAGAGAGGAGAGAAGAAATGCCGCAAGAACTTCGTTGTCGGAGACAGGAGATTCAGACCTCCGATCCTGTAGTGGTTGGAGCGAAGGAGATTGAAACAATCTCAGAACAGAAGGTCTGGAGTGGACCTTAGAAAATAAACCGGAAGTGCACTTGAATGAGTGACTTAGATGTAGCGTTCCCGGCCTGGTGGGAAGCTCAGAACAGAAGGTCTACCGGTGAGGTAGCCTTAGAAAAGAATGGGGGTGAAAGTCTTAGACTAACTCAAGCGCTGCGCTGTCCGGGCTCATAACCTGTTGGAAATGGTAGCGGGCGCTGTGAGAAAGTCCAAAAGCGATATCGTTCTCTCTACTCTAGCGGTCTCTCTATATACAGAATGACAAGGCCACATTGGCCGCTCCGCCATCGGGCGGACTCGGGCCCGGGGTTGAGCGGATTTCCAATAGTCCTGGTGTATGGTGTGTCGATGCTACCGCTGCTCATCCAAAGTATAAATGTACCCAGCGGATGGGGCTGCGCAACCAAACGGCTAACGGAAACCGATGTTGCACAAAGTATTGTCTCGAGCCCGTCCGGTAGCGACAAGGAAAAAAATTTCGTTGACAACTTGGCGGGGTTGCGTCGATGGTGGTCAGGTTAGTGTCCCAATCAAATGTAATGGCTGGGTAGCGCGCGGTGCGCAAACGCACATGAAACTACCGAATCAATATTCAGCCTCATTGATGAGCAAATGTGAGTGGTACGTATCAAGAGGCCGTATAGCCGTAACTATAGCTGTACTCACGCATATGTACCTACATTATTGTTGTATGTAATATCAAATACGACATTATGCAACACTTGATGAATTTAAACATAGTATTGCTAGCAGGCTGTGTAAAAACAAATTTTTAATCAAAAACTGGTACGAGCATCTGTACTGCAGGGGTCGGATTGACCAACCTGTAGCGTTGTTGTTGTTTAATCATACTGTATTGACTCTAATTAGAGTATGACAGGACCCTGATATCCCCTCCGCCTCCGGGCGAGCCGGCTAGGTGGCAGAGCTCCCCCCCCGCTACCCTTCGTCCCCGCTGACAAATCCAAGGTAAGAGAAAGACAAAAAGGACAAGAAAGATAGAAAGAAAGAAAGAAACAATGGTATAATCCCGTTGCCGCCAGCGCCGCCCCCGAGCCTCCAAGCCCTCAGCCCGCTGCATAACGCCCATTCATTTGGGCGGAAATTTCCCGACCTCAGTAGCCGCCAGAAAGTCCATCACCGCCTGGTCGCACTCCACTATGGTGAAAAGCTCAGGGATCTGCACATGCCGGCATCTGCCCGCTGGCCTGCCTGTTGTCTGTCCCGCTGTGTTCCAGAGGGTCTTCTCTGGTCTTTCCATCTGCTGCAGTGGCGGAAGAGGTGACCCTGCGTCTGGGCCACAGTCCCTCCACACCACCAGCATTTGTCGTCGTCTCGGTGGCCGAACCGCTTTTGGTAGACCCCAGTGGGCGCATGCCCGAACTTAAGTCGGTGGAACCTGGCGGCCAGCGCTTTCACGCTTGTCATTGGGATAGGTCTCTTGGTCCGTGCCTTGGCTATGAGTCTGGAGCTGAATTGCATGCTGCACTTGTTGGCCTCCCACTCCACAATCGCTGCCGACCTTCCCACGGAGAGTCGTGTGGCCCTGTTCGAGGCCGAGGTGTATGGCTGGTCTACCACTGTGCTTCCGCTCGCGTTTCGGGCCAAGTTGGCGTGGCGGTCACCTTCTTCATTTCTGGGGATGCCGGAGTGTCCCGGGACCCAGTGGATCTCGGTTGCGATGCCATGGGTGAGGTGACTCTGCGCCCTTCTGTTGATCCGCCTCGCCAGTCGCGGCCCTGGGCCCGGCTCCAGGTGTGCAGCTCGTCGAATTGCGACCTGTGAGTCGCTGAAGACTGCCACAGTCTTCACTCCATGCACCTGCAGTGTTTCTCTCATCTCGATCGGCACATCACGCGCAAGCCCGATCGCCCATAGTTCGGCGTCGAAGACTTCCATATGTCCGGTGCCCAGAAAGCTGCGGCGAGGCCTCCATTCATTTCCGTGTTTACACACCGCCGCGGCTCCCACTCGGCAATCGTCTGAGCACCCTCCATCTGCCCACCACATCCAGACCCCCGCTCGGAGTTTGGCTTCTTTTTCCCTTGCCCAGCGCTGCGCGGCCCTTTTGGCTGGAGCGGTGTCGTCCAGTATGGTGGTCTTGACCGCTGGTCCTTCGCCCGGGGCCGGCCAGCCCATGCCTTCGATTGTCCGGCCATTGGCATGTTCTTTCCTGACTAATCTGCATATCGGCGCCCCGGGGGAGTTGTTGCTGTGTACCTCCTTCAGATTGCTGCTGCTTGCGTTTTCTAGTCTCGCTGCGAATCGCTGTTGTCTGGAGTCTAAGGTCACCGGCGCCGGTGTAAGCCCTGACTCTCTCACTAGTGCGCGTCGCGGGGTCGTGGGCAGCGCGCCCAGGATGGACCTGGGTCGTCGATTGAGTTGGAGTTGGAGGTCGTCCCGCCTGCCTACTTCCCTGGGGTCCCACCAGAGCTCGCTCCCATATAGTGCGACCGCTTGGACGCACGCCACTTGGACGGCCCGTACGCTCTCAGGGACATCGCCGTATGTCTTGGTAAGCGATCGGAGTCTGGCCTCTACTACCCTGGCTTTCTTCATGCATCGGTTATGGTGCTCCTTAAACGTCAGATGCGCGTCCATCCAGACGCCCAGGCAGCGTGTCGCCTGCGCGTTGAATCGTATGGACTCGTTTCCGACTCTGATCTTTGCTGTCAGTTTTGGCCGGAAGTGTTTCCTGTGGCCCCGTCCGCGCGTGAACAGCGCCGTCTGTGTCTTTGCAGTGTTGAGCTGTAGCCCTCGTGTGCTTGCCCACTCGATGCTATTTGCTGCGCATCTCCCGAGTATTGAGACGACATGGTTGACGTCGTTTCCGGTCGCCACCCAGCTGAGGCCGTCTACAAAGGATAGCACTTCGGCCTCTGATACATACTCTTCGACCCACTTGATTAGTTCTGAGGTGTAGATCGCAAAGAGGATCGGTGACACAGGTGAGCCCTGCGGGACCCCTGCCTCCACTGGGTGTCTTTCCATGGCGTTGCCCTCGATTATCATCTCCACCATTCTCTCCGATAGGAATCTCTCCATCCATCGTAGGAGGTCTTCGTTCATTTACCTGACCTTCATCAAGTTGACTAGCCTTGCTTTTGCCACGCTCGGGAAGGCTGCCTTAATGTGCATGAGAAGCACGCCTGTTATGTGACCGTTTGTCCTCGCTGCGTGAGCTCTGTCGACCATGATGGCCGCTGCATCGATGGCTCACCGTCCTTTCCTGCTCCCGAATTGTCCGTCGCTCAGTAGCCCCCTTGTTTCGGCCTCCTCTGACAGCAGCTCCACAGCTACTTTCTCGACCACTTTTCCCATGCCGCTACGCAGCGATATCGAGGGGTAGGCCTCCAGTTTTGTATAGTCGTCTTTGCCAGGCGTGCCAATCACCACGTCACTACCCTCCTCCCACACCGCTGGGTGTCTCGCCGGGCGAATTGCCGCCCTTGTCCGCCTCACGATCCTCTCTTTATCCCACTTCCAGAGTAGCCGGATAGCGCCAAAAGACAGCTTGTCTGGTCCCGGTGCTTGCTTGACCGACTGAGGGAACAAGGCTCATTCGACTGCTTGCTCAGTGACTGGTGTGTGAGCGCTTCCCGCTGGAGGTAGTTCGTAGTACTGGTCGCCGTCGTTTGGGGGAAAGGATTTGTGCCTCAGCATCTCCTCCCTCTCCAATGATGTGTTTGCTTGCTTGCCATCTCTGTCTGTTTAGGCCCCCACGGTCATGCCCTCTCGAGGGTTCGCGTATCGCGCCGCTCTCCACACCTTGGCTCCCCTAAGGTTCTGAAGGTAATCGCCCCACATTCTTCTCTTGGACTGCTGGATCGACTTCTGAAGCTCTGACTTCGCCCGGGCAGCCTGCTCCGAGTGCCGTCTTCTGCTTCTCTCTCTCCCGACCATCCCTCTTCTTTCTTCGATGTCGGCGTTCCACCACCACTTTGACATGGCACAGATCCTGATTTTCTTTGCCGTGGCGTCGAGAACGCTGCTCATTGCTTCATGACACCATGCGGCCTCCTGCTCCACCTCGTCCTCTGTGCACTCTGCATCTAGTTGAATTCTCTCCTTCGCTAGTTCCATCCATAGCTTCTCCGCTACTTCCACGTCCTCCTCCATCATTGCCGCTAAATTCCACCCTACTACCCTCTCATGATCCGCCTCCTCCTGCCTGTCTACTCCCACCTTCCATTCTATGACCTCATGGTCGGATCCAGTGGCGTGATCATCGGCCAGTTTGGTCCACCTTACAATTGGTCGATTTGCCAATGTCAGGTCGATGACCGACTCGCCTTCCTGGTCCTCTCTTGTCCGATGGTGGGTGGGCCTGCCGTCATTCCCAATCTCCAGTCCGTTCTCATCAATCACGCCTTCCCAGAAAGTACCATTTCACTGCACATGGCATCTTGGGTCCCATTGTTGACTGTCGGCATTGAGGTCTCCTGCGAGGACAGTGCCGCCCTGCTGAATGACTCTCTGCCAGTCCAATTTTCGCGCTGGTCTCTCTCCCGACCGCATGTCTTTTTGATCGTAAATATTGGCAATCCTCGTGATCTTTTCACCTCTCCTTCTAACGTCGGTAACGATAACATCGTCATTGGCCCCTCTGCTCAGATCTGTCTGCTGATCAACCACCAAGCCACTCCCCTTGCGTATTGCCGTCCAAACTCATTTTCTTTTTCTTATTTCGTATGCCGAATGGCTGATCCCAATCTCTCCTCTTTCCCTCGGTGGCTCTTGCAAGCACACTAGGTCCGCCCTGCATTCAACTCCCGTCTCCGGCGCCTCAATGGTTCACTCGTATGACCTTGCGCAGTTGTGCTGGATCACTCCAATCATCGGTAGCCCGGGCTCCCGTACCAATCTCAGTATCGGTATCAGTCGCGGTCCAGGTCGCAGTCTCAGTTTCGGTCTCAGCCATCGTGATGTCTCCAGCCTCCCCCGCTGCCCTCTCTTCTTCTTCGTCCACATCCGCCATCCCTTCTTCCTCGTCTCCCCCTCCTTCCGCCACCCGGTAGGGCCTAGGGCCAAGCATCACTCTGTTCGAGCCCGTCGCCATGTCCAGAGCTGCACTCGGGGGCGCTCGTCCTGTTAGCCCTATCTTGCTGCTCTGCCGGGGCGCTTCGGTGGCGTCCCTCTTCTTCACGCACCTGCTGCTGAACGCGATGTGATTTCCCTTGCAATTAGGGCACTTCTCCAGCGTGTGGCCGCAGAGTGATTCTTGCTTTGCAGAGCATCCCACCACATTGCACTTGTGGTCGCTTGTCCGGTGATGGCCTGAGCAGTAGCCAGATTTGGGCTTGCTGCCCCCCTTGTTCTCGATGTGGCCTCATCCCCAGCAGAGCTCACACCTGCTGTCAGGTCCTTCGTTCGTTTACTTCTCGACTCGGTACCACACCCCCGCCGCCTTGTTGCCTCTCTTGACTATGCTCTGTGCCATCTTGCTCCCCTTTACGACAAAGACTACCGACGTCACGGCAATTTCTCCTTTCTGCCTCCTCTCCCTGATAGTACGGGGGTTCCCCAGCCGCCGTACTTGGGTGGGGATCACTATACCATCGTTCTCCGCTGCGAATGCTTCTCGCATCTTCTGCAGGCCTTCCGTGCCCTTCCCCATGTATCGTATGAGAGGGACTGGGTGGATCTTTAGCCTTTCCCAGGACTCATTCTCTTCAACGTCTACGACACCATTGTCGACTGTCCTCGCTGCAGTGATGATGATGTCGCAGTACTGTAGAGCCATCTCCGCTGTCGCATTCGGGTGCGTGATTGCAGCAATCGCGCCCTTGGCATTCCTTTTGGCGTTCATGAACCTAATGTGGGCCGGTGCCTTGGGGTGGAGGAGTGCTCTGGTGATCGCTGATGCCATTTCCTGCTCCATTGGATTGGAGAGCGGTACGCTCTCGTCTCTTGTAAGTATCAGGCGTCTCTGTGCCATGCTCGATCCCGCCGTCAGGGCGGGGCCTGGGCCTGGGCCTGGGCTTGGGCCGACGGGTGCCCTCTGACTCTTGGCTCGGGGTGGGACGGTCTCCCACCATCTCGCGGGTGTGGGTGTGGCTGCTGACTTTGGCTTGGGCACGGGTCGCGGTTTTTGCTGCGGTTTGAGCCGCAGTTTGGGCCTGGGCTTCGGTTGCTGCTGCTGCTGCGGCTGCTGGCGCTCTTTTAGACGATCTTCTCGCGTCGTGTCTGCATGTTGGGAGGCCTCCAGCCCTCCACCGTCGGTCCTCGCAGTCACTTCTCTTTCTCTCTCTCTCTCCTCCTGGCCTTCTGCTACCCCTTTCATGGTCTTTGCGATGATGTTCGTGATACCCGCCCCCCACACCTTGTCGTCCTCGTAGCGGGCCTCCCACTTCTGCTCTCTCTCTTGCATCCACATCATCATTGCCAGCCACTGTGCCTCCTCGCGGGCTGCCCGGGCTTCCACCAGGTTTGCGAGATGTCCAACTGTTTCGCGCAGCTGCGTCAGTTCCTGTCCCTGCTGTCGTAACGTCCTCTCCATACGGCTCATCCAGTCGCTGGGGGCCACCGGGGATTCGCTCCCCATTCTCCGTTTTCCGTTCTCATTTCTCTCCCTCCGCTCAAATCTGGCTGCGCCCGGAGTCTCTGCGGCGATGGGTGTCGCCGGCGTCGCCATCTCCATCGCCGCGGCCATAGGCGCGTCGCTCCTCCCCTTTCCAGCTTCTCCCGCGTCCAGGTCAATCCTCACGCTCACTCTGAATTCGGGCATCACTCCTGTGAGGCAAGCCTCTAAGTTCTCGTCGTTGCTTGCTCGGTGGTCGACGCGTCGCGTCAGTCGCATTCTCTGCCAAGCCTTTACGCGAACCCACTCCGTTGTGTGGATCCCTGTGCGCGCCCTCCTCCTGTGGTCCTGCTGGTGCTGGGACGCTCGCTCCGGGGTCAATTCAACGTCTAGAATCAATTGCCGCCGTCCGTTTTTGAATTGCTATCGTTGTTGTCGACTTATCGCGCTGTTTCTGTTTCGCCAAGACTTTTTGCTGCGGAGTGGCGGCAACGTGAATACGTGTGATGTTGTCCAACCTGTAGCGTGTGCATATGGAACTGAAAGTCGAACTGTATTGGCGTACGGCGCTCAGAGCAGGCAAAATGGTGTCCAATTTATTGACTGACATGAAACCATGAGGTAGATTGACAAACCCATATGCGCAAACAAACAATGTTCATCAACAACACATCCCACCTAATGGACTCGCTGTTCCCCTAGCACGAGCTTTTCATTCATCATATACAAACATTTGCAGCACAAGAAATGGCATGAAAGCAAAACTGAAACAAAGCACCAAACTAAGCACCAAACAAAGCATAAATGAAGCATAAACGAAGTATAAACGAAGCATAAACAAGGTTGCCGCCTCGGGGAGCGGAGGCCACCGCTGCGGCCACCGCTTCACTTGGACTCTCCCATTCGGGGCCGGAAGCCCTTCACTGGGTGTAGAGTCAAAAAAAACCAAACTAGCAATAGTATACGCAGAGGTACGGATGAGCGGGATGTCGCTGAAGGTGGTGCTTGCCGAACTCCCGCCACTCTGCTGCTCTTGTATACCCCATTTCCCTGCTCCTGACTTCCTCCGTTCCCTCTTGAGCTCAGGCTGTGGCTCTAGCTCAAGATCTGACTGAAGCGCAAGCGCTGGGTTTTGTGTCCAATCCTCCGCCCGCCCTCGGTTGTCCGTTGGTCGAGTCCCACCCTCCAATTCACTTCCACTAGCACTTAGTCAAGCTGAACCATATAGTAAGCACTGTTGTAGTCAGTGTTTTCACCAGTCCGGACGGACCCGGTCTGGGGTAGGGCTCAGTACGGTCCGGTGCACTAGAGGCTTGGGATCGGACTGGACCACAGACTGGCAGTCTTGGACTGGACCGTTCCAGTCTGGACCAGTCCAAAAGTTATCTTCTATTGCACTAGCTACATCTTCTATCGCACTAGCTACATCTCATCGAAATCTAACATTCCACCTTCATCCAAATCCAAATCCATTTCGAACTCATCCTGGCTTTGCACTTCTCAAGGGTCTGCTGCCTGTGTTACAACTACCTGCGGAAATCCAATACTTAACTTCTCCCAGGACTTCATACACTCAACTGCTTCGAGGCCATCTATGTGCAGACAGTTGCGCCGGTCTGTCAACATGATCTTGCACTGGGAAAATAATCTTTCCACTCCTGCAGTCATTGCAGGTATAGAGAGAATGTCGATGGCCATCTTGGACAACTGTGGATAGATTTACCGTTGTGAGATCCAGAAGATGAATGGATTTGAAATCGAAGGGTCTGTGGGAGACGCAAGAAAACGATCATATTCATCAGCTATGTCATTCATTGTTAGCAGTAATCACGAAATCGAAATCAATCACATACCGATCAGTTCACGTTGACGCTGGGCTCTCGAAGTTGCAAAGGGAGTAGTAGGAAGGTCAGCAATATCAGGTTGACGTTCACCTTCACTGCTTTGGGATGATACATTGTACTGCGTCAGCCAGAGGGCTTGCACACGCATTTTGGCATCATTTAGCTCTTCGTTGGTTCATTCCTGTTTCGTTACAGCTACTTCAAAGTATTCCCATTTGTACGCTGGGTGCAGTACTACCGCTGCTATACACACGGTGATTGTCTTATAGCTTTCCCGGTACTTATCCAGTAATACTACAGCATATGCAGCAGCTCGTCGGATATGACAATGAGGATTAGGCTGGTACTTGCGAAGTACAGCAGTGAGAGTAGATCGGAGAAAGTCCAGTTCAACAGGAATGTTATGTATTTCAGCGAAGTCACTATCCATTCGCAGAGTGGCAGACTGGAATGGTTCCAGTATTGCAATAGCATTCGAGAGCTGCTCCAACTCCTCAGGATCCAAACGGTCATCCTCAAGATCTGAGTGGCGTGTACAGAAGACATCAATTGCATCTCGATTGCGTAACATACTGTTGATCATGTTGTATCAAGAATTCCAACCAGTGGCATTATCATGCTGAAGAACTGTAATCCCACCTAGTCTCTTCAATTCCTAACGTCGTTGTGGTGAAGCTAGCGAGTAGATTGTGATGTTATGAGCTTTGCCCCAAGGTCCCATTCGGTGCCATTGAGCTATCGTATCACTGGTCACCACAATCATATGCTGCAGCAATGCCCGATCAACTTCTCCAAACCAAAATGACAGGACAACCAGGTTAACAACATGACCCACACAACGTAGCCGCCGCTGTGATGCATCATAGAGATGAGTACTGAATATCAAATCCTCTCCAAGGGCCTTGACTAATGTGTCATTATTGCTAGCATTGTCTGCAACACAATACCCAATATGCTCCGCAACCCCATAATGCTGAAGCACTTCCAAAATAACCTCAGCCATATTGGCCCCTGTATGTGACCCTTCGAGTAGCCGGAGTCCAATGACTGGATTCATTCGCCGTCCAGACGGAGCTGTAAAGTGGGCAATTATCCCAAGGATGGCCATTGTGTGATGTGGACTAGTCCATCCATCAAAAGACAAATGGATTTGGGATATTGCATGTTGCATGACATGAGCGAGTTCGGTGCGCTGAGATTCAAAACGAGAGAGAATCCGTCTCTTGATAGTGTTTGGTGACCGAGGGATTTGGAATTTGGTGTTGAGATATTGCATCAGGCTTTGAAAATACAAACTTGATATGACACTAAAGGGAAGATTCGAATGGATAATCCAGAGTATCAGAAGGTCATCGGCTTGCTTTTGGCTGAATCGATATCTATCCACCATATTTGCAGCGTTCAACATTCCATTGATCATTGGAGAAGACTTCATTCCAGCCAGAGCATCAGCATCAATTTTCTTCGGGTGGTGTTTTCGCAGGTGCCGTGCAGGCTTTGTGGTTCCCCCGCTCATCTTGTAAGTCACTGAGCCTGTATACATTGTCAGCAACACAGTTACACAGAATTTTGGATTCGTAAGGTTGGGCTGGTTGTCTTACAGTGTAACGGCGGCACGTGACCCGGGCCGGGTAACGGCCATTCTATATAGTTGGCTCGCCACGATCCTTTGATCTCTGCCGATGATCTTACCTAGACACATCTACATCTACTATCACTCGCATCCACGTTTGCAACGGTATTCCAATAAATACCAGACGTATACCTACGAGGCCGAACGCAGGCATACGTGCCTTTACACTATTATCGCTTTTTCAGTAAACGGATACGTTTCGCTCACGGGATTACGAGTTGACGAGTTCTACCCCTTTTTCAGCCGCGCCGCATCACCGGATCACCAGACGATTCCCAGACGCATACAAAGAGTCCAATCGCATACGTTCGATCCTGATGAGTTCAAGACATCAATTACTTCCAATGGCTGCAATCGACCAACGGACACCGGAGAAGTTGTGACTACACCCCTGAACCCGCCAATTCACGTCAGAAACCTAGAGAGCTCAGAGAGTATTTGGCACACAAGGCGCGTCACCGACATTGAATACGATGATTACAAGTACAGGACATGATCTATTGAGCGCCATCACCAGCCGAAGCACCTACAATGGACGGAGCGACCTTACTCATGAAGGAGGCCATATCAAAATCCAAAGGCAAAGTCGAGAGACGATTTACGAGTCAGGCAAGTTACGAATACATTTCTTCCAATTGAGCGGAGTGCACTTTTCTCAGTTTGCGTGTACACCTACAGCTCTAGCAACCTCGAAGAAGCCCACTTGCGGAGGGATGGTACAACTACTTATACCGGATACACTACTCGAGCGAAGAGTACCTACGGACGAGGATCAGTCAATGAATGAAGCGCTCTCCCGCCAAGGACGTCTGAACGAGCAATTGAACTTACGGAGAAGACATCCTACAATTGAAGGACAGCCAGAAGACGCGGATTACAGTCCAGTGCGTGGACTATCTCCCACCGGTAGACAGATCAGACGTGCTAGTCGTGGCAATGCGGGCGTACGATTCAGTACTTGGGTTACCATGGTTTCCCAAACTAAATCCTGCTCGATTAACTCCCTGCGATCACCGAGTGCGAGTGGAGCTGAGGAATGACACCGATGACTATGGCAGTGGCATCGACGGTGTCGGAAGCCGAAAATGGCAAGCTTCTGGGGCGCGGTCCGGGTATACAGACACTCGGAGCAACCGCATTCGACAATCTTCTAACTAGGCTTGAAGTCGTTGTAGCATTTGCCCGACAGACTGGGGAATGCATAGGGCTGCTGGGAGTGACTTTGGAAGACATGACCTTGGGTTCACCAGGTGATACAGACCCAAGCGCTGGACGCGACGAGCAGAGAGCAGCGGCGGTAGTTGCGGCAGAAGAGCCCATCCAAGGAGATACTTGAATCACTGCTGCCAGCTCGCCGAGACCCAAAGGGAGTGACTGGACGGCGGTGCTTGGCTCCTGTGTGGGAGAACCGTTAATGACAAGGCCTCCTGGATATTTCTTTCCACCGCTTCCATCCTTTCTTGATTCTTTGGCTACCATAGATGGAGCAGTTCGGAGATAACCCCGAAGACAAATGACAATTGAGACCGAAGAGCCCACTTACGAACGCCGAAGACTTAAGAAGCAATTGGAAGCCCGGGCATGAGATAATGTTCTAGATACGAGAGACGACGGTCCTGCAAGAAGCTATTATCGAGACTATGTGAATTGGACTGACGAGCGCCAATATGCCCATCCCGGATATGCTTGGAGATGGATGACAATCAATCTTTGAAGCCTTCTCAATTGGTGAATGTGTCATACGGTGCTTCGTTCCACCATCCCGGAGGTGCTGGAACGAAGCACCGTATGACACATTCACCAATTGAGAAGGCTAGCAGCGGCAAGTGCACCTGGACATCAATTGACTAGTGGACTTAGAGAACGACGATGAGTGCACGAAGTCAAGCGACGTGATGGCAAACACACCTACAGATGAATCGACAAGCACACCCCGAGGAGCCCCAAGATGATGACAAGTCAAACCAGCCTGATCCATGCCTAACGAGTGCAAATATGGCTACCGAAGCAGTTCCGAAGGAGATCCCGAACAACTGTGATATGGCTACCGAATTGGTCCCGAAGGAGATCGAAAACGACCACCGAGCGTACCGAATAGTCTACTGAATGGCGTCATAAGAGACAGTCGAGACAACTACCAAGCGATGATGACCGAGATCTCACAGCGACAGATATCACTGCCGAAGGACTTCACATGGAGATCGAGAGGATTACCAGGAGCCTTACCATACCAAGCCACTGACTGAGACGCTTACCGAATGGCGTACCGAAGGATCAAACACTGCTTACCGAGATGGCCAAGAGAAGTCGACCAAGAACGCACCTAAGCTCTCATCCGAATGACTTTCACCGAGAAGCGGGCCACCGAGACCCTACCCAATGCCGAATCAAGAGATGCCGGAATCCGCATATGCAAAGCGGCTTTCCGAGAGCAGAAGCACGCTACTATTGCGGTGAGTATGACCACCCAGTGTGAAGCTTATGTGTTAGACCTGGATCAATGATATACCGCCCACGCCTGATGCAATTGGCGCATTCTACTACCCTCAAATGGTCACCAGCGAGTCACATACGAGAACCGACGGCTATGATGATGCCAGGAGCGAAAGCTCACATCATTGCGCAAAGTCAAGACAAGGCGCCGTTGCAAATGATGTCGAGATTGAGCGCATTGGGATGCCTCATACGACGGTCAGTCAACAGGCATAACAAGTCACGGCAAGGCATAGCCGTTGCAATGACGTCGAGATTGAGAGCATTGGGACGCCTCATACGGCCGTAAGTTAACAGGCAGAGCAAGTCAGGATAGTCACTGGACAGCGGGCGACGCAGAAGGACGACCGAAGCCGAATGAAGATAGTCTGCAGACGAAGCGAAAGCCGAACCAAATTACGATCGGATCACCAATGAATCCCAATCTTAATTCGGAGATCCAGGTTACATGGCTACCGAGCCACGATGACAATCCACAATCGATATGATGAAGTCGTCGACCGAGCAACGAATTCTCACAAGAGGGAGATAGCCGTGTCTACACGATCAAATCCTACCGACAAGTCAAAAGCCCACCTAGAAGTAGTCTACCGCAACAGGCTGATAAGTCTACCAGGAAGTCGACCGGCAAGCCTACGAGGTCGACCAAAATTCTACTGAAGCCGCTTGCCGAGAGAGCAACCATGAGGACTACTAGATGGTCACTGAAGCGGACTTCCAAAGACAATTACTGTCACGGCGCAAGAAGGTACGACGATACTTAGGATGAATATTAGAATTAAGATACGGAAGGTGTGGAAGGAATTGTGTTACGGAAAGGCGGAGACGTTGGAAGACGCGGTGGAAGCGGCGAGATGGTGGTAGTCTAATTTAGTAAGATAAAGAAGTGATCTGAGGTGTTGCGACGTCGGGCGAGGTGGCGTGGTTGTTACGATAAGGAATAATGGAGTGGTGTGTAAGATCATGAGATGAGATTCGGATGGTACATCGGAGCATGGAGAATGGTTCGAGGGTGGCAGACGAATTGTATATAAAGAGAGTGTTGAGGGTGTTGGAGGATTTCCT
>Ga0307515_10015182_pt1 | contig 14206 bp, 10 predicted proteins | sample 17_EM_MG_FD_194513 | JGI IMG/M metagenome (GOLD analysis project Ga0307515, IMG submission 194513) | Populus trichocarpa ectomycorrhiza microbial communities from riparian zone in the Pacific Northwest, United States - 17_EM | ecosystem: Host-associated > Plants > Roots > Unclassified | place...
ACAGATGGCTACAGACAACTGAGTGTATGCTATATAGCCCTAAATAAACCCCCACCTTGCTATGCCACTATTAGTGCTATATAGGCTATGTAGTCCTATATATAAAGAATTCTTGTTTCCTGATGTTTCACAAACCTGCTTCTGCCTACTCTTTTCAAGGCCTTCACTCCGTGAGGCAAATCTCGAATGACTAACATCAACTCCGCCGGCAGTATAGCTAGCACGTCACTCTTCCACAACCTCCCGTTGAATAGGTGTTATTAACCACGAGTGAGCGTTCCAGGCTTTTTCCAAACTCTATGGCACTATCATGGTTGACCTTGACCAGACCCCTCCCCCCGGATGGAGATGTTTCTAACAAAAAAAAACTTCCTCCGCCCCCCTACTAGTTTCACCCCCCCGGTACCCCCTCCGACACGTTCAACACCTCTGGCCCACCATTGTCCACGGCCATTTTCACCTGAACACCACCCCTCAAGCTGGTTCGAGAGGGCTTCCCAAACGTCAAGTGCTGGGATGTGGACAGCCACGGGAGCATTCACAAACACGGAAAGGAAGACCTCAAAAAAGGCCTCAGCAAAGAAGACCAGGAAAGCGCAGACGAAAAAAACGGTAAGGTAAGTTGTAAATACGGCTTCGTTTGCATGACTAAAATGCGCATATGCCCCCTAGGTCACTGTGTCCAGATGATTGAAAGACGAAAAAACCCGAAGTAGAGGAAGGGAAGTTCATGGGCCCTCTCGCCAGGCGGGGAGCAGGTATGTCACGGATTCCCTTCGCATATCATCTTATCTAACACTTCGGATGATTTCGATCAGCCGTGTGAGGACCGCGTCAACGAACTCGTGTGTTGTTGTCGCATTCGTCAATGGTGTTTATCTGACGTTGCATTTACATACACAGACTTCGAAACAGAATTCTGACCATTGTCTCTGTTAGTGTGTATTGCAGGGGTGGGCGGGCGGGCCTGCGGCCCGCCAGGAGAAGCCCTAGCGCGCATGGGTGGCCTCGGTGTAGCACTGTAGATCCCAGTAGCCCCGTCTCGACCTGTCTTGATGAGAATCAATTATTTTCGCTCTCTCTCGATTCCGGTGGATCCGGGGGGCACAGTGAAATCTATTCAAATCTATTACGATCCATTGCAATCTACCGCGATTTTTGAACTCGTTCCACCCAGTCCCCAGTCGCGCGCGCACTAGATTTTCATCTAAAAATACCCATATGGGCGATTACAAACGACCTCGGACGGTTACGAACGGTCCCGGGCGATCCGACGGCCCACACGCTCGGACCCGCCTGGGCTCGCTGCCGCTCGCCCGGTTTTTCACTGGGGCTGAGCGCCGAGATACCACCTGGCCCACCTTCAGCAAGCCATGCCCATATATCACCGCCTCCCTCCACCTCCATAATACCGTGACGTCCCGTAGAGAGAACGAGTTTGACATCGGAAGTTGGGACTGCTATCCATAGAGGCTTTCCCCAATTTCTCCATCCTCCCCTGGCTGGAGGGAGTTCAGAGGCTGGGAGGACGCAGTGTAGAAGGGGAGGAGGGTACAAGGGGGAACGCGAGGTGAACCAAGCGACGTGATTGACACCCGTCTTTCGACAACGGGGAGCCGGCGGGCCGCAGTCTCGTCCGACGTGTCAACTTCACCGATTGGCCGTGCACCCAGTGCGCTGGCAGGCTAGAGAAGCGCCGACTTTTTCTGCGCGAACGCATTTGTTTATAGATGACCGCCTCTTCACACATCTGTACAGATCATGTCTTTGAATCGGAACTCAATTTCGCCACCAGTCTTTTGTCCTCTAGTCCATACCATCCAACCTCTCGTCCCCCAACACCAACTCCGGGTCATGTACTTTCAAAAAACATCATCAAACTCGAGCATCAACTCGAGCATCTTCCACCTAGAGCTCCTCGACATACCAGGTCGAACAACAAGAGCCCGCCGGTGGGGGGAGACGTGATGTCGACAATGACGCATGAAATCGTTTGGCCTTGAGAGCGATAGTCGGTGAAGCAGCAAACGGTGGCGGTCGGGTGCTGAAAGCGTTTGGCCGGGAAAAGTGAGTTACGCCATTGTTGAGAGTACTTGTCGCGAGGCGTGCACCGCGTACAGTTTAGTTTGACCAGTACATACTGTGAGAGGTTGTTCAGTTAAATAAACAATGGGGGCATCCACAGGTGGAGAACAAGTCGACGACAGTGCCTCGTATGTGTGATATCCAGGTCGGTCGCAATATCGCTCGTCACCGTGAACTCCATGAGTCCTGATTGTAAGTTCGATCGTCACTGGTAGGTCCTGAACACGCTGTCGTTTGTCACACACATATTCACACCACGGTCATACCGCCCAGTCCTGCCGACACCGAGGCGCTGGCTGAGAAAGCGCGACTGGTCAGCCAGAACTCCTAGCGCTGTCCCCCTGCGTTTCGTCTCAATCTCTCCCAGGACAGCCCACAATCTGGCGACGCCTATTTTGAACACGCTCAATATGGCCCAGCGGATGTTTCTGATCATGAGTCGGTTCAACTCGCTCTGGCTCTTCCCTGGACCAAATACTGGCAACCGTGGAAACTCTGTCGTTGGAATGTGACACACTCCTGCCCGGCCTAAATCAATCAATCACCTCGGAAAGTTGGTCCAGAATGTCGAGCGATGACATCACCGGACGTCGAAGCCTTGAAGTTGAGCGTTGGTGAACGGCAATCCCTTCAACATCGCCCCTCTTCTCTTCTACCTTCACCTCAACTCGCTCAGCACCACACCATGTCCGCACCGCCTCCTCCCCAGTCGATTCCCGGTTTCAGCATCTACGTAGCGGCGTCGTGGTTTGCTGTGGCCTCTCTACTAGTAGCAACAATCTTCACCGTTCTCGTGTTCGCTCATTACAACACATACGGTCGCCTTTTGGATGAGCACAGCCAGGCTATCTGGTTGTCCAAGAACATTCTTCCTATCATAGAAGAATACGATGCTGCCCAGGGCGCTCAAGAGAGTGCATCGACCGAGTTCTCCAAGTCAATTGACCGGTACGTTTCATTTCACTTTCCAAACTTCCCGGTGCTCACCTGTGGTGGAGTTTCGTTTTGAGCGCATCCATCGCCCGGTTGGGGCTCCTTGGCGAGTTTCCCGGCTGGCAGACAGCTGAGGTTCGCGCGGGGGTGTCTGAGGCTGACAAGAACCTGAAAGATTTGCGTCGCCGTACCCTTGTCAGTGTTTCTGCATAACTTGATGGACGCGTCTAATGCAAAGTAGGTGATATGCCAGAGTCACCCCGCACTTGCACGCGAGCCGCAGCATGCCGCAGACGAGGGTCAAGACCATACGGTTCCCACCCATGGCAGATTCTCAGCGGGACGTGTGTTCGGGGGGATGTTTTGTTGAAGGCGAAGCAGCTCCAATACTAAGTAACAAAATTCGAAACAGTCTTTTCTTCACCCCCCGTGTTCCAATATTGTCCACCACTTTCTGTTCTTCTGGCAATGTACTGCGACTAAAATTGTTTGTAAACCGATGGGTCATTAAGATTTTCGAAACACGCTCGAACCCCGCGAATGCGTCCAAAACCCATAATACTCATCCGCTATGAATTGGTCCCGAAGTCGGAACACACTTCCGTAGGCCATGTCCGGTTCAACGTCGAGTCGATTCGTCTCGATTGCGTCCACAAATATTCAACTTCTGGCCGACGGTTTCACGGATAGGTTTTCCTTCCGGGGCTTAGATCTATCACAGAACGAATCGCTGCAGAAACTCGAGGTCACGACGCGGTCCACCGACACTACGCTTGATTGGTTCATCGGACACTAGTGTTCAAGGATGTGTTCTCTACCATCGCATTCGCATCTCCTATATTTTCTGGAGTTATTGTCCTTTATCGGGACTAAGATTTTCGTGGTGTATAGAATATTGCACGCGCGCCCCACACATTCTCTGCCAGATGTCACACGCCGACGGAGATTCGGAGGAACCCCACGCATCAACCTCCGGGTCTGCAAACCCTTTCCTGGGGCCATGTAAGCCATCTACTTCCGACAATTTCTCCAGCAGTTCACCAAACGAGCTCAACGTTCCTTCCGAGTCGTTCCTCTTCTGGGGCATCGAGTGTACCTCGCTATTCGCTTGCTCCTCGGTCGGAGTCGTCGCCGTCTGCTGCGTACTTTATGTCTTGGTGGAAACCGTCCAATGCACGGGGATCTGGTGGGTTTGGATATCGGAAAATCGCGCTCGTGACGACCAGAGGCCTTGTACTCACTAGCACCGTAACCCTACCCAATGATTCTCGCATGTAACACGTACGTGTCGGTCTACGCCTTTGCCGCGCTCGGATCGTAAGCCCGGAGGTATCACTTCGTGGAGAGATCCGAAACGTGTAATCTTCGTATACGTATGCTTAATGATGGCGGGGATCGTTGCGAGGACTCGAGTGGGATGTTAAATACCGTGCCGATAAAATGGAAGAACGCGATCCTTAAGCCCGCTGGTGAGTAAGCCGTGCGCCATAGAGGGGATACGCTGGTGTGACCGCTGTTCGCGGCCAAACGGTCGAGCCAAACGACAAGGTGATCAGAGCCGTTAGCTGTGCCAACAGTGTCGTTGGTCTTGGCCACTGGGACACCCTATGGCGGGTTGCAATGTGTGGTTTGTCGTGGCAATGAATCTCGTTCACCCAGAGCCGACTAGCGGTGGCTGGTCAGCGGACATCGAGAAACATACCAGTATGCGCCGCTGTCACAGGAGGAAAACGAGAATGGGAGGAGTAATTGAAGCCTGACGGACGTTGGGCTTGATCCCGACAACGTTCCTACTTGGAGATGAAAATATTAGTAGCCACTCCGCCCTCCTTCTCTCAAAATCAACCAAGACTTGGAATATCCCACCCGTGCCACCTCCTGGAAATTTTGAAGCGACACTCGATAATCCCCGACCCGAGCATGTGAGAGGGACCAATCCATAACAGGTGCAGATTTTTTTCCGCTATGCATCTACTCTCTCAATCTCGTCCTCGACTACCAGAGAATCTTCGCGGCGAGGTATTCGTCACCAAAACAGAAGGGAAAGTTGTCCGATCGTGCGGCCCGCTAATAATTCTTGGATAGAGCGTGGAGTTTACCGGTCTCGAACAATGGTTTACATTGTTGCTTACCTGCGCTTCACTTAACGGGAAACAGGATTCACAGGGAGTCACCTGGCAGAGGCGAGGTCAGCCGGCCTGATCGTGCACGGGTGTATGTTCTCGCCTTTACGGAGCATATTCAGTATGAGAATATCACTTTTCGAAAGCGCTGCTTTTGGAATGCGAGGACCCTTTGTAATCTAACTGCGGCCCGAATATGGCACCTTTGACGCCCCTGATGCAACCCGGAAGAGTTAAGGCGCAACGCACACCGCTTATCCAACCACCACCTCATCTCGCCGGGGTGGGCTACCAGAGCCTCCGCTATGTGGGCCGGGGGTAGGTGGCGGTTATGAAACCGTTGTCCAGAGGAATCAGTCGTTCGACACGATTCCTTGTGGTCCCCAACGCCCAGCGCTCAAGTACTAAAATAATAAACATAGCAAAAATGTCATACGGTACAACTCTGAAACAAACAAAAGTAGTTTGACCTAAGGGAAACACAACCAAACGAGACTGCGATAAAGGACACAAGAGGTCAACATTCAAACGTTCAACTATGGGCTGCGTTTCGTGATCCCGAATGCGGGAAGATGGGGGGTCCGTAACTAGAACTTGACGAGAATGTGTGTGCCTCCTAAATAGCTGAGATATGTCGTAATGCCGTGGTACCAATCTCCGTGGTGCCAGGACGTCCTCCACTCGACGGGGATCCACAGCCGGTGCCTCCCTTCGGCATCCTTTACCCACCCCTCTCGCAACGTGGCTCGTGAAGTCTGCCACCTGTTTTCGAGGGGAACACCGCGCTGAAAAATATTGTGGAAGTGGAGATAGCTCCCACCCAAATGAAAATCTGCGGGGTCGTCCCAAAACTCGTAGGTATCCCCAGGGTTTTGAGTAGGATATATAACCTCCCCAGTGTCTGTGTGGTATACGTGCAGCGCATTTCCATCTAGTTTGATGACCCCAACTTGACCTTCAGCCCGGAACACGCACTTAGACCGGAACAGCATGGACCAGATGCTATCTCCACGGCCAACCCTTCTGTTACCAATAACACCATCCACCAGGCCCTCTTCTGTGAGCAACCAAGCTACGAGTTGTTTTGAACCCACCACCAAGAGAACGTTGCCAGTGAGGGCCAATCCCTCTACTGCCACATCTGTGTCGATGAACTGGGGAGGGGTTTGTGCGAGGAGGTTGGTGATCGTGACGGTGCTTTCCATCTTGTGGGCAGTTGCGACGCGAGTGCCAGAGCGAGAGAGTCCCACATACTGGTGAGGACGGATCTCGGGGGCGGTGGGGAGTTCGTGTAAACGCAACACCTGGAGAATATTCTTGGAATGGCCCAGGATTGATGACAGAGTTGGCGATAACTGAATAGGAGGATTGTACAAGCCCTGAAACCGGAATTTCCCATACAGGACGTAATGACCGGAATCGTACTTCCAGACACGTACAATGTTCCCCTCGGAAGCTGCGAAGAGACTCCCATCCGAAGAGAAGCATCGGGAAACGAAGTTGCCATCTGTATGTAGCAAATACGCCGAGCTCCGGACGTCGCAGATAAAAAGCCCGTGGTACACATTGTATTCCGAAACGGAAATACGGTGAGTGGTTGGGGAGAAGGAAATGCTGTGCTCAATGTTGAACAAGCAGGGGGAAAACGATTGGATCTTGGTCAGAGTGGATCCGACCTCGAAGATGTTGACGATCTTGGTGTTGTGTCTATTGCCCACCATCATCGTCATGACCCGGAAAGATTCGTCGACCGTCCAGAGGTGTGGGTTGTATTCCGACCGGAGTGTGCCGAGGGATGATATCGTACCTGAGGAAAAATCGTATGTATGCACAGTGAAGGCCGCCTGGTCCTGGGAATCGATGGTACAAATTGTCCCTCCATTCGACGACCACACCAGTGAGATATTGTGGGCGCTACATTTGATTTCTTTGGCCACACCACCCGTCTGGATGTCCCAGATTATGATGGCAATATCGGAGGCGCAGGCGATCGAACGCCCATCCGGTGAATAGACAAGTGGACCAGTGAGATCAGGGATCGTTTCAGGGGGCTGGAGGATGGTGATCAATTCAAGGGTGAGTTGGTTCCGGATCTCCACAGCTCGTCTCGTCCGAGCGGCAACAAATCGACCACACGGTGACCAGATAGGAGTTCCGTCGTATTCTTCCTTTCCAGAAATGGCTATAGTTTGGGCCCATGATTCCGGAGCTCCGAAAACCACTTTTGGCAAGTGAGTGGTCTTCCGGTGATGATACAACTTTCGGATAATTGACGACGTGGGGCATAGTTCCAACGCGGAGTGATAAATGTGTGGAGCGGAGACATTTATGACCTCGAAAAAATTGGTCGCGAATTGGAAGCAATCTTTGGCGATGTCGAGAAGCTGCTCGCTTTTGGCAACCTGATTCATGGTATGTTATCGTAGGGTGACAATGTAGAGGAAGCCAGAAACAAACCTTCTGTAACCAGAGCATCAGGTTTTCGAGTGCAACAACAGCTCCCCCTACAGCCCCAATAACGCTAACAACCTCCAACCATGCTAGGAATTTCTCCTCCAAGAAAACGCGTAGATAGAGGACAACACCGCTAAGATCTCCCTCGGTCCTGGTGAGGTGGTTGTGCCAGGATCGACAGGCATACCGTAGGGCGATGTCGACGTGATCATCGATCCTCGTCTCGAGATCCTCGACCTCCGAGTTCAGGGCGTAATTGGGGAGTGATAGGAGGTTCTGCTGCAACCCGTCATTCATCATTCTCAGGCAGCTCATCACCAGTTCGAGGTGCATTTCGTTGGGTGAGATGTAGAATCTCGCGTCGGTGCAGCGGGATGGATTGGTGATGAAGTCGGGGAATGACTTGTGAAAGGGTTTCACAGGCTGGTTTGAATCCTCGCCAAGAGCAAGCAGTGATTGAACCAACGTGAGGAACAAGATAACCTCCCTAGGGTCCAGGCTGACAAGTCCGGCGATCGCAGATGATGGAAGGGGGTTGATGAGCAGGACGACGGCGCCGATGGTAGACCTGACCTTGGAATATACCTCGGGGTCTTCCTCCCCGAACGCTGTCTGGAGGATTGATGTGTATAGGGAGTCAAGAGTGGTCTTGGGATTAAATCGTGTCTTCCCTTCGGGAATTGTACATTCCGGAAGCTTTACGATTACATCCAATCGGTGTTCGAGGAGGTGAGTATTGCTATCCAGAAACTTGACAGTTGCAACGGCATAGACAAACAGTCCAGCCGCTCTCCTGCACAGTAAATCAACATGTTCTTCACTCGGCCACCTCTCTAACCGACGCCGTGCCGCAAGTTCGGAAAGCTCGTGTTTCAGGAACAGCCGGATGTCGCTGTTGATCAGAGGGGGGTCGACATCGTGTAAAATGAAGACTGAAGTCAACTCCACGAGTATGGGGAGACGAAATCCAGTCCTGATCCGTGGCTCGGGTCTGCCCGTGATGAAAAACTTGACCTTCGGGATCCGTTCGACGAGCCGGCCTAACACGGAGAGGATCGCCGACGATGGTTCCTCGTCCTTGCACTCGTCGAGAGCGTCGATCACGATCACCGTTGAAACACCCGCCGATCTCAGTGGTTCGACTATTAGCTTCTCCATCTGCCTGTAGAGCGACTCGTGAACGACATCCGGATCCGATTGAAGGAGGGGAACAAGAACGGATCGGAATTGCGGAAATTTGTGTGCCAGCTGGAAGGCGAGAGTGGGGAAGATGAAGTGCAGGTCGCTGCGGTCCTCGAAGTCGCGCGAACAGAAGAATGATGCTCCGAGCTGACCGTCAGCAAAGATCCGCTCGCTGACCGTCTGGGCAATCGTCGACTTGCCGGTCCCGGCGAGCCCATTCAGCCAGAAGACAGGAGACTGATTGGAGTCTTTGGCCCATAACTCGATCTCGTTCAGCACCGTCTCCCGCGTCCCTCTGAGACAACCACGGCGGTTACCATGGCGATGCTCCGCTCCTTGTGCGCGACGATAGCTGTTCAGTACTGACAGGTCGGCTGCAAGACGTGTCAGTCAGTCGGCGAAAGACAATGGCACGAAGTCTAACCTGCGTCCTAAAAGGTATTTGCGTCAGATATCCTCTAGAACACTGAATCTATGGCTCACCATCAATCTACAATTCTGATTGTACACCGCCTGTTGCTGTCCCATCTATTAAAGCACTCCACTTTCAGTAACTCTGCGATCGTATCGGCTTTCTGGATAATGCTCACCCAGTACTTGAGGAGGGCATCCCGGATATGTTCTGCCAGTCCAGAGACAGTCGAAACGTCCCCTTCATGCTCAACGTAACCCTCGGCCACAATCCGGTCGTATAGTGCCCTTGCCTTGTCCCGGATGGGTTCGAGATCACTGGGAGGGAATTAGTGCTTGTTCGTCGGGGTTCATTCCGGTGCTCACTCGAATAACTTTGCCCACCGCTCGTGTTGAAGCTCTTGCCAGGAGGCACCTCTCAGTCTATCCAACCGTGCCATCACGGATTCAAGTTTGTCTCTCACTATTGGGGGTTTCTATCCAATCGTAAGCGAGTGCTACGATGACCACGCTACAGCGGATTACCTCCTTCAGCTTCAAAAGGGTATCGAATGACGTCTTGAGAAACGGGTTGGTCACCGTCGATCTCAGGGACAAGACGAGAAGACCTACTGTGAGATGAATGATTTGCTGGTGGATTGCCTGTTGTTGCGATATCTACCCTCCTCGTGTCAACGATACTCAACGCTGGGGCACAATTATTGCCCACCTGATAACAGACGATTGCCTCTCGAAGCCGCTCAATAAGCCTTGCGACTATTTTGGAATCTTCTCCCTTGTCCGTGAACCGATTCATGGCACTCTTTGCCAACAATTTCTGAGATACTTCTTCGACCTTTTTGAATGTGCTGCAACGGCGGTCGGGAACGGTCGGCGCTGTGATTAATTGTGCACGTACGCAGTCAATCCCTTGCGTCGATCGGTCTCCTCGGGGTCTCCATCGACCGGTGTCGTGGTGATGTTTTTCTTGAACCTATCCAATTGGGGTAAGAGCTCCCCGACCTTCTCCTTGACATCCTCAAATTGCTGCAGGTAACCATATCAGTTTTGCAAGACATCCACCCGGCTGATCAATACCTCGTAATGCTTGATGAGCGCGTTTACTCCGCCGAGGGCGGATTTGAGGGGAGGGAACCAATCGGCGGACTCTTTTGCGATGTCGAGGAGAATCTTTGCGCTGTCGACAACTCTCTGCTTCTTTGCTAGGAGAACAAGCCTTCAATGGGCTAGGCTGACCGGAGGTGAACGAATACACTCACAACGACTTGAATCAGTGTTATTCTCTGGGGGCGCGGGGTCCGTCGGACGTCGCCTTCGGAACATGCTTCGCTTTGGAGATCGTTCACGAATACGATTGGGAGGGGGTGTGAAGTCCGTTCGGCTTGAGCGCTCAAACTACATATGAAAGTCACGAGGCCGGATAGTGTGGCAGTCCGCGGATTCTCAGGCTCGTTCCGAACAACGGACAAACGGCGATGCAACTGAGACTGAGACGCTGGCTCGAGGGGTGAACCCGGGTGGGCATCCGGAATAGCAAGGTGTCGATGACGGGGTCAAAGCTGGGGGACATGGTGATAGTACGGGTTATTCCTGCTCACATGGCTCTCCTTCGGAAGCGACGCGTTGACGGCCCCACAAATTCCGTCCGGATCAAGCTCTGATTCGATAATTGTGTGTATGCACAACACCCGAAGCCCGGGATGATACTACAAAACGTTAGGCTTTAACCGCGACGTTTCACCTCTGCAAATTCATCTCCTGAAACACGCCTCCCCCAATAACTCCTACGCAATTGTGAGAGATAACCTCATCAAGCCCTGTGGGTCACTAACTTCTGGTTCGCCGGTGACCCCCAGTAAAAAGTCCGGGCGACTCCGGGCGACTCCGGGCGACTCCGGACACTGAAGTCGCTCGGGGTTGATATCGGTCGAGAAATGAGACTAATGTGCGACCGTGGGCGACTTTTTTAGAAACCAGTACATATATAGTCCACTTGTAACCTCTATTAATTAAAAATGAACGACTCTGGACGACTTTGAGCGACTTGGAGCGACCCTAGCCGACCTATATCGACCATCGCACGAAATCCAATATTTAATATTCGTCGATCTGGGGCGACTCATAGCGACTCTCAGCGACTCTGAACAACCGGTATCGATTTCAAAAACGTCTATCAAGTACACGAGTCACGGATAATATTACATCTTCCTTTTGCGTCTTCGGTCTTCGGATGATACTCTATTTGTCGTAGTATCCCTTGGCGACCTTCTGTGGGAAAGCGTAAGCGTCATGACATCACCCAGAAGCACCACGCATGACGCGACAACGTACCAACGCTTCGATCTGCGTCTGGGCGCGGAACCGGGTGAAAATCAAGACAAGACGAGGATATGTTCAAGCATGCTTACCTGCTTTTGCTCCTCGTCAAGGCCACCCCAATATGTTTCGAACTGGCTCGATTTCCTGTTTTTGTCTTCATCCAACCACGCCTGACGAGAGTATCTCCTATGTAATAATTGCTAGTTATACGACCATTTTGAACACCAGTAGATGTACTTACTTGTACGGGAAAGGGCCTTTGGGCTTTTTGACACGAGGTGCGGCACGTTCTGGGGAACTCGAAGATTCCGTGATGCTACTGCTGCCGGGGGAATTCCTGATCGAAGCGCTGCCATCCCTCGGTGGGTCCGGAGTCGCTGGAACTAGTACTTGGGCGGTGTCCGGTTTCCCATGCGCTGGGACTGGTCCAGTCCCAGTGTACGGCGTTGCGAGATCCGCATTGACCACGGTCTTGGTCGTCTGAGGGGCTGCCTCGGCAACTTGAGGGAGAGAGGGGGGAGCAGGCCGCGAGCGGTTCGCACCCTTCTTCGACGTGATCTGTGTAGCAATCCGTTTTGTTTCCGTCAAATTAAATAATGATCGGATTCTATTGTGTGCATACCTGGGCGTCCGAGTGGATGGGAGTGACTTGGGGAGGGGCCGGGGGAGGGGACGAATGGAAGGTTCCACTCTTTGATGCCACAGTCCCATCCTGTTTTGGCCCGAGGTCAGTTTGGACAGTGAGACGACCAGGATCCTCACTTACATGAATGGTCGGGGGGGACAGTGGGTTGATAACGTTGGGTTTGATCTTGATCTCCGCGCTGTCAAAGCAAAGTTAGTACGGCAGATATGATCACAGAAAAAAAAGTTACAATGGATCCAGCTATGTGACTTTCAGTAAATGCTCGCCGAATAGAATCGATAGTACACTTACCTTTGCAACTTTTGCGCCCGTCTTTTTTGGCTGTACCCGTGCAGGACGCCGGGGGACTGGTATTCCCCCTTTGGGCTTCTTGGATGGGATTGGGTCCGCGACTTCTTCACGTCCTCGCTTGGAACCGACGGGACTGTCACTGGCAGAAGTCTCGATCTCGATGACAGGCACGTCATCGAGGTCATCGGTAGTTGCTCGGCCCTTTCCCTTTCCATTGGCCTTCGTAGTAGTTTGACCCGGCCCGAAGCGACTGATCTTCCACTTCGTAAAGTAGTTGCGCCAAACTTGGTTTACCTTCCAGTTCTCCTCGCAGAGTCGAAGCCAAGGGTGTTTGCCCTCTAGGGTACTCCGAAACTTATCTTTTACTTCGAGGCTGGTGTGACTGAAGGTTTGCGGCGTATTGCCAGCATCGTGCATACCGTTCCAGAACGACGCGGCGTTGTCACGGACGCTATCTTGGACCGCGGACGGGATCAATTTACCAAACTCATCCTCAAGGAAGATGCTGTAGATGGGTGAATTTGAGTCAGTGACACTTGCCCCTCTTCGCAAATCTGCCCAAGAGTCTCTTTTCCAGTATTGGACCTCGGGGTAGTTTTTCCGTTTTGGATTGAGGGGGATATTCGATGTGTCGACCCCAGGGATCGGTCCGACAAAGCTGATCGAGATCTGTTTAATCATATTCTTGACGTCGTCCCTAGTTTCGTCGATCTTGCCGCCGATACTCTCGAGAAGTCTGGTGTACGAGTCTCTGACAGCTTCGTGATTAGTATGTAAATATAATAGGAATGACAGGTTCGTACGACATGGCTTCCAGACGGCCTTGGAGGTGTCGTATCTCGAGTTTTAGTTCTTTATTTTTATTGCGCAATATAAGGAGTTCGGTAGCTGCCGTATCATGGTCGTCAGAGGAGATCGAGATGTAAGAACGAGGAGAGCGTTGGCTCAGAGGAGGGTTTTGGAGCGAGCGAGCACGAGCAGAGTTGCGAGCGAGTTGACCAGACGTAGAGCCAGAGAAACGAGCGAGTTGACCAGATGTAGAGCCAGAGAAACGAGCGTTGTGATTGTATCCAGATGTAGAAGCGGGATGGTAGCGGGGCGTGGGATCGTCCTCAGGCAGATTCTGACGAGGAGGCAGAGAGAGAGATTCTTCGTAGCGATATCCACCAGGAGATGAGCTATACTCATCACGAGCAAGCGTGGGTGAGGCGATCTTTGAAAAAGTGGGCATGATAGCAAGACTAGCTGAGAGAAGGGGAGATGGGAGATGGGAGAAAGAGAGAGACAAGACGACTTTTTTTGGGGAGATTGGGGTTATGTTGCGCGGGGTCCATCGGGTTATCTTATCGCGTTGATTGCCGTGCATGCCGAAAATGGTTTCGATCGTTTTGGGGATATCTATTCGATGTCTTCGAGGACGTCTGCCTCGACTACATCCAATCCAGCCTGCTCTATCATAAAATACTGTTCGTCCTGTCCGTCTATGAGGAAAGGAAATGGGGCCATTGCTACGACTGAAAGAATCGACTCTATACCTACAACCATCAACGCCATATCACCTCGGTATCTACATACTAAAAGAGTATGATGTGTCTTTTGTAGAATGTGTTCGTTAGGTGGGGAGTATAAAGATATGAGCGCGAATGCTCGTGATTCGCCCCCAAACGTCTTGAGGAAATAGTATTTGACTTCGCCAAAATGAATGACATCGTGATGTAAGATCTGCGGTATTTTTAGTGTATCTGTCAAACTAAAATATATT
>Ga0307515_10015183_pt1 | contig 14206 bp, 6 predicted proteins | sample 17_EM_MG_FD_194513 | JGI IMG/M metagenome (GOLD analysis project Ga0307515, IMG submission 194513) | Populus trichocarpa ectomycorrhiza microbial communities from riparian zone in the Pacific Northwest, United States - 17_EM | ecosystem: Host-associated > Plants > Roots > Unclassified | place...
CACGTCACTGTACGGCAATCTCCGTTTGAATCCCTCGGTACTTTCCGTCGGTAAAATCGCCTGACGTCACCATGTCGTTGCGTATTTCCAGACGAAATGTATATTCCGTCGGTGAAACCGACGGTATATACCGACGGAAATATTCCGTCGGTATATACCGACGGCATCACCGACGGAATGATTCCGTCGGTATATACCGACAGATTTTGAGACGGAATTATGTCCGTCGGTATAAATTACCGACGGAATATTTCCGTCGGTAATTCCGTTGCTTTTCTCCGGTTTTCTGGTAGTGTTCCTTTTCTTCTTATTTGGTTCCTTGACATTGTTTTAATTTGTAATTGATTTTGATAATTTGTTTTCCAAATGTGTGTATGAGAGTCTCAAGATGTTGAAGAAATATTTTGTCTCTTGGTTAATTCTTAATTTCACAAAACAAAATTCAATTTAATTAATTTAAAACAATTAAAGCTTCAGAGATTGAGTTAAAAGGTTAAAGGAATGTTCAACCCTTTTTTCCCACTACAGGGACTTTTTTGCACGATGGGGGGGTAACCTTTCTTTTTTTCAATGTGATCTCCACATTTGGCTTTATTTGAGATTTGATTTATTTGTTTTGTCTCGATACAAGGATGTTGCAATATTGAGGAGGGGGATTTCTAGTTATTAGTGGATGCTCGGTTTTGTAAAATAAAACATAATTAGGCTATTTAAAATAATTCAGTAGTAAGGGACCAAAATTTAAACTAGAATAAGTATCGGGCTAGAGTAAACAAGATGAGAAAGTTGGGTGGCGTATGCAACGCGTGTGCTAGCAAGTGGGAGATGTCTATTCTCTCTAGGCAGCGCGTGAGGAGGCTCCAATAGCCAAATGCCTACTTTCACGGTGGCAATGGAAGCAGCACACTAAGATCTTTCTTTTTATGTTAAATTTGATTCTCATTCTTTTTATTGTTATTTATTTTATTTTGGATCTTTTTTTATTGACTTTTTTCCTAATTTTATCCCTTATTATTTGGTTGTTTGAGAATTTAGTTTCGTGATTTTTCTAGATTTGACTTTTATAGGATAATCATGACCTCGGTTATGAGTTTGGAAGATTAGACTGGGTTTATTTTAATATTTTTAGGTTATTTTTTTAAAATTGATTTTTTTTTCATTTTCATCATTTAATATCTTGTTGGTTGGGGATTAACCTTTATGTTTTTCTTTCACTTTCCTTTCTATGTTGTTATTTCCGTCTCATGTCTTAGATCTCGTGCTTGGTAGGTGAGCCCGGGTGTTAACTCAGGTTTTTTTTCATTTTTTTAAACATATTTTTTTTTAATTTTGTCCTTCAACATTAGATTGGTTTGAGAATTAAGTTTTATAGTTTTATTCAATTTACCTTCTAATGGGTTATCTCGGTCTCTTGACTAGGTCACAGATTTGGCAAGCTAATTTGGATAGACTCAAGTTGTTTTTTTTTTGTTAATTTAAATATGTTTTTTTAATTTTATCATTCGACATTTGATTTCCTGAAAAATGAGCTTAAGATTTTTGTTCATTTTGCTTTATATATCATTATTCCATTTTCATTTAATATTTCTCGTTATCAAATAAAATCATGGAGTCCTTTTAAAAATATTTAAAATCTATTTTATAAAATTGGCAAGTATTCACATTTTTGCAATTAATCATTGTCATTTTTTTTTCATTTTATTTATTGTCAAAGCTTTTTTTTAATCATATCATTAAACTAATCGATTTATTAAACTCAATCAAATCAATGACTCGAGTGTCAGAGTTTTTTTTTAAAATATACTAGCTTTGTCTGAATATTTTTTTTTATATTAGAAAAAATTTGACGCGGTCAGCGGCATAACACGGGCCACCTATATGATATAATATACTAGTCTATGTTTTTTTAATTAGATGTGACATCTATCATTCTTTGCATATACAAAATCACAAACTCAATGCCGACATAGAGATTCATACATATTCCTAAACACTAACAAGACCCTAATAATATATGTATTGAATTTAACACAGCCAGGTAGAACTCAAGTTAGAATTTAGCTCTCTTTTTATATATATATATTTCTTTTTTCATTATAAAGAAGAGGTTAGAATATGAGAATTTTTAAAGGAAACATGATAAAGGTTGATTCTTGACAATTAATTAAATGTGGGAAAAAGGTGAAAAAAAGGGTACTGAGAAAAATTCAAAAAGCATTAAACATAATCAACACTTGACATCAAATCAATAGCCATCCTTGAATCTCAACCACGCAACTTTCTTGTAGTTGCAATTTCTGAACATTTAACAGCCACTGAAAAAAATGTTGCCGCCTCAAGACAATTGTTACATGTATAATCCAAACGACAAAGAGTACACGCTATTGTTAAAAGATACCTTGAATTTGCTCTTTAAAATTTACTAGAGAGTGTGGTTGCGATTGTTTTTTAAAGTGTTTTTTATACTGAAATGCATTAAAATAATTTTTTTTATTTTTAAAAAATTATTTTTAAAATCAGCGTATCAAAACGATCCAAAACACATAAAAAATTAATTTTTAATAAAAAAATTAAATTTTTAAAAAACACAATTCCAAACGGTATCGTTTAAAAAGTAAATAAAACACCACTAAATTATTGTTTTCTTATGAGCACATTAATCTAGATTTCCATATACTATTAAAGATATCTTTGACGGGAAATAGGTTACTCTCCAAGATTTCTCTCTTGTATGTATAATTATGACTCTGTTTGTGAAATTGATTTATGAAATTTTTCTGACTCGAGGGTTAATTCTAATTTGAATAGAAAAATTATTAATCGGTGAATTGATCTGTGATATTGATCTATTAAAATTATATTTAACGTGTGCCATGAACCGGAATTTTTTTTTAATTGAAAATATATTAAAAATATTTTAAAAATTAATCATTGATGAAATAAGTTAAGTATATTAATTATTGTGTTTTTTTTTAATTGTTTAAACTGTAATAAATTTAGGCCGCCATTATGGAAAGTTAGTTAGGCCCACCAAACATGGGAAGGAAGTCACTTCACTTCTCCTTAACAGTTTAAAACTTCTTTTATTTCTGTCCAAGTCATCCACAGGTTTCGCCATTCTTGTCTTGTGCCTAGACCTCTGTTTCTTGGAAGCACACTCTGAGCACAAGTCCTTCTCACTAAAACCCTATAAAAGCAAAGCATCGACACACAACAAAAACATAACCAACTGCTTTTTCTCTCTTTTTGATCCATATTTCCGCCAAGACTCGAAGAAAATGAGCACCTTTAGGGAACAGTGTTTTTCCCAGCAAGAACAACCAAAAAAGGGCCAAAAATCCACCAAGAACAAGAGAGAACCAATCAAGATTAAATACATTTCAAGCCCAACAATGGTTAAAGCAACTAATGCCACTGAGTTTAGGGCAATCGTTCAAGAATTAACAGGCAAAGATTCCAAAGTTGAAGATCCCTGTGATGCCAATGAAGAAGCCAGTCAAGTTCCTCGCCATGGAACCCCTCGGTTTGATGTGGAAAGTGTGGATGGTGCTTTTTGCAACAATACATCTCCATTTTTACAGAAAGAAGATGGTTTCGTTTGGGGAGATGTTTCTGAGAGGGCTTTTGAACTTCAATATCCTTGTGTTTTTGTATGATCAGTAGCTCATGTTTTACTTGCTCATGTATGCTTGTTTTTTTTGCTAAATCTGATATCTAGCTAGCCCCAGAAGCTTGAATTATATAAATAAAATTAAGTTTTTAACTAGCAAAGTGCTGTCTTTTTTAAAACTTATTCGAGTGAATACATATATGAGCATGAAGATAACGAAGTTGAGTTTCAAGTTGCTAAACTCAACCCGAGATGTGATTTAAAGTTTATATTATTGAGTCTTCCGAGTCAATCTCAAATCACACGAGTTTGGCCTCATCAACATCCAAATAGTTCAAAATAAAAATCAAGTTATGTTTTAGGTTAGTGAGCTATCAGATCAGGTCAACTATTCGGCCAAGCTGAGTTTAATAACCATGCTTTAATCTTAAAGCAGAAAGACACATTAAACCAGAAACAAATTTGGATAAAAACAAACTTTACTGCTTCAGCAAAAGTGGAAATGCCAAGGTTCAAACAAGACAGAGCTCCAATCAACTGCACTTCTGCAATTTTTTTAAGTGAAGCATTACATTCAATAAAACCTACTGATCAAAGTGGTGTTCTTCAAAGCTTCAGATTTCGAAACTTCACTTCTATCTCCAAATTAAAACTACAGCAGTCACTGTGTTCATATAAGCTGGAGCTATCAAAGATTCAGATTATAATTCCGACAAATGTTACTAGTGAAGTACAAGTGATGCCTCTTAATTTCTTAGGCTAGCAAGTGCATGGTTCATAGAAGATGGTTAGACCACATTGAAGAAGATTGAAACTAAACCCATATTTGAAGACACCAACAAAATGCAAGGGAGCAGGACTAACGCACACCAAAACATAGCCTAGAAATTTACAGTGATACACTAGCACAAGATTCATCGTAAGTGTCTTAGCGACTTCAAAACATGCCAGAGAAAGGTTTGTGGCAAGTCTTCAACATGTTTTTGCAACATACAAGTTTTCCAGGCAACAAGTCCTCTCTGCTTTTCTATTTCTAGATCAACTTCCTGACTAAACTTTGCTAAAGTTTGTATGTGAACAAACCAGTAGGTTCACCATTTCTAACCTCTCAGTTCCCATCATCAGCAGATTTCAAGTAAAGGGTTTCACCTCCATCACCACCCTGGCCTCCAGAGCTTCCTCCTCGCCCTTCACTAGACCCTGCACTCCGAATATCTTGCTTGCTCCCACTTGCGATTCCTCTACTGGAGGCATCCATGCCAAAATCAGGAAATCGTCCAGCACCAAGAGCTCCACTGCCTCCTGCAGTGTTAGCCTCGCTTTGCATCATATGAAGTCCTGCGCTTCCACCAGAGCTCATGCCGAGCTGGCTGTGTAAGGCTTGCTGTTGTTGAAGCGCTGAGAATGGCTGTTGAGCATACTGCAGCATAGAAGAGCGTGCAGCCATAAGGGCTTGTGGTGTCATCTGTTGAGCTTGTTGATGCTGCATGTAATGTGCTCCTGGCTGCATAATGCCGCTGGAAGGGAACTGCAGGGAATTTACAGATAAAAGATCAAATCCAAACTGAAATACATTAAAATACTTTTCCAAAGCCTGCACTTTCACATACTTTACATTCTTAATAGCTAGCCCTTTTACCTGGGCATGCATGGTAGGTGGTTGGGGCTGACAATCAGCAATTGCAGCCAAGTACATGAGATTTTGTTGCAGTCTTGCTTGGTTCCTATAACACAAAATTGCTCGATGTTTAGCAATTTAAATATAAACAATTTCCAACCACAGCTGGGTTATCTTAGAGCAGTGCAGGCGCTGTTCACTTTGCTGTATGTTTGCATGTATTTAGGCCATCAATTAATCCTTTTCAACAATCACTCACAGATAAACAGATTCAATTACAACTCAAACCATCATATGCATAGACATCAACTACACTACAGCTCTAACTTTTAGACTTCCTTCTGTGATCTAAATTGTCTACATATCGACAGTATCATTTTCCCAACAAGAATTCAAGATCATCACTTCAGCTTGCCATGCTTTGGCATGTCATTTTGGGACCAAAGAGGTACAAATTCAAGAATTGAAGATGACCAAGACAGTATGCTATATATTTAAGAAGAGTCTCCATTCAGGAGGAAATGAGAAGATGGTGTTTTGGTAAGAAAAATAAAGAGTAAAATATAAGCTCTAAAGAGGAATTCAGATGACCACGAGCAGTTTTCTCAATCACTTGAATTCTGATCAATTGATCAGTATAAACCTAGAGATGAAGAGGAGGGCAATCTTTTGGCATTAGTCAGCATCGACAAATGGACTAGTCAAATAAATTTAAGACAGCAACATGCCAAAGGTTTAAAATGATCATGACCGACATGCAGTTATGATTTAATAAGCAGCCAAAAGAAGAAGATCTGAAGGACCAAGTAACCATGGATCATAATCCATGATCAATGCCTCCTTTTACCATATTCCCTTCAATCAAAGACTATCCAGCTGTATTTTACTGATGTATAAACTGCAGACTGTAAGCAGCAGTAGGGTTGTCTCCTTGTACCAGAGAGAAGACAAATTTAAAAGTTTAATTGAGAGGCAAGTGCTTACTCTGCACACTCACTGAGTTTCCCTGAATTCTGGCTCTCAACAATCTTCAAAATCAATGACTTGTTTTCGTCCAGATACTGCATTAATAAACAATGAAGGCATGAATGAGCATTAGTTAAACAATAATTATAAAGCAATGAATGGCGAATAAATAAGCACACAAAGAATCTCCCTTCCTTTTCTTTCAATGCACCGTGCCTGACAAATCAGCTTATTCCCCAGTTGATCATCAAAGGAGCCAACAAAATATGGCAAGTGAACATGCTTAAAAAAATATAACCTACTTCCTAAGCAATTCAATATTTTTTTTCTTGTCTATCCTTCATTGTTTCTGGCACATAAAAGGAGTGTCGAAGAACTAACAAAGACTAAAGACATTGTTTAAGATGCATGTCAACGCTTTTCCATCTACCATAAGTGATAAAACACGAGGTTAGCATCATTATCCAGCACAACTTAATTCCCTCTGCATGTCCCCATTACCATCCCTTATTCACACATTTTAGTTGATCTTCTCACCAAGCATCACAGTAGCTCTCCATAATCATACCAGAAAAGAAACATCCATTCTTGTTTCCCATCATATTTATGAAGCATCACTGAAGTAATAATTAATGGTTATGAGCATTTAATTTAAACATAATACAGATAAAGCAAGTAAGCTATTCAACGAATTCCTAGTAGAACAGAAATTTGAAACGGGAACATACGATACAGATGTGCTAGACTATAAAGAATAAGGTTATCATATGCATAAAGAACACAAGTATCCACTTCAAATTTAGCCATTGTGTGAAACAGAGTCAATAATAGAAGGAAGCTTTTAAGTTTCAATAATCCACAATATTAGCAATAAAGTACTGGCTCAATCTTTAAACTCCACTGCACGTTCTAATCGTCCACTTCACAAGTAGATGAGCCAATATCATGAATGAAATTAGATGCTTTTTCTGAAATACAGCAATGCTTGTAGAGATTTGGATTGTGTCACCACTCAAATTTGACAAAATACACACAAAAAACATAAGTTCACACTCTTGCTAGTCCAATCAGCCATTTTTTAACTGCCTTAAAAGGAACTTGGAAAACTTACTACATTGTTTTCCAAGCATTTCTCACTTCTAATACAGACATCGGTGAGCTAATTGCATCAACTGATAAGTATAATCCTAGATACATCTAATCCAGACCAGAATCATGCAACTACAAGCACTTCTAGCTTCAACAGCATAAGCACTTTTACTGGCCTTAATGTAATGGAAATTACATCATCTGAAACTTCTCTGTCAGCATGGTAAACATAATGGACTGAGTCAATACCATGTGAAACCACCAGTACAGTAATTGGTTGAAGTAGATGTCACATAGGGCTTTTGGCATCCCTTCAACAAATAGACCAAAAAACAATAATTGTGTTAATTTCCCTTGTTCTTTTGCTAGCCAGTTGTTGAGGGTCCCATACTAGCTTAGTGCTTTAGTATTCACCCCAGAAGCGATTAATTCATCAACAAATACAAAACAATCACCTAGAGTTGATTACCCTTCATGTGTTTCAAAACATACAGAAGGAGAATGCAATGCTATCCTCAGAATAGATCTTTATGACAGAAATGCGAAGCATATCACGGAAATGTCTCAGTATGTTTTGAAAACATCAAGAGAGGACCACTAAAGAAAGACCCATCTCAAAACAGGACCACATCAGCAATAATGCCAACATATCCAAACAAATGACAATTTATATCAAGAAAGGTCCCTAATGTGCAGGCCATTATCCTATTCAACAACCAGCATTCATATGGCTTGATCCTACAATCAGAAACAAAATATGTTGAATAAAACCCATCACAGTGCCTAACGTTTGCATTTTCCCTAGGAAATGCTTAACCTACCTATGATAAAGGGTATGTACAGCAATTCATGAAACGAATAAGGATATGCTACAGGACTCAGGCCAGCAGCCAAAACAAGGTTATTAATTAAGTGAAAAAATGGGTGCACCAAGAGGCCAACTTTAGCAAAACATTACAGAAATCCTATACATACATACTCATAGTTTATACAACCGGTTACTTGCAATCAATTGTAGAATCTGCAAAACAGGCCCTATACAATGGATCATCTTAATGGGGTGGGTACTATTTTTACCATTGTTAGTCTTGTTCATTACGATCTCCTTATAGTGCTTGATTTTGATCAAACAAGAAACCTTTCCATTGTAAATCATCATTTCAAGAACAAAATCCTGCCTCGATGAACATCAACATCAAAAGGAAAAGCTAAGAAAATTGAGTCCTGACATTCTGCCTTAAAAAGTTAATGCAGCAAACATATCAGATGCACTTGAACTCCCAGCTGTAAAATCAATTGGTAAAATATTTGTTTTTGTTACAAAAACTCTTTTTTGTTACTATCACTTTCCATTCTTGGGTTAAATGGACAGGTAAGCACCAACTCTTTGCCATATGGTAGCTGGTAAAGGCACCAATCATCTTTAGTCTATCCAATTAATAACCAAGGGAGGAAGGACATTAGATTTTAAAATAACAATAAGATCAATCAATATTATATATCCAACATAGAATAAACCATAAACACTAGTTACACAACAAGCATGAAACAGTAACAAAAATCAGCGACACGATGCTATTTATGTCATGTATAAGCTGCTGACCTCCAGCCTCCAACTCCACTAGAAAAATACCAAATAGTCTACAGATTCAAACTTGAGTTCTTATAGAGAGAGTTACCACCAAAAAAGGAGAATATATATGTATGAACAGGACATAAATGATGAGCCCTAAGTGATGAGAAAAGCTAAAAGCATATATATGACGTAAAGAAACAACAAAGGAATAAAAACCCACTTGCAAAAACAGATGAACACAAAAAAAAGAACAACCTTGTAAACCAATACACATCAAATCTTACAAGTAAAGTGCACAAAGGAGTTGTCAATGATAAGGAAACATAAACAAACAAGAAAACTAACCAAAGAGATAGTGAAAAAAAAAGATATATATATAGTCAATAACAGTTGGACTTTGGGAGCACACAAGAAACTCCAAAAAAGAAAAAGAAGTAAGAAAACAAAAGCTGAAGCACTGGAAACTGGGAAAAAAGAGATAGTAAAGCAGGTGGAAAGAAGCTGTGAGAAGAGAGGAGAGGTGAGGTGAGGAGAGAAACCTGTTGAATATGATCAGTAGTGACGTTGCTGGGGTAATAGGCTGCCATCATGGGCTGCATCTGCATCAGGTGCTGTTGCATTTCTTTAGTATTTATAACCAAAGACACACACAGAGCTATACTCACAAAAACACAAAAAAAAAAAAAAAGGGTCCCATTATATTTCTCTGTGTCCTCCTCTGGGCTGAGAGCCTGAGAGCAACAGCAAGTACGCGAAAGAGATGCCTTTGCTCTTTGCTTCTCTCTCTTTCTAAACAGACATAAGTAAGTGAGAGAGAGAGTGAGAGAGAGTGAGAGAGAGAGAGCTGTCTGTATCTACCTAAGATTGATAGATAGATATCATTACAGAGAGAGGGGGGGAGAGAGAGAGAGAGAGACAACAAGTGTCTTTGTCTTGGTTTCCTGGTAAAAAAAGAGTAACTTTTCTTTACTTTTTCCTTCTTTATAATTGAGAGGTCACGTGATACAGGAAAGACAGAGAGAGAGAAGAGAGAACAGAGAAGTATTCTGTCCTGTCTGCCCTCTGTGTATGCGTATTTGGGTGCAGGAAAGGGGAGTATTTTGGTAAGTCGTCCCATTTTTTTAAAAAAATAAAAAATTAATATGTAAATTAATAAAAACGGAAAAATAATTAGAAATTTAGCATTATTTAAATATTTACAGATGACATAGGTGATAAACAAGTCGCCAATATCACATGTAACTTAATTATCTTATATATTAACTTAATTATCATATATATTATTTGCAACTCGTATCTCATAGATATTATCTATAACTTGCATTTTATAGATTATATACTCGACTCCTCTAACATGTATATATATATATATATCTAAAAATAGTCTATTCTACTTTTAATTTCCTATAAAAAAACAACAATTTATATAATTATAAATAAAAATCAGTTCTCTACCATTAAACACAATTTACATAAACAACACATGATATATTAAATCACAAATAACAAATGTACACTAACTTTTAAAACAACATAACATTTTATTATACATTAAACTAATTATACATTTATCCACAATTATCATAATATATAACAATATATAATTATATCTAATAATCTTTTTATTTCATCCGTGGTTAATAAGGTAAAATTATCATAATATATTTATCCACAATTATCATAAGGTATAATAATATGTAAAATCTCAATTGATTTATCAAATAGAAAAAAAATTATAAAAAAATAGAACCATTTTAATAAAAACAAAAATAATTGACATTGACTTAGTAACCCTAGTGACATGGTATCTTTCATAATCTAATCTCCGAATCAAGTTTAACAATTATGTATGTAGAGAATATGTTTACTTGCACCACAAATCAAGATGATAAAAAGGGAAGGTTGAACTTAGTGTTTTAAGATCGCTCATTAAAGATTATCTAAATTTATTTATTAAACTTTATTTATTGTTAAATTATGTTAAAAATAAAAGAATAATATAAGTGATTAACTAAATATATTAAATAATTTTAATTTATATAGTAATGTTATCAAGTTTTATAATAAAATTCTAAGAAAAAAAATCTTATGAATTGAATAGAAGTATTAAATGAATATTAACAATTATCCTAAGGCTAGTTAATTATAATATGGGAAAATTATCATGATTTTTCTATATTTTAGTCATTTTTATATTTACCTTTTATGTTTTAAAAAATTATAATTTACATCCTATACTTTATTGTGTGCGTAACAATTTACATAAAAAATCACCATATAGTTTATTCTATTTTACACTTATTAAAAATGTAAACTATAATTTTAGTCTATTTTACACTTATTAAATATATAAATTATAATTTTTTAAAATATAAAGGATAAATGTAAAAATGACTAAATTATAGAATAGTTAGGGTAATTTTTCCTAATAATATTTTTAGTATTTTAGATTAAAAAAACAAAGTTTATAACATAATGGGTGAAAAGTTAGTGTAATTCCATATTACCTGATTCTTTAATTGGACAAATCAAATATGGATAAATTAGAAATCAAAGTATGAAAATAAATTTTTAATAATTTGAATAAGTATCCGAAATAACAAGTTTTTTCATCCAAAGTACTCCTATTCCTATTCATAAATGTTATATTTAAAAAAAAACTAATAAAATGGTTTTAATAAATTATGATGATAGTAGTTAGTTTTGTTTTTTAGTTTCCTAATTTTGAAACAAAATTACGAAAATGAAATCGTGAGCAGTTGATATTAAACAATGCCTAAAATAATTTTGCAAATCAGGGAATCCAGAATAGCCCAACAGTGTCTATTGGTTTTAAATTTAATTTTTTTAATAATATAGTTTTTAGAAAGAATCTCGAGTAGTTGCATCAAAGATTATATATGGGATGTTTCTTTTATGGACTTTCTAAATATAAATTTTCAGATTAATATTTTAAAAAATTTATTATGCGTCTTTATGAATATCTAAAGAAAGAATTTAGTTTTTCTAATAACTATCATCATTGAATATAATTTTTTTTTTAAAAGTGAATTATTAAGTGTGATTGGCAGTGACTTATTAAATTTAAAATTTTATATGTGATATTATAATATTTATGTTTACTTTTATGTCATAGTTACTAATAGTTTGTATGTTTACAACGCTAAAAGGTAAAAATAAATAAATAAAATGCTAGGAAAAATATGTGTTTTAGGAAATTATTTGTTATTGTTATTAAACCTGAAAATAAAATTATTTGGAATCTTTTTATCAATTAAAATAATTTTTTTTTATTAATGTATCTCTTGTTGATCTTAGCGAATACAAGGCTTTTAGCTGAAATCATTATTTCTATTAAAACATTATTTTATAATTGTTAAAATAATATGAAAAAAATATCAAAATAGTATGTTCATATTTTATGTGTAATTGAAATCTAAAAATATCACAAATATGATAAAAAGTCATGTTAAAAATCTATCTAAAAATTTTAAGAATAAAAAAAAATGAATTGAATTTTCATGAACAATTTATTATTATTATTATTAGTATTTTAATATCAGATACACAAAAGAAAAGAAATATTTAGTTATTATGTTAAAATTAAAAAGTAAGTAAATTTGGTAATAAAAATTTAGAGTGCCTAAAAAAAGAGAGATAGAGAAAACGATCATGTCAGCATAGGCCTAGACGTGCAAGCAGCCTAGAGGTGCAAGCCCGTTTGGAAGTGTGGTTGCAATTGTTTTTCAAAGTGTTTTTTACTTGGAAATACATTAAAATGTTATTTTTTTTATTTTTTAAAAAAATATTTTTGATATCAGTACATCAAAATGATCTGAAAACATTAAAAAAATATTAATTTAAAAAACAAAAAAAATTCAATTTTTTTAAAAACATTTTTGAAACGCAAAAACAAAAAGGGTCTAAACCTATGTGTCTGGCTCTATTGTGGTTTCTTCTTCTTCTTCTTTTGTTTTCATCAATTTTTATTTTCTTGAATCCATGATCTCATGGCTTTTTATTGTGTGTTATCAATTGAGCTACAACACTGAATTATTAAAAACCAACTTAAAAAATATATCAAAGTGCTTTATTATTCATGTAAATAATAAAACATCTTAAAAACTCTAATTCTTTTGGTGTTGTGGGTTAGTTTTTTGTTTTAAAAAAAACAATTGCTAATAATTTACTAACCTTTTTTTTATATTTTCATTAACATTTAATTCTTCATTAATTTTTAAAACAACCTTTTATTTTCTCAAAAACTAAAATTTATAATGATTCACTTTTATTTTTATTTTATTTTTTAACCTCATATCAGTATGGCGTCAAGTAGTAAACACAACCATTCCTTTATGGATTGTTGATGTTCACCACCAAACACTTCCCTAGGTTCTGTTTGTTTACGGTGTGATGCTTAGTTGAAACTATGATTAAAATAAAATAAAAAAACATTATTTTTATATTTTTTTTCATTTGAACACATAGTTTGAAACATGATATACCGCGTATAATAGACAAATAAACTCTAAAAAATTAAATTGTTTATACCTCATTTAAGAGGTGGTCAAGGTTAGCTCTTTATTTTTTATGCAACGGTCAAATTCATTCTTTGTTGCGATGAGTATTAAATATGATCTCTCTCCCTTTTAATATTAATAATTAACCATTCATATATATATATATATATATATTGAAGAAAAAAAAACTAAGCAAATCAATATCTTGCATTCTCTTTTACCAAACCCATATGCATTATTAAATATTACATTTAAGTTACATGTTAAAAAAAATATCATTTTTAATATATTTTTAATTGAAAAACATCATAAATCACAATACCAAATACATATTTAAAACAACTAAAATCTTGCAAACATCTCAGAATTATAGGCTCTTTCAAGTAATATTTTGTACATTTCAATTATTAAATATTACATTTAAGTTGCATGTTTAAAAAATCCTAAAAGAATCCATAAAAATATAATGGGCTAATTTTTTTTTATTGTTTTCTGGCTAATTTATTATGATATGTTATTATAAATGAGCAAGTTTAGTGTATTTAGTGATAAATAAATGGAATGTGATAAAAAAAAATATTAATAAGAAAAAAAAATACAAAACAGCTTATCCATTTGCACAGAAATCATCATCCTCGTCCTTTATACAAGTACCCAAATCTCAAACCCTTAGCCTCATTCATAAAATAAAAATAAAAAAAGGAATTAAGTTGATTATAAATTTTACTTCTTTTTATAATATTAACAAGGTCGGGATCTACATCTCTGATCACATAGCTAGCTTGTATCCTAGAGCTCGAGACAAGGCTCCGATGGGACACTGGCTA
>Ga0307515_10015184_pt1 | contig 14206 bp, 3 predicted proteins | sample 17_EM_MG_FD_194513 | JGI IMG/M metagenome (GOLD analysis project Ga0307515, IMG submission 194513) | Populus trichocarpa ectomycorrhiza microbial communities from riparian zone in the Pacific Northwest, United States - 17_EM | ecosystem: Host-associated > Plants > Roots > Unclassified | place...
ACTGGAAGGAGGTTCCTGTTTATAAACTCCGTAGTAAAACCCACCTAAGGTCGCCAGAAGACATAGCACTCAAATAGTCGTTAGAAGGTCGTCGCCTACCTTAAAAAGTGCCAAGAACTGGATATATATATAGATTCGGCGACGACGAGGACGACGACCTAGAGGACATTAAGGATTACGATATATAATATATTTGTCGACCTAAATTAGGTGTCTTACTACCCCAACTCAGCTACCTACCCATTAACTCAGTCATTAACTCGGTCACCTACCCCTTGTTTCCATTACCACCCCCTACCCCCCTTATCTTTCCTATTTCCTACACCTTTCTCATATATATATAGAGGTCTTAGAACCACATTCAATAGATAGAGTCCTTATTCTTTTCTTATACTCGGTGCACGGACTACCAATCGACAATATTATATACGCTTACACTTACACGGTGTATTACACTGTGTAATACACCGTGTACACGTGTAATATTCCGACTTATACGGTGTATTCACACCCCTAGTGGTGGTAGTGGTAGTTGTTGTCTGTAGTAGACCCGTTATCTACTATAGTATATTATAGTGGTTATTATCTACGTCTACGTCGGTATGTCGCGTCTACGGTGCGTCTACGGTGCACCTACGGTACCTCTACCATATATATATAGTATTGTAGTTATCTACAAAGCAACAGATTACGGTATATCTATAGTAGACTAGTTACCTACGGTAGACTAGCTATAGTAGATTAGCTGTCTATAGTAGACCGATTATAGTAGAATAGTTAATTACTAGAGCTGTTATAGACTATAAGTTAATAATAAGGCGCGTTTAACGTGGAAATAGACTATCTTACGGTTTTATATGTAAGTTTAGGTGTAAAAATTAAGGATTAGTATACTAAGGATTTTTATTCGTTTTATAACAGACTAATACCTTATTACCTTAACTACCCTCTCTACTAGCTCTTTCTCTCTCAAATTCTACTTCTACCTTTATTATACCCCTACTATAAGGCCCTACCCTTAGTACCCTATAACAATGGTTCTAAAAGAGTCCTCTATATATATCTATACGCGTTTCCTGCTTATATAAGTAGATGCCCTTTATTTGGTCTCTGTAGTAACTATAAAGGCGTATATTCCTTATAGTTAGATTCTATAGATTTATTTATTTATTCTAATATTATTTAGTTTATCAGGTTATAAGCACTCGTTATTACAGACCTTATATTAGCAGTAGTACGACTACTAAGACGAGATATAAATAGGTTAGTTAAGATAGTATAGGAGGCGCTGGAACTAATTAAGCTATAGGATAAGGGGTAGCCAAGTTACGTAGCTAGTTACGTTATAAGTTTAGAACGTAGGAACGTGGGAACGTGGGAATGTGGAAGTGTACCGACGTACTAACGTACCAACGTACTTAGTACATTTCTTAGGCACAGTATTGTGTATTTAAAGGACTACAGTCCCTACCTAGATAGTTCTCTTCTTTATAGTAAATCTTAAAATACAATTAGAGTTAATTTATTAGGCAACTACTCTACTAGTTATTATTATATTATTAACTCCTTGTTTACCTATACACCTAGTTTATTAATAAGTTTACCGTAGTATTTCCTACAAGGCTTTATTATATATTCACTACTATAGTTACGGTATTAACAAAGTTGAATAATATGCCACTAAAAGCACTAGTTATAACGCTATTAATAATAGTAACCACTTTAGGAATAAGTAGGGATACTAGCATATAGGACACGGATCCACAGCTAGTTACGGTAGGTTAATTATAGGAAATGGTTAATCGATTAATAGATAATAATTAAATACTTAAAGAACGAATTAATGGTATTGGAGTAGTAAAGGTTAAGTTACCGTCAGTTAAGCAATTCTTAGGAGAAAAGTTAAAGCTTAAGGGGTTTTTGGTATAAATGTGTTTTAAAGTAATACAGAAGGGCGTAAAGCTTACTATATTAATGGACTAAGTGGTTTACACAAGATTGTTTTTAACGGGAAGAGCACTTAAGTAGTTTAAACTTTACCTTATAGAGATATAGGAAAACGGAAGTACGACTATAAACCTAGAGGTTAAGTTTATATTCTTAAGTTGGAGAGAATTTGCGGAATAACTGATATAGATGTTTAGGGACCTAGAAGTAACTACTATAGTAAAAAGAAAGTTTTAAAACCTAGTATAACAAACCTTAGCAATTAAGTATATAATACAGTTTTAAACGCTAGCTATGTAGGTTAAATAGAATAATAGGGCGTTTGTAGTATAGTATAAACAGGGACTTAAAGCGAAAGTCTAGGATATAATTATTTTAATAGAAGATACGAACACACTTAGAGAACTAATAGATTAAGTAATTAAGATTAATAATAGGATCTATTAACGAGAGCAGGCTAAAAAGGGTTAAGATAGAGTTCTATAGTTATATAAGACGTAAAGTACGCATTAACTAAGTTAGAAACTATAAAATAGCGGACCAAAGCTAATAAACTTAAGTAGTACTAAAGAGTATAGGGGTAAACAACTATAGAAACCTAGAGGATAAGGATTAAGGAATTAAAGGTCTAAGAAGTAGAGGCTAAACTAGGGACCTTAGCAGTAGAAGACGTTTAGGCGAACTCTATAATAAGAAAAATGGTTTAAAGAAGGAGCTTATATAAATTACGGAAAATAGGGTTACTTTACTAGAAACTATAAAGATAGTTAGAGTAATTATATGGTAAAGGGAACCAGACTAGTAGATAACACATATATATAGAGGGACGATAGTATACTACGAGGAACCAAAAAGTATTTAATTAAGAGTTTTACGTTTTATTAAAATAACGCATACTAAATTTATAAGGACGCTAAGTATAGTGTAAGCTATTGGCTATAGGAGCTAAAATATTAGAGTTTAGAGGAACTAATAAACCATCTTATAGATTAGATATTAAGGATAATAAATTTAATATAGGCGAAATATTTAGCAACGACAAGGTAATAAAGGCAGCTTACTGGGAGTATATAGACCTTAGAGATGTTATAATAAAAGTAGAAGTTAAATCTACTATAAAGGTATAATTAGTAATAGGGATTAAAACTCTATTAGATATAATGTCTATCGCTTTATAAGACGTAAGAGAAGTAGAATAGTAAACTACTTTAGCACTTAATAAAAGTAAAGGGCTAAAAGCTTAAGACTCTAAAGAAAGGATAAAAGTATAAGCTAGTTATCTGTAAGGATAGATTAAGGTAAAAGATTAGGAAGATAGGACTTTTATAATAAAGGGAAAGAATCCCACAGTAGGTAAATAAAGTGTTTAGCCTTAGAGTTAAACAGTTAGCACTAGAATTACTAAGTTTATAAATCTAGAGGATTTTATAGCTAGACGTAGACCAGGAAAAGACTAGAAAGGATTTAAGAATTAAATTAAAGCGTGGTAAGAACAAAGAGGCTACTAAGGGTTAAGAACACTAGGTAGATTTAGGGTTAAAGTACCTATATAAAAAAATACTAATAGGCCTAGATTAGGTACGCTAAGAGTAAAGTGGCTTAAAAAACTAGAATAAGAAGAGGACCTAGGAATTCCAACCAGATTTAAAAAACGGCACACTAAAGGTTACAATAATGCAGTAATAATAAGATATTTCCTTACTAATAAATTATATACGCTTACAGAGCTGTATTAAAGGTGGTATAAATAGCGATATAATAATAAGTAGGAAGACTTTTACATATAGCTAGATAAAAAAGTTATTTAAAACTAAGTAATTATAGAGAAACGCATAAGTCATATTAAAGAAGCACTAATTATAACGTTAAGAAATCTAAAAGAAAGATTAGAGGACTAGAGAAGCGAGAGGCAAATTATAGTACCTATAAATAAGTAAGCTGCATTTAGATTAGCTAGATAGAGGCTTAAACTTAAAGATAAGGACAAGCTAAGAGTAAACCTAAAGCACCTAGTATATTATACATTGGCATAGATTGTATATATAGATAATATATATAATATATATAAAAATCTAAAAAAGAAGAATTGGAAGTACCCTATAAGGATATATTAGGCGCTAGATAAGCAATAATATAGATATGCTAAATATATACACAGATAGCATCTAATAGAAGTTTAAGAGTTAGGGAACTTAATACTTTAACTAGGGAGATTTCTTACGGAAGAATACTTAGACGGATAATAGTGGTAGGAATACCTAGAGAATATATATCTATAGTATATTAAGGATAAAAAACAAACTAGGTATTAGCTAAAGAGCGAGCTAAACACACTAGGATTAAGTAGCTAATAGTTAGGAAAAGTAAAGGCCTACGGAACTAGAGGGAGCTAGTAGTAGACCCTTAGACCCTTAAAGGAATTTAAGAACAACACCTAAATTTACAAGTTAAGTAGCGAAATTAGCAGTTTAAAGCATTAGTAGATAGTGGAGTAATAAGGAACTATATATTACTAGTAGCAGTTAAATAAATAGGACTACTTTACAGATAGAAGAAGCATCCTTATTTATTAGTTATAATTTTAGAAGATCTAATAGCCTATAGAGGAGGCATTATTAATCTTAAAATAGGACCTATTTAGATAACTATTAAATTAAGATAAATTAAGATATCTTTTAATATCCTACTATTAGGACGGGATAAGGCAGTATTAAGGATGCCTTAGTTACAGGAATATAATCTAAGAATTAATTAGATTATAGGTTAGGTTAATATTAGAGATATATAATAACGTAAAATACGTATAGTAACTAAGATGGTATAGTACTAAGTTAGAGCGATATATAAGGAAACCAAGAAGGGGTTATCCTATATACTAAAGAGATACTATAAATATAGTATAAAGCTATAAAGCTTAGAAAGTAAGAAGCTATTAAAGTATATAGTATAGGAGTATAAAATAGAGTTAGAACCAGAAATAAGTCTAAAGTTTTTTCTAATTTATAAATTAACTAAAGAAGAATCCAGAGCATTTAAGAAGTTTATTTAGGAAAACCTATAAAAGGGATGTATTAGACCATTGCAGTTATTAGTAGGATATCTAGTACTATTTGTACCAAAGAAAAACGGAAAACTTAGGCTATATATTAACTACAGACAGTTAAATAGCATTACTAGAAAGGATAGGTATCCTTTACCCTTAATTAATAAAATCTAAAATTAGATAGGTAATACGCAAATCTTTATAAAGATAGATCTAAGATAGGCGTACTACTAGATTAGGATTAAAGAAGGCGATAAATAAAAGGTAGCCTTTAGGTTAAAGGAAAGACTATATAAACTATTAGTTATATAATTTAGACTTATAAATACACTAGTAACGTTTTAGAAACAAATTAATAGTATATTAAGAGAACACCTTAATAAGTTTATTATGGTATACTTTAATAATAATATTATTATAAGGTAGTATTACTAGGGTGTATAGTAGGGAGTAGGTAAGCCGAGTATAAGTTATATAGGGAGTTAATAGAAGAGGATAATATAGTAATAAGGTAGGTAATAGCCTCGTATAGAGACAAACTAATAAGAAGGGAAGGGCTATAAGCCTAAGGTGCTTATAAGGAGGTGCTAAGGGCTAGCTAAAGGCTAGCCTTAGTGACCTTTAAGAGCCCCTAGGCAATATAGCTAAGTAAGGGCTAAAATAACCCTTATATTGCCCCCCCCTTAATTAGGGCTAGCCCCTAGCCTATATCCTAATAGATTAATTCTATATATAGAAAGGTAAGTAGTATAGAAGCCTTGCTTATATAGGGGAATAAAGAAATAGGGGAAAAGGACTAGCTAAGCAGCCTTAATAAAAACCTTAACCTATAGCTAAAACCTAGTAGGAAAAAGGGCCTATTTTAGGTAGGAAAAGAGCGTCTACTAGGGTAAGACTTAATTATATATAAACAGTCTTAGAGGTAATCGCCTGCAATTAAGTCTTAATAGCTCTATAGCTGACAGCCAGATAGTCTCCGCTTAGAGCTAGCTTAATTATAAGAATATCCCTTATATCGCCCCCCCTTCTTATAATTAGCCCCCTCTATTACCTTATAGTAGCGGGAGATTATAAAGGGCTTGTTCCAGAAGGGGTTTAGAGAGATATTAGTATTTAACCGCAATAGGGTCTTATAAGCTTTTAAAGTAAGCTAGAGCTCTTAGAGTAACTAAAGCTTTACAGAGAGATTGTGTACAATCTTTAAGCTACTGCTATATCTTTTAGGCAAGCTATAGCTCTTTTATACGTCTTTAACGTCTTAATTACCTTTCTTTAGCTGTATAATTAGTTTTTATAAGGAAGTAATGGCTAAATAGCTTATACGCATATTTCCTTCCTTTTAAATTACACTATTATTACGGAGTAATATTAGCAAGGCTAAGCCGTAGCTTAGGAAGAGACAACCGTACGGTTAAGTCTTAGTAGCTCTATAGCTGCTAACTAGGAGCTTTTTAGGTCGGGCCGTAGCCCTTAAATAAGCCGTAGCTCTAAGAGACAATCGCCCTATAATTAGGTCTTAGTAGCTCTTTAGCTAATAACTAAAAGCTTTCTAGGTTGGGCCGTAGCCCTTAAATAAGCCGTAGCTCTAAGACGAGCTGTAGCTCTAAGATAAGCTATAGCTCTTAAACAAGCTATAGCTCTAAAAAACAACCAACTGCGATTTAGTCTTAGTAGCCCTTAGGTTGACAGCTAGAGAGTCTTTATATTAGGTTATAGCCCTTAAGTAATCGCAAATAATCTAAGAGCTATAGCTTTTAAAGTAAGTAGTAGCTTATAAGACCACCTACAATCTTAATAAGCTATAGCTCTTAAGGTAAGCCGTAACTTAGTAAAAGATAACCGCCTACGGTTTAGTCTTGGCAGCCTTTTAGCTAATTAGGCTGTAGCTCTAATTATATTTAATCTAAAAGAGAGGGTAGTAGCTATAGCTTTAAAAACTAGCCTTTAGTTCTTTAGATAGCTATTAAATAGCAATTAGATAGCCTCTAGGGTAGCTATATTTTTTTAAGGACATTTAACCTTCTAATCTCTATTAATAGGACCTCTGTAGTAAGTAAACCGCGGTTAGCCTATAAAGTATTTATAAGCTTAATCGCGTAGGATTCCCCTTAACTTTTACTAGAAAGCTTTTAGATAGCAATTAAATTACCTTTAGGTTACCGTTAGGGCAGAGCTATACCGCTATACTATTAATTATATGCGGGTATACTAATCGCTAAGGTAATTACGTACGATCCGGATAGCCCCAACCCTTAGCTAGGTAGCTACCGTCTCCCTTATCTCCTAATTCGTATCTATTACTATAATATATAGATATAATCTACCAGACGTCTACTAGTATAGCTGCTCTATAGTATATATAATTATTCTAGGTAAGGTAGAGGACCTAATTTATATTTTAATACTGTTATACGGATACGATCTGCTAGGCGTTTACTAGTGTACCTACTATATTATAGTAAACGCAATTATCCTAGGTAAAAATAGAGGATCGTGAAATTACTTAAGGGCGTAGCCCTTAGCTTACTATAGGCTACCACCTATAAGGGTATAAGATTGGTTTAAATATAAGGTAGTATTGCTAGGGTATATTATAAGGAGTAGGTAAGCCGAGTATAAGTTATATAGGAAGTTAATAAAAGAGGACGATATAGTAATAAGGTAGGTAATAGCCTTATATAAAGACAAACTAATAAGGAGGGAAGGGCTGTAAGCCTAAGGTGCTTATAAAAAGGTACTAAGGGCTAGCTAAAGGCTAGCCTTAGTAACTCCTAAGAGCCCCTAGGTAATACAGCTAAGTAAGGGCTAAAATAACCCTTATATTGCCCCCCCCCTTAGTTAAGGCTAGCCCTTAGCCCGTATCCTAATAGATTAATTCTATATATAGAAAGGTAAGTAGTATAAAAGCCTTACTTATATAGGGGAATAAAGAAATAGGGAGAAAGGACTAGCTAAGCAGCCTTAATAAAAACCTTAACCTATAGCCAAAACCTAGTAGGAAAAAGGGCTTATATTAGGTAAGAAAAGAGCATCTACTAGGGTAAGACTTAATTATATACAAACAGTTTTAGAGATAATCGCCTGTAATTAAGTCTTAATAGCTCTATAGCTAATAGCTAGATAGTCTTCGCTTAAAGCTAGCTTAATTACAAGAATATCCCTTATATTACCCCTCCCCCCCCTTCTTACAGTTAGCCCCCTCTATTACCTTATAGTAACGGGAGATTATAAAGGGCTCGTCCTAGAAGGGGTTTAAAGAGATATTAGTATTTAACCGCAATAGGGTTTTATAAGCTTTTAAAGTAAGCTAGAGCTTTTAGAGCAACTAAAGCTTTATAAAGAGATCGCGTATAATCTTTAAGCTACTGCTATATCTTTTAGGTAAGCTATAGCTCTTTTATACGTCTTTAACGTCTTAATTACCTTCCTTTAGCCGTATAATCAGTTTTTATAAGGAAGTAATGGCTAAATAGCTTATATGCGTGTTTCCTTTCTTCTAAATTACACTATTATTACGAAGTAATATTGGCAAGGCTAAGCTGTAGCTTAGGAAGAAATAACCGTATAATTAAGTCTCGGCAGCTCTATAGCTACTAACTAAGAGCTTTCTAGGTCGGGCTATAGCCCTTAAATAAGCCGTAGCTCTAAGAGATAATCGCCCTACAATTAGGTCTTAGTAGGTTTTTAGCTAATAACCAGAAGCTTTCTAGGTTAAACTATAGCCCTTAGACGAGCTATAGCTCTAAGATAAGCTATAGCTTTAAGACAAGCCGTAGCTTTTAGACGAGCCGTAGCTCTAAAAAACAACCACCTACAATTTAGTCTTAGTAGCCCTTAGGCTAACAGCCGGAGAGTCTTTAGGTTAGGCCGTAGCCCTTAAGTAATCGCGAACGATTTAAGAGCTATAGCTTTTAAAGTAAGTAGTAGCTTATAAGACCACCTATAATCTTAATAAGCCGTAGCTCTTAAGGTAAGCTATAGCTTAGTAAGAGATAACCACTTATAGTTTAGTCTCGGCAGCCTTTTAACTAATTAGGTTATAGCCCTAATTGCATTTAATCTAAAAGAGAGGGTAGTAGCTATAGCTTTAAAAACTAGCCTTTAGTTCTTTAGATGGCCATTAAATAGCAATTAAATAGCCTCTAGGGTAGCTGTATCTCTTTAAGGACGTTTAACCTTCTAATCTCTATTAGTAGGACCTCTGTAGTAAGTAAACCGCGGTTAGCCTATAGAGTGTTTACAAGCTTAATCGCGTAGGATCCCCCTTAACTCCTACTAGAAAGCCTTTAGACAGTAATTAAATTACCTTTAGGTTGCCGTCAGGGCAGAGCTGTACTACTGCACTGTTAATTATATGCGGGTATATTAATTGCTAAGGTAATCGCGTACGATCTAGATAGCCCCGACCCTTAGCTAGGTAGCTACTATCTCCCTTATCTTCTAATCCGTATCTACTACTGTAATATACGGATGCGATCTACTAGACGTCTGCTAGTATAGCTGCTCTATAGTATACGCGATTGTCCTAAATAAGGTAGAGGACCTAATCTATATTCTAATACTATTATACGGATGTAATCTGCTAGGCGTTTACTAGTATACCTACTATGTTGTAGTAAATATAATTATCCTAGGTAAAAATGGAGGATTATAAAATTACTTAAGGGCGTAGCCCTTAGCTTACTATAGGCTATTACCTATAAGGGTATAGGATCGGTTTAAATATAAGGCAGTATTATTAGGGTATATAGTAGGGAGTAAGTAAGCCAAGTATAAGTTATATAGGGAGTTAATAGAAGAGGACGATATAGTAATAAGGTAGGTAATAGCCTCGTATAAAGATAAACTAATAAGGAGGGAAGGGCTGTAAGCCCAAGGTGCTTATAAGGAGGTGCTAAGGGCTAGCTAAAGGCTAGCCTTGGCGACCCCTAAGAGTCCCTAGGCAATGCAGCTAAGTAAGGGCTAAAATAACCCTTATAATTATCTACTTAATAATTAAGGAAGAATACGGAGAATATATTAAATAGGTCTTAAGGAGACTATAGGAAGAATAGATGCTAGTAATAATTAAGAAATGCGAGTTCTTTACTAGGAAGACCGATTTCGTCGAATTTATTATTAAATTAGGTTATATTAGTATGGACCTAAAGAAGATAAAAGCTATAGTAAATTGGTAAGAACTAAAAAACGTAACGTAGTTAAGGTTATTTTTGGGATTTTGTAACTACTATAGAAGATTTATAGCATAATAATTAAAGAATATTAAACCCTTTACTAGGCTTATAAAGAAGGAGGAACTATAGGTTTAGGGAGATAAATAAAAAAAGCTATTTAAGGAGCTTAAGGAATTGTTTACCTAGGAACTAATCCTTAAAATCTATTAATTAGGATTAGTGTTGGGAATACAGGCAAGTTGCCGTTACGCGAGGCAAGTTGCCGTCACGTGTTGCCGCGGCACTAGCGTGGCGAGAAGCCCTAAGCTCCTCGCCCTTCCTTAAGTAAGAGGAAGATATATATAACAATAATTATTATACTATTTACAAACCGTAGCTATGTAATATCACCTTATATTACTAATACTAATTAGTGATTAACTTTACTGTTATACTATAGAATAGCTAGGTATTCCACTAAGAAGAAACAAGCTACTGTACTAGTGCTACTTATGCTAAAAGAAGCTGTTTTTTAAGCTTAGAATTAGTCCTAAACCTTAAATAGAACTCTTTTACAAATCTAAGGATTTAAAAGGCTAGAGCTGGTCCTAAGCCTTTCCTAGATTATAGATTCTTACGTCTATTACGCAGAATAATACGCTTTATAAGTTCTTGCAATTTAAGGCTAGAACTAGTCCTAAGCCCTATAATCGCAGATTTTTATTATAAACGCGTACTAAACGATAATCCCTACACTAATAATATATCCCTTCCTCTAAAAATATAGCTACTCTAAATAACTGGAAAGACTTCTTATTACTAGGGGTAGCTAAGCACGCGAAACTTATTAATAAAGATTAGGACAAATTCGCCTTTAATATAATAACTTATACCGTAAAACGGGTTAACGGCTTTCTCCTATACTATATTATATTCTACCGAAATAGATACTACGCTAATTTATAACTATAGGAGTATTTTAGGAAGGATTTCGTGGGATAGACTGCTGATACCTAGGCACTTAGCAACGTTAATATTATTTAGGATTTTTAAGACTTCCTCTATAGAAATAGGGTATATATTTTTAAGAACGGTAACCTAATTACTAGTAATATTTAGGCCGTTATTATTAGTATAGAAGAACTAGTATAGATAAAAGCTAAGATTATACGTTAACTACGGAAACCTAAAACTAACCTATATTCTTTAAAAGGTAACTTTAATTTATATTAAAACCCCTAGAACGCTAATCCCCTATCTAGAGGTACTCTCCCACTAGGAGGTGCCCTTATACCTAGAGGTGCTCTCCTACTAGGAGGTGCCCTCTTACCTAAAGGTGCTCTTCCTCTACCTCCTCCGCTGCCTTTAACTCCTCTATCCTAGCTAACTAGCGAGCCTCTACTATAAGAAGTCATAAATCTAATAAAGGTATATTTAGACGAAGAGAAGAAGTTTAGAAGAGAACTATATAATATACTTGGAATAAAACTATAGGTCTTTTATAACTGTTATAATAAAGTTAAAATTTAAGGCCACTAGTACTATTACGCTTTCTCTATTATATTAAAGGGATAGATAGCGATATTTTATTACAACTATATTATAGGTAGAAACTATAGCTTTAATATAATACTTTAGCTTACTAGAGCCTATTTTAAGACTAATAAAAATTGCTAGCTTTATATATCCAAATAGTAGGAGATTATATTTTAAAGAGTTATCGCTTCTAACTTAATAAAGACTTATTTAGAGTGCCTTTAACTACTCTTTAATAAACTTTAGAAAATCTAACGTGGCCTTACTAAAACTTACTAAAATAAGAACAGCTTAAGGGATTAGGTTATCTTAGCCTATTATAGCGTTCTTAAGTATAATTTAGCGCTATATAAACCTATAAATATATTTAAAGGAGTATATACCGAGCTACGCTCTGCTATAGGTACTATAATATAAATATAAGAATTTTAATAGTTCTATACTAAAAACCCTACCTAATTAAGTATTCCTAACTAATATAATTATAACTAGACTAACTAAATATATAGTAGTCGTGGTAGGGAATACGGTAAAGGGTATAATTAATATTAACTATATGGCAATTGTGGAGGTCCTTATAGAGGTTTATTCTAAAGTAATCGCTAGAAAAAGTGCTACGTTTGTAAGAAACCAAATTACTAGTTAATAAGGCACTCTTTTAATAAGCGAAAGAAGGTATATAATAAGTTTCGTTAGAGTGTAAAAAATATTAGAAATTATAAGGTTACTATAACCTACTTCTAAAGCTTTCTGGTTTAATATAAAGGCGTAAAAGATCTTAAGGGTAAAGTTAATAAGGCCGAATAGCTCCTTATAGATATAGAAATTAAGGACTACTTTTTTAACTAATACTTTACTAAGTATAGTGAGGTAGATAGTATATAAACTATTACTATTCTTAATAACTAATCTACGCTCCATTCTATTATAAAGTTAAATATCTTTAATAAGCTAAAAGAGAGTTTAGTGTTCTTCTTTAATAATAGATACTCGGTAAATGTCTTTTATAGTATTATACTAGATACTAGGGCCGTAGGAGTATCTATAGTAGGAGAACCTTAAGTCTAAGCCCTTTAGTAGCTTAATAGCTCTATTTAGATTAACTATTTAACGGCAGGCCAATATACAATTCGTTTTAGTAAGAGTACTGTGATTTCTTTTAGCATAATTAGGGTCTAAACCCCCTTAGAATATATTACTTTCCATATTATTTCTATAAATACTCCGTTTCTATTCTGCATTAAAGATATAAATAAATTAGGTGTTAAGCTTAATAACCTTAAGAATATGCTTATATAGGGAGATAATTAGGTACCTGTTATATACAAGTAGGGTTACACTTAGTTACTCCTTTAGCAACTAAAAAAGAGCGTTACTTAGAGCTACTTAACTAAGTTAGAGTTACGCTAACTATACCGTTGTTTTAGCTACCTATTTATTTACTAATTACTTAGGGTTCTTTAGTAAGTAGGCCATAAAGTTAAGGTTAAGGTAATTAAACATTTTATAAAGTATTACTATTACTACTAAATAAACTAGAAGTCCCCTAGCCGATTTAAGTTTACCCTTAAGGATAACTATAACTTTAACTTCTGTATTATTATTAACGTTATATATCTTAGCGGCAAGCTAGTGCTCTAAGTTATTAACTTCTTAACTTCCTTCTAAGCCGCGCGTTTCTTAAAAGATATATTAGCTAAAAACGTATAGGATACCCTTTAGTTATATTAGATTAATATCTACTTAGGACCCCTTAACCAAATTATCTATAATATAAGAAAGAACTTCTTATCTATAGAGTTCCGATAATAGATAAAGGTAATAGCAATTAAGGTTAAGGAAGTCCCCATTAAGGTATATAATAGTATTAAAAAAGTAGAGTAATATTACGCGCTATTACGCCATATATATAAGATTATCTCTTTAAAACTAGAGAATACTAGCAAAGAACTTACCTTATAAATAGCTGTTAAAGCTATTAATAATTCTGCTAGCCCAGATAAACTTATACCCATATTACTAGTCTTTAGCGCCTACCCTTAAATAACTAATTGTCGGTATCACCCGGGGGTACTGTTAGCGACTTAGTCAATTGAGACATAAGCACGGCAAAAGGGTCGCGCAAGCCTATACGATTGGATTGTCTATAAACGAAAATCTAAAGCTAGGAAAAGGAAAGGAGAAGAAGAGTAGCACCGTTTGGTGTTTTATAAGATCTTCGCGTTACGTAATCGCAATATACGGCAATCTATTGGTGCGAAGTTCTGCTAAGTGTTCTGCTAAGTTCTACCAGTGCTGTAACATTATCCCCCCCTTTAAAAAAGCCTGCCCTTAGGCTTTGTCGCTAAAAGTCTTAGCAAGAGAATCTAACTAATTAGACAACTTTAACCGCTGGTTAAAGTTCCTGGATATCTTAATACCTTACGTGACTAAGAAATTTCTAGGGTGTTTTTGTCCTTATATTCTTCTAGTAGCTTATTATCTTTATTATACTAGCATTCTATCTACTTATCTAGGTACTTTAGCG